>Ga0181532_10000217_pt1 | contig 59747 bp, 51 predicted proteins | sample PEATcosm2014_Bin_33_FD_119768 | JGI IMG/M metagenome (GOLD analysis project Ga0181532, IMG submission 119768) | Peatland microbial communities from MTU Mesocosm Facility, Houghton, MI, USA - PEATcosm2014_Bin11_30_metaG | ecosystem: Environmental > Terrestrial > Soil > Wetlands > Peat | place... | reverse complement strand
CATTCGACAAAAGTGAACGGATCTCGCGCGGGACTGAGTTGTCCGCTGCATCTGGTTTCATCTCCATGTTGTCTCAGATGTTTACGAGAAAACAAAAGGCCTAGCTTCGGAATTCAGGATAAGTCCAACGAGTTCAAGAATTTGCAGCGATTTCTTGTCTAAGTCATTGATTCTATGTGAAATGTTGGAACGGAGGGATTATCAGTTGGATAACAGGCCAGTTACAAACCAAGAAAGGAGAGATTAGGTGCCATGGGTTAGGGAATAGGCCGCTGTCCCGAAAAAGCAGGTCCCTCCGCTCGCCCGCCGCGGCAGGCTCGGTTGACGGCTGAATGCTGAATGCTGAGCGCTACTTCGCGGTGAGTGCCGAGTGCAGCTCGATGGGTTGCGAGTCGTCGAGAATGATGCCGCCCGCGGGCAGCGCAGCCAGTTCGACGGAGGTCGGAGCCATGAATGACCAGAGGAACAGCATCTTGTTGTGCTGGGTTGCGAACATGGTTTGCGACATGCGCTGGGCAAGCTGCGCTCCCTCCGCGGGCAGGGCGATGGTTCCGCGGAAGACCATGAACAGGCGGTCTGAGATGGACACCAGGTCATGGGAGGCGACTTGGCCGAACTCGGAGAGCGCTTCCAGACTTGCGCCAACCTCTTCGGCAGTTTTCTTGTCGTTCAGCGAAGCAGGAGTTGCCATGGAGAGGCAAGCAGGATCAAGCGCGCGTAAGAGGATCGCCGGCTGGTGGCTTGATCCCGTGGCATCGCCGGAGCTGTGCGGCCCGAGGCGCAGAAGAGTGCGCGAACAGGCATGCAGGAATTCGAACTCGCGTAGCCACGAGAGGTCCGCGGGCGGAGCGCCGCTGTTGTGCGCAGGCAGGACATCCCAGCCCTTGGGGACCTCGTATTGCAAGCCCAGCGCGGCGTTACGATAGACGCCCGCGCTGACTTCTCCGGGAGGAATCTTGAGGCCCGGCTGGGCTTGGATGGCGGCGGCGGCGCGCCACGTCGGAACCGTCGGGCCTTCGTACCGCTCGCCTTCCGGCGCGACGAGTTTGCCGTCTGTGGTGGCGAGGGTTCCGTCATCTGCCGTGCAGAGGAAAAGCGCCGCCGCCAACGCGCGCTTGGACTTCCGCAAAAATTCTTTATCGTTGGTGGCGATAAGAACGCCAAGTTTGTAGTTCTTGACTTGCGTCCAGTAGAGCGCTGTGTATTTCTCCCCGCTGTGCCGCAACGATAAGTGAAAGCGTTCGGCCGGCGCCTCGAACTGCAGCATTGCGAGACGAGCTTGCGGCATGAGTTCCACCGTACCTTGCGGCCCCACTTGCGGCTGAAGCTGCGGTTCACTCTGTGTCCCGGTTTGTATCGTGCCTGGTGCACGAGTGGTGAGCTGCCGTTGCTGCTGTTCCGCGGAGAATCCCTCGAGACCTTCGCGTGGTTCGATCGCGTCAATGGTCAGCGAGCCGGAACGATCTCCGTTCTGATATGCGATTGCCAGCAGCGCGTGTTGCCTCTCTGGCATGAGCGGCAGTTTAACCAAGTGTCCCTGCGCTGCGATGGGAAGTTCGAGCGCGAAGCCGAAGAACTCGTTGGTATATGTGCTATCGGAAAGATAGGCGGATTCCGGAAGTATTGGCTGATGAGATGTTGTGCGATTAGGAAGCTTCGATGGATCGATCTGCAGCGGCGCGCATTGTCCGTGTATCGAACTCACAGACCAAAGCGTCATCGCGACACCGAAAGCGAAGGCCCGAAGCTTGTCGAGCCCGCGAAATATTGCTGCAGAAACCGTGGACATCCGAAGCAAGACTCCTCCACGGAAAGACCGCGTGAATTGCGCCATGATGGCAGCATTCCGCGGCTGGTGCAAGCCAGGGAACAATTGCTATGCAACTCCAGTCGCTGACGACCCGCGAAACGGCCGGAACGGAAAACAGTTCGATCTGGGGCTGCAAGAAGTCTTAAGTGGCACGCCAAGCAAAAGACTGACTCCGTGGAAACGAGGCGATGGCTGAAAAGTGCATATAGTCGCGCAATGAACGGAAAGGAAACTGGGTTATCCCGCTTGTTGGGGGCGGATGTCGTATTGTCTGATTTTGTACAGCAGCGCCTTGTAGCTGATGTTCAACTTGCTGGCGGCGCGTTTGCGGTTCCAGGCGGTCTCTTCCAGAACCTGGGCAATGACTTCCATCTCAGCGCCGTTCTTGAGATTACGGACCATTTCCTTTAGGTCGGGTTGCGGTGGAGGCTGAGGCGATTTTTCCTCCATCCGGACGACCACACCGGTATGAGGATCACGGGTTGTGCCTCTCTGTAGTTCGCCGATCGCGGCCGACTCGTCGCCGAGAACCAGGAAGCGCTTCACGAAGTTCTCCAGCTCGCGGATGTTGCCCGGCCAATCATAGTTCTCGCACGCTTCCACCAGTCGCGCTGAGACGGTCAGCGGCGCACACGCGTAGCGGTCGGCCAGATGAATGATGAAGTGCCGTAGCATCATAGGAACTTCTTCGCGCCGTTCGCGCAACGATGGCATGCGCAGCACGAAACTGTTCAAGCGGTAATAAAGGTCCTCGCGGAATGTCTTCTGCGCGATGGCTTGCGGCATGTTGATGTTGGTGGCAGCAAGCACACGCACATCTACCTTGACCGTGGTGCGTCCCCCGAGACGGGAGAACTGGCCGTCCTGCAAGACTTGTAGCAGTTTGGCCTGCAACGCCGGAGACATCTCGCCGATTTCATCGAGCAGCAACGTGCCCTTGTTGCAAAGTTCAAACTTGCCGGGTTTAGACTTGTTGGCCCCAGTAAATGCTCCTGGTTCGTAGCCGAACAGTTCGCTCTCCAGCAGTTCGCTGGGCACCGCAGCACAATTTACCTTCAAAAATGTTCGGTGCGAGCGATCAGAATACTTGTGGATCAGATGCGCCAGGACCTCTTTGCCGGTACCGCTTTCGCCCAGCAACAAGACGGGAAAATCGAAGCGCGCCACCTGCATGGCTTGGGCGCGTAGCTGGCGCATTTGCGAGGTGGCAGAGAAGAAGTACACGCCCTGGCTCACCTCGATTGCTTCGCCAGCGCCGGGTCCGCCGGCGTCCATATTCTCCAGGCAGAAGCGCAGCACCTCATCCATCTCTTCCTTCTGCACCGGCTTGGAAAGGTAGTCCTGCGCGCCGAGCCGCATGGCCTGTGCCACTTTGCGGGTGTCGCGCACACAAGACAGCATGACCACTTTCGTCGAAGGACGGGATTCGCGGATGCGCTGCAGGGTCTCCAATCCGTCGGCACCAGGCATCACCATATCGAGCAGCACTAAGTCGGGATTAACGCTCTGCACCTTTTCAACGGCCTCCATGCCATTGGAAGCAGTCGTTACTCGATAGGAATCCAGCTCCAGCACCGTCTGGAGGTACTTCAGCATGCTTGGCTCGTCGTCCACCACAAGGATGTGGCCAGTGCTCATTATTCCTCCGCTACGTGTTTGGGTGAGGGATTCAGCAAAACCAAAAACGAAAACTTGCTGCCAGACCTGGGCTCGCTCTCGACCCATATTTTCCCGCCGGCCGCCTGCACCAGCCGTCGCGCTATGGCCAGACCGAGGCCGTATCCTTCCGCCCGTGTTCCTTCCGGGGTGAGGCGGAAGTACTCATCGAAAATTTCCTGCTGGAATTCAGGTGCGATTCCGGGCCCGGTGTCCGAAACAGATATCCGGCAGCAGTTCGGTGAATTCACTCGCTGGCGGCGGCGCTCCACCGCCGCCGGGCGTTGGATCGTTCGCCGCTCCCAGAAAAACGGTTCGATATGCAGCCACACCGAGCCCGAAGACGGCGTGTATTTCATGGCATTGTCCAGAAGATTGGAGACAATATGCTGCACTTTGTAGTAATCAAAGGGGAACGGCTGCAGCTTCTCGCCAGGCAAAAAGTAGAATGCGATTGCCTTGTCCTGAAAACGCTGCGCCCAAACCTCTGCGATCTCGCGTACGCAAGCGTTGATATCACCGACTTCGTATTGCATTTCGAAACGATCAACTTTGAGGGTGGCGTAGGTCAACAGATTCTGGATGAAGTTGGAAAGGCGGGCCCCGTTGGCCTGCATCTCGGTAAGCACTTCCATCTGGCGGGCGTTCAGCGGACCCAGTTTCTGCGCCAGAAGCAGGTGGAGGTACCCACCCATTATTGCGAGAGGTGTCTTGAGTTCGTGCGCGGCCGAAGCCAGAGCATCGCGGCAGCAACTGCAGTGCTCCTCGCTAAAGACCTCGAATTTTTGCCGGACGGAAACCATACTCGCTCGTCGCATGGCAACGTCTCCATTCCTCTTCCTCAACGGCTCCGATAACGATGCATGCGTCTTGTTAGGAAAGGTCCCCAAACTTTGTTCCACAGGCATACTCTCGACAAAAGTCAGCCTAGGGTTTAGCAAGTACCGAGTCCTCAGGGGATAGAGCCGGAGCGCTCTACAAGGGGGAGATTTGATATTAGCGCAATCAGCAACAAAGTCAACCAAAATCGGAGAATTGTTTAGTTACAATGCGCAAGATAGTTTCCTTTATTGGAAATATATTGCACGTCTTCGCGGTATTCTTCTTCTCCTGTACGCAAGAGATTGCAATCCTGAACTCGCCGCACGCCCACACAAGGCTGGTTATGTGCAACAAAATCTGGGATTTGCCGTGTTTTCCAAGGGCGTCAAGTTTGGCTGCTTATGTGCACATGGAATTTGTGGCATAGTAGGAGTGCGAAGTGCGTCGAACCGCATCCGTAGCTGAGCGCCGCGGCTGGGACCGGTTACCCCTTTCCATTCCTTTTTTTGTACGAGGAACCAAAGCTAGCGGTGAGGAGTTTCTGGAGTTTGCCACTGCCTTGAACCTTTCGGCAGGTGGCCTGCTGCTCGCCACCCGCCGCTACCTCGACCCTGGCACTCAGATCTCGCTCGAGATCCCCGTTGCTCTGGTTAACAAGGCGCAGCTCCCGCGTTCGGTGTCCCTCCTCCGTGCAACCGTCCTGCGATGCACTCCTGACCGCCAATACTTTCTGCTCGGACTACAGTTCCACGAGCCGCTGCTAAACAACCACCCAGGCGCCGAAGCAGGCAAGAACCGCTCAGCAGGGAAAGTCACTTCCTCCGAGTGAAAACGTTTTCACATTTGTAAGCGCAAGACAGTTCTTTTCGTGTTCATCATTGGTTTTTTCAGAGACGCCTAGTGACAGCATAAGCTGTCTTGATATATAAACTTAGAAACAAGATGCGCATTCTCTTGCAATGTGCACAAAATTGGCGCGCGAAATGCAATTCATTGCTATGCTACTATCATTAACCAGCGACCCGAGGACCATGAGATGCCACTGCTGGCCGGCTCGAACAACGAAAGCGCGATTACGGTCCAGCAACTGCCTCCAGAATCGGTGATCTTCGGCCAGACACCGGCCATGCGGGATGTTCGCCAGAAGCTGGAACGCGTCGCCGGCGCTAATCTCTCGGTACTCGTCTCTGGCGAAAGTGGCACGGGAAAAGACATTGTCGCCCGGCTGCTGCACCTCTATTCCCCTTGGGCCAATGGTCCGTTTGTCAAAGTAAACTGCCCGGCCATCCCCGGTACTCTGCTGGAGAGCGAGCTGTTCGGTTATGAGAGGGGAGCCTTTACCGGCGCGTTCAATCCCAAACCTGGCCGTGTGGAAATGGCGCACCGGGGTACCTTGTTCCTGGACGAAATCGCGGAGCTCGATGCCATGCTGCAGGCCAAACTTTTGCAACTGCTACAGGATGGCCAGTTCAGCCGCATCGGCGCGCAGGAGGACAAGAAGGTCGAGGTTCGGGTGGTGTGCTCTACCAACCGCGAGTTGCATGAGGAAATCGAGCATGGGAACTTTCGCTCGGACCTCTTCTACCGCATTGCGGCGATGACCATTCATCTTCCTCCGCTGCGAGAGCGGACCGTGGATCTGCCCGTCATCTGCGATTACCTGCTCCAGTACTACAACGAAAAACTCAACGGACGGGTGCTGATGGTTCGTCCTGCACTGATGGCAAAGATGCAGCGCTATTCGTGGCCTGGAAACATCCGGCAACTGGAAAACCTGATCAAGCGCTACGTGGTGATGGGCACCGAAGATGTTATCTTGAGTGAACTGCTGCAGCCCAACGAGCGCGACAATGTAAACAGTCTCATGCTCGACGGGCCGGTCTCGTTGAAGAAGTTGACCCGGCAGACCGTCCGCAAACTTGAAGCACGCATTATTCTTAACGCTCTGCACGCCAACAACTGGAACCGGAAAAAGGCAGCGCGCTCGCTCGATATCAGCTACCGTGCGTTGCTCTACAAGCTCAAGGAAGTCGGGATCCCCCAGCGGCGTTCCAGTTCCGCGAGCAAACACGAAGACGACAAGGCTGAATAATTCTCGACAAAGGTGGGTAAATGCATTTGCAAAAATGGGGACGGGGAAATCGGGCCATCCTTTTAATGACACTGCTGGTTCTGTTGGGGTCTTGGGTGGGTGCGGCATCAGGACAGAGTTCCACAAATTCGGCAACTGTCGCCAAGCCGGTGTTGCCCGACTCGGCGGAGCCGGCCAAGTCCGGGCAGCCCGCCGCACCCGACACCACGCCACCGCGGGTCGCTGACGTTCACCCTGATAGCTTCATCATCGGCACCGAAGACATTCTCAACATCAATGTGTGGAAAGAGAACGAGTTGTCCAGGGTCGTTCCCGTCCGTCCTGACGGAATGATCACGCTGCCGCTGATTGGCGAAATCAAGGCGACGGGTCTGACGCCAATACAACTGCAGGAGCAGATCAGCACCTTGTTGAAGAAGTTCATGGCGGACCCGCAAGTGACCGTGATTGTCGTCGAAGTCCACAGTCTGACCTTTAATGTGGTTGGTCTTGTGCTGAAGCCGGGATATTATCCGCTTACCCGCCGCATGACGGTACTAGACGCGATCGCGCTCTCAGGCGGTTTTCAGCCATTCGCGAAACAGAAAAAAGTGTATGTGCTCCGTACGTCTGCTGATGGCAAACAGGAGCGACTGAAGTTCAACTACAAGGAAGTGATTAAGGGTAAGCGCCCGGATGAGAACATTGTTCTGCAGCCTCGGGACACGGTGGTCATTCCATAAGCGGAGGATGCGATGAAATTCCAATTTGGGCCATTCCTCATCACCCTGGCACTTTTGTCGGCGGCGCCTGCGTGGCCGCAGGCCAGCTCGGCCGACTCGCCGCAAAACGGCGCGAGTGACTCGTCGCAGCAGCAGTCTTCCAATGAGCCGCAAGCCGTCTTTACTCATCCCGAAGACAGGCCCCCGCTCGCTATGCTGGAAGAAGTGACATCGCATAGCTTCATCAATGTGGGCATGGGGTTTACCGTGGCGCGGGACAGTAACGCGGCCGCCTTTGCCGATGAAGCCTTCCCCCAGACGTTACTGATCCTCAGCCCGTCCCTACAGTTGAGGCAGACGCGTCCGACGTTGACTTGGTATGTTGGGGCTACTGGCGGGTTTACGACGGCTACCAGCTCAGAGTATTACAGCAGCGCAAATCCCTCTGGATCCGCTGGCGTCCTTTACCAAATCAACCGGCACTGGCAGATTAATGCGCATGACAACTACTCGTATTCCTCGGACCCTTTCCAGCAGTACCTGATTGTAAGTAGCGCTCCAACCTTCAATCAACCCAATCCCACCATCTACATACCACTGACAACGACGGAACAGAATAACGGCACGGTTGACTTGACATATCAAATCAATGCGCACGACAGTCTTACTTTCACAGGGGCTGAAAGCTTTCGTCGCTTCCTCCACAGTACGTATTCTGCCTACAACTTCTACTCATGGGCTGGGGTGGCGGCTTACCAGCATGTATTCTCGGCCAGGTTCTCAGCTGGAACTGCCTACAGTTTCACTGCTGTAGATTTCGGGCACGGACAGTCGCGTTCGGGAATTCAGATGTTCCAGGGGTTCGCCACGTATCAGCTTGGTGCGCATATGGGGATCACCGGCTGGATTGGTCCTGAGTACACCATAACCAAGAACTTGATTCCTATATTCTGCACTCCGTACGGCTGCTTCATCGAAGTAATGCACAGCAAGGCATGGGATCTGGCCTTTGGGGGAAGTCTTGGCTGGAATGGGCGGCGCAACGCGCTAACCGCTGGCGTCTCGAAATCGGTTTCAGACGGTGGTGTTCTCCTGGGAGTAGTGCAGTTGTATCAGTTTATCGGCAATTTCACCCGGCAACTGAACCCGCGCTGGAACTTCACCCTCGGCGGGTTGTACGGAAACAACACAGGGTACTCAACGGCAATCCACCTCCAGCATCTCACCACGCTTACCGGTAATGTCGGCGTCACGCGGCAATTAACTCCCGCCATGAGTGCGGCTCTCCAATACATTCGCTTTTACGAGACCCAAGAACATATTTACGGCGCTTTAGCGCCAAAATGGACCGACAATCGTATCCAATTCACGCTCCAGTACAACTGGGGACATTCCCTTGGACGGTGATGCATGACGGAAGAACTCGACGATCAGAAAGCAACACGAGGTATGGATGAGTACGCGGCCATCTTCCAGCGCCGCAAATGGTGGATTCTGGGCCCGCTGTTCTTTGGCTGGCTGCTGGTGTTTGTCTCCACCTGGGTCATCCCGGCTACGTACACTTCAGAGAGCGTGATCCTAGTCGAGGAACAGAAGGTACCGAAGTCGTTTGTAGAGCCCAACGTGCAAGTGGACATGGCGGAACGGGTCCAGAGCATTACCCAGCAGGTCCTCAGCCGCACCCGCTTGCTCAACCTCATCCAAAACCTGAAGCTGTACCCGAGGTATGAGAATTCTCCTGATGACCAAGTGAAAAGGATGGTCGAGGACATCAAGTTTGAGTTGGTGCAGGCTCCTCCCTCCGCTGGCAGGAACACCGGAGAATTGGTTGCCTTCAAGATCGATTACGAGGCCCCAAATCCCGCGTCTGCACAAGCGGTGAACGCCAAACTGGCCTCGTTCTTTATTGACGAGAACGTGCGCGCCAGCCAAGAGCAGTCGGAAGCTACGACGCTGTTCCTGAACTCGCAACTCCGGAGTGCTGAAGAAGCGCTGGCTGACCAGGAAGCCAAGTTGCACGCTTACGAAGCCCAGCACGAAGGATCGCTGCCGTCGGAACTGCCGAGCAACCTCGAGATCCTCAGCGGGAATCAGGCGCAACTACAGTCGGCGTTGGGCGCTCGCGAACGGGCTTTACAACAGCAGACCTACCTCAACTCGCTGCTGAACCAGTATCAATCCATGGGGCCGGAAAGCATGGCCGGTGCTCCAGCCACCATCGATGGTCAGCTTGAAGCTGCGCGGGCTGCGCTGGCACAACTGCGCGCCAGGTATACCGAAGACCATCCCGACATCAGGACTCTTAAGGACAATATTGCCCGCCTGGAGAAGTTGAAGAAAGACATGGGGGCGGAAGCCAAGGACAACCTGGAGTCGAATACCGCTACCCCGGCCCAGGTGGCAGCTATGACGCCGGTGATGCAGGTCCAGAGCCAGCTCAAAGCCAACAAGCAGGAGATTCAGGGGCTGGAAGCAAGAATCCAACAGCTGCAGGCCGCGGTACAAAAGTACGAACAGCGAGTATCGGAAACTCCTGCGGTCCAGGCGCAGATGGAAGACATAATGTCCAATTACGAAGCCTCGAAAAAGTCCCACGACGCTCTGGCCGAGAAGGCGGGCGGATCCTCGCTGGCTACCAATCTCGAGAGGCAGCAACAAGGCGAACAATTTCGCCTCATCGACCCTCCCAGCCTACCGGACAAGGCTTCGTTCCCCGACCGCTTCAGGTTCTCGCTGGCTGGGTTGGCGGTGGGAATTATTCTGGCCGTCCTCTTCGGGGCGGGAATGGAGTTCGTCGACGATCGCATCCGTACCGAACAGGACCTCGTCGAGGCCGTCGCTTTGCCCGTGCTGGTCGAAATTCCGGCGCTGCCCACAGAGGCCGAAATTCGCCGGGCACGCTGGAGTCCCTGGATCACGGCAGCAGCTACTCTGCTGGTGTTGATCCTGATTCCGTCAGGAATTGTCTACGCTTGGTATTGGGGATAGTGCATGTACAAACAATTCTTCGGGTTGACGCGCAATCCGTTTGAGATTAGCCCCGACCCGTTTTTTTATCATCCGACGCCGCGCCATAACGAAGCGCTGGCCAACCTGCACTATGGGGTTGGGCGTCGAAAGGGCTTCATCGTAATCACCGGCGAGGTGGGTACGGGGAAGACTCTTCTGGTCCGTTGCCTGTTGTCGGAACTGCGCAAGAACAACATCGCCTTCGGTTACGTTTTCAATCCAGTGCTGCCGGTGGTGGAGTTTTTCCAGTACATCATGGCCGATTTAGGGCTACCCTACGCCGGTAGAACCAAGGCTGAGATGTTGCTCGATCTGAACCGCCACCTGATTCAGCGTCACGCCCGCGGACTCATCACCGCCCTGGTGGTGGATGAAGCGCAGGCGCTGCGGCATGAATTGCTGGAGGAGATTCGCCTGTTGACCAATCTCGAGACTTCCCAGCAGAAACTTCTCCAGATTGTCCTCATGGGTCAGCCCGAGTTGGAGGTCATCCTGGACTCGCCGGAATTGCGCCAACTCAAGCAACGCATTGCCCTGCGATGCCAGCTGCAGCCGCTGGACGGCCAACAGACGCGCAGCTATGTCTTGTCGCGGCTGGAGCGCGCTGGAGCTGCCCCCGAACCACTAATCTTTTCCGATGAGTCACTGCACAAAATCTACGAATATTCGCGCGGCATACCGCGCATCATTAACACTCTTTGCGAGAACTCCATGGTGAACGCGTTTGCCCGTGAACAGCGGCCAGTGACGGCGGAGATTGTCACCGAAGTGGCTGCCGATTTCCGGCTGACGACCCCTTCACTTCCGGAGGAGACGCCGCTGCCCCTGGCTGTGCGCGAGGAAAATGGCGAGAGCCTGCTGCGCTCCTTGTTCCGCCTCCTGCGGACCATGGACAACCAAACTTTAGAAGCCGAAAAACCGATGCAGACCACTGCCGGGAGGAGAGTTTAACAATGAGTCGAGTGTACGACGCTTTGCAGAAGTCCCAAGGTGAAAGTCCAAGCGCCTCGCCCTTGGCTCAAGGGCAACCAGAGCCGATGCCCGGCGAAACGGCTGCGGTCGCCGCGCCTGCCGCTGTTGCCACAGACGTCCCTCAAGACGCTTCTGCTCCACCAACTTTTTTGGCGGCACCGGGTCTCTCCACGGTTACCCCTACGGATGGGAAGTGGTTGAATGTCCCGGCCGATCGGGTTCTGCATCCCCAACCCACTCCCGAGCAGCGCCTGGTTTCCATTGCCGAACCCAACAGCCCGGGCGCTGAGATGTTCCGGGTCCTGAGTACGCGGCTGGCTCACATGCGGCGCAAGCGGAGCTTGCAGAAGCTGCTGATCACTAGCTCGGAGGGCGATGAAGGCAAGTCGGTGGTGGCTGTCAACTTGGCTTTGTCCCTTGCCAGGCGTCCCAACGAACGCATACTACTCATCGAGGCCGATCTGCGACGGCCGAGCGCCAGCACCTTGCTTACGAACTCCTCCCTGCGCGGGATTTCCGACTGGAGTGAGGGCAAGCTCCCGCTTGAGGACTCGTTGTATCGCGTGAACGATTTGCCGCTATGGTTCCTCTCCGCCGGCCATGCCATTGAGGAGCCAATGCATCTGCTGGAATCGGACCGCTTCGCCAAGATGTTGGAGGCAGTTTCTGAGAGCTTCGATTGGGTAATCCTCGACGCCACGCCGATGTTGCCCATGGCTGACTCAACCTCGCTTTCGCGCCTTTGCGATGGCGTACTGGTGGTCGTCCGCGAGGGATATACGCGCCGCAGGGTGTTGAACAAGGCGCTCGCCTCGATCGAAAAGAACAAGCTCGTCGGCATGGTCCTCAACCAGGCCTCCATGTTGAAGATTGGCTACGACCGCTATTACGGCAGCAAGAACGGCAAGCCGAAGAAAGAGGCGAAGGCAGAAGGCAACAAGGTAGACGCGGTCACGGCATGATTCGTTTGTTCAATGCCTATTTCCCCACCCGCACACTGCTGCTCACGGTGACCGAGGCGATACTGGTCACCCTGGGTTTTGTGGTGGCGGTGGTGTTCTGGGCAGGAACGACCGCGGACGCGAACATTTACCTGCTGTACGAGAACGGACTCGGGCGCATTCTCCTGGTAGTGGCAGTATTCCTGGTCTTGATGTACTACTTCGATCTCTACGATTCTTTTGTGCTGGCCAACCGGCGCGAGGTCGTGACCCGGCTGGTGGGCGTGCTGGGTTCCGCGTTCGTTGCGCTGGCGGTGCTGTACTACGTCTTCCCCGAGATCAGCTTGGGCGGCAGCAGTTTGTGGATGGGAGTGGGTATCGTAGGTGTTGCGGTCCCCATTTGGCGGCGGCTATTTTTCGCGTTGAACCGCTCGGCGCGTTTTTCCGAGCGTGCCATCATCTATGGTGACGGGCCTTTGGCGGTACAGCTGATGCAAGAGATCACCAGCCGCTCGGAGCTCGGCGTGAAGGTGGTAGGTTTTGTCGGGCAGAGCGCCCCGACCGTTCCTGGTATTCCGCAATTCAACGGCGACATCGATGAAATTGTGGAGCGGCAAAACGTCCAACGAGTAGTCGTCACCATGGGCGACCGCCGAGGAAAGCTACCCGTGGAGCAGTTACTCAAGCTGAAGGCCCGTGGGGTCTATATACAGGATGGTCCCGACTACTACGAGAGCGTCACGGGAAAGATCCCGCTGGAATCGTTACGTCTGAGCTGGCTGCTGTTCTCGCCGGGCTTTCACGTACCCACGGCCCTGCGTCTTTACAAGCGCCTGTTTTCGCTTGTTCTGGGCGCCGTTGCTGTTGTCGTGACGTCGCCGCTCATGTTGCTGGCCGCTATCGCCATCCGCCTTGACTCGCGCGGGCCGGCGCTCTTCCGCCAACAGCGAGTGGGCGAGCACGGGCGCTTGTTCACCGTCTACAAGTTCCGGTCGATGTACGACGGATCGGACAGGAGACAGCTGACACCGGCAGAACACGATGATGCGCGCGTTACACGGCTCGGCAAGTGGTTGCGCAGAACTCGTATCGATGAGCTGCCACAGCTGTTCAACATCGTGAAAGGCGACATGGCGTTTGTCGGGCCTCGACCGTTTGTACCTGAGCAGGAACTGGAGTGTGCCGAGAAGATACCGTTTTACAGAGAACGCTGGCTGGTCAAGCCCGGCGCCACCGGCTGGGCGCAAATCAATCGTGGCTACAACGTGACTCTGGAAGATAACCAGGACAAACTGGCTTACGACCTCTTCTACATCAAGAATGTCTCCATCGGACTTGATCTTTACATCATGTTTGCGACTATCAAGACCCTGGTGCTCGGCCGAGGTGGAAGATGAATCCGGCCATTTCGTTTCCAAAGCGGGGAGTCCGGTGAATCCGGTTGGAGACTACGATGACTCTCGGACAAATAACCGGAGTGCCTATTCTTGACTACCACAGGATTGTGCCTGCCAAACGCTTGGGCGCCAGCGACGATCGCTGCAGTGTTCATGAATCGGCTTTCCGCGATCAACTGCAGCTTCTTCGCGATCTGAAGATTACCGCGGTCGCACCTGAGGACATTGCAGCCGGCCAGCTGCCGGCGAGATCCGTGTCGCTCACCTTTGACGATGGCTACTCCTCCCACTATCAGATCGCCTTCCGCGCATTATCAGAGTTCAAGGTAACAGCAACTTTCTTCGTCAACACATCCAGCATTGGTACGGGTGAGTTCCTCGACTGGACGATGGCGGCTGAGATGATTCGTGGCGGCATGCGGTTCGGATCTCATGCGCATAACCACGTCGTGCTCACCACTCTTAATTCGAAGCGGGTGAACGAAGAACTGCGCATTTCCCGGCAGATACTGGAGCAGCGCCTCGCATCGCCGGTTGAGGTGCTTGCCGTGCCCTACGGATTCTGCGATCAGCACGTGCTCGACGCCGCCTGGGAATCAGGCTATCGCGTGGTTTGCACGTCCAAACCCTGGCCCGCACAAAAGGGAGAGCCCGTTCTTTCGCGAGTGGGAATTTTGCAGCAAACCTCGTTGAACGATTTCCGCAAACTGGTAGAGAAAGACCCTGCCGTGTATCTGCGCCTGTGGGGCCGCGACCGTGCGCTGGCTATTCCGAGGTATGTTTTTGTACGGTTCCGGCCCGGGTTCCTGGGTGTACGCACAGCGGAGGAGCGCCAGTGAGCGACCGCCTCCAGGTCGTCGCGCTAATTGACGCGTTAGGGTGGGAGTACATCCGAGAGCGGCCGTTTCTCGATGACGTCTTGCCGTATCGGACTGCGTTGCAGACGGTGCTGGGTTTCAGTTCGGGCGCGATTCCTACCATCCTGACCGGCCTGATGCCGGAGCGCCATGGCCATTGGAACCTCTTTTATTACGATCCTGGGCACGCTCCGTTCTGGTGGCTGAAGGGGCTCAACTGGATGCCTAAATCGGTGCTCGATAATCGCTATGGCCGCAGAATCATCAAGGAACTTGGCCGTCGTGTGTTCGGCCTCGGACCTACCTTCGAATGCGCTGTGTCGCCGTACTTGATGCCATATTTCAATTTTTCGGAGCGCCGCGACATTTACGCTCCGAAGGGAATTGAGAACACTCCGTCGTTGTTTGACGATTTGGAACGTGAGGGCCGGGACTACCGTGTGTACACCTACCACCAGTGTTCCGACGCCGAGATCGTGCGCCGAGCCCGGCACGACATCGCCAAATCAAGCGCGACGTTGTTCTTCCTCTACTTATGCGAGATGGACGCTTTCTTGCATATGCACTGCAAGGAACCGGACGCCATCGGTAAGAAACTGAACTGGTATGACGAGCAATTGCGGGAAGTCTTCCGTATCGCCCGCGAGCGCGATCCGGAAGCTTCACTCATGGTGTGCTCCGACCACGGCATGACCCCGGTAACAAAGCTTGCTGACCTGGTCGGGGAGGTGACGAAGCTCGGGCTGCGAATGCCCCAGGATTATCTTGCAGTGTACGACTCGACCATGGCGCGGTTCTGGTTCTTCAACCAGACGGCACGCCAGCGCGTGCACGAAGTCATGCAGTCTCTTGACTGCGGACACGTCCTTACAAAACCAGAGTTGCAGGAGTTCGGGCTGAATTTCCCGGATGATCGCTACGGCGAACTGATATTTCTGTTGAACGCCGGCTGGCTGGTTGCCGAAAGCGACTTCAACGGCCGGGGCGGATGGTCTCCCGAGGGCATGCACGGTTACCATCCCAGCGATTTCTATTCAGACGCGATATTCTTAAGTAACGAAAAACCAATACAGCCCATGCGCAGCATCGCGGATGTGTACTATTCAATCCGCGATGCAGGGCGCGAGGCCAAGGAGAAAGTTGCTCAATGAAGAAAGCCTTGATTACTGGTATTTCCGGTCAGGACGGCAGCTACCTTGCTGAGTATCTGCTTGAGCTCGGATACAGAGTCTATGGCTTGGTGCGCCGCGAGTCTGGATCGATGCGTTGGCTTACTCCCATTCAAGACAAGATCGAAATTCTTTATGCAGATATGCGCGACGCGGCGTCCCTAGAAGTCGCCTTTTCCAAGGCTTCACCCGACGAAGTATATAACCTCGCCGGACAAGTTTTCGTGCCCACAAGCTGGCAGATTCCTGCCGAGACTTTCGATATCAACGTGGGCGGTCTGGCACGACTGCTGAACATCATCGAGCGCCACAAGTCCGGTGCCCGCATCTACCAGGCATCCAGCTCGGAGATGTACGGCAATCTTGATGGACTGCGCAATGAGCAAACTGCGCTTGCTCCCACTTCACCCTACGGAGTCTCGAAGACGGCCGCGCATTATTTGTGCGGAGTCTATCGAGCGCGAGGAATTTTCGCTGTCGGCGGCATTTTGTTTAACCACGAGTCGCCGCGCCGCGGACCCGAGATGGTGACCCGCAAGATCACATTGGCTGCGGCTGACTGGGCACGGGGCAAGAAGAGCAAACTTAAGCTGGGCAACATGCAGGCGCGACGTGACTGGGGATTCGCCGGTGATTACATTCGTGCCATGCACGCCATGCTGCAACAGGAGAAGCCGAACGACTACGTCATCGCCACTGGAGAATCACATAGTGTGTACGAGTTCGTGGTCGAGGTACTGTGCTGTCTTGATCTAGTGCCGCCGGGTGCCCCCGTCGCCGATGTGGTGAACGAATACGTTGAAGTAGACCCTAAGCTCTTTCGTACCGGCGAAATTCACGACCTGCGTGGCGACGCCAGCCTCGCGCGCCGTGCTTTGAACTGGCAACCCGACGTAGATTTCAAAGGACTCGTAAGGATGATGGTTGAGGCGGATGCCACCGCGAGAAACAGAGTCGCGCCAAGCTCTGAGCACGCGAAGGCTGGAGCGATATAGGGATCTCGCGGCGGGGGGACAAGGCGTTCTTTCGCGGGGAATGTTCGCCGAGTCAGGGCGACACTGGCGCGTAATGGCTATTGTGCCGCTTCGCAAGCGCCGTAGATCAAAGTATGAATGAGGCTCCCATCCCGGTGATGCAGTTCTGCAACACCTCCGTGCGTGCCGGGGCGGAGGAGCATATTCTCACCCTGCTCCGGGGATTGGACCGCAAGTATTTTCGGCTGCACCTGGTGTGCAGCCCTGAAGTTGCTGATGCGCTGCGCTCGGACCTGCCGCCGGATGTGGAGCTGTTGTCGTTGTTCTATCCCGCGCCTTCCCATGTGGCGGGAGCGGCGCGGCTGGGCCGGTGGATTCGCGAACGGCACATTCAGGTCCTGCACTCGCACCTGTTTACCAGCAGCCTGTGTTCCTCGCCGGTCGGATGGATGTGCCGCGTGCCGTTCATCGTGGAAACACCGCACGTCCGAGAGTCCTGGCGGAGGGGTTGGAAGGCCAACAACTTCACCGTGGATCGCGTCGCAGGGCGCTTCGTGGACGGCTATATTGCGGTGTCTTATGCCAACGCGCGCTACCTGATTGAGGAGAAGGGCCTGCCTGAGAAGAAGGTGCGTGTCATCCAGAATGGCACCGACTTGAGCCGCTTCAATCCCGCGCATGTTCACCCGCCAGGCCTGCGCGCCGAGTTGGGTGTTGGGGCGGTCGATCCGGTTATGCTTGTCGCCGCGCGCCTGGAACCGCAGAAGGGCCACGGCGTACTGCTCAACGCCATGCCCGAAGTGCTGCGCGAATTTCCCAACACCAGGGTGCTTTGCCTCGGCGATGGCGTCCTGCGCGAGGAACTGGAGCGCCAATCACAGCAGCTTGGCCTGCAGGACAATCTGCGCTTCCTTGGCTTCCGCAGCAACGTAACGGACTGGCTGGCGCTTTGCGACTTCACGGTGCTGCCGTCGTTCTACGAGGGTTTGCCACTGGTTGCGGTCGAGTCGCTCGCGGCAGGCAGAGCCATGGTGGCCACGGCAGTTGACGGCACGCCGGAGGTTATCGTCAATGGGCGCACCGGCATTACGGTTCCTCCCGGAGATCCCGGGGCGTTGGCGTCCGCGATTTGCAGTATGCTCCGTTCCCCTGCGTTGCGGCAGCGCATGGCCGAGCAAGGCCGTGCGTACGTTCTGGAACGCTTCAGCCAGGAGCGCCAGGTGCGCGAAACTGGTGAATTCTATCTGGCAGCGCTCGGCCGGGCGACGTCCTCAGTACACCCCCACGAGGCTCGGCAGGCGGTGGCGAGTTGAACGAATTGGCCAACTCGAATGGCCGAAAAGCGGGCGACGGTTCGGCTGCTGGCGGGGCTGCGCTTTCCTATGCATCGCGCGACGCCGAGGCGAAATTCCGGATCGGCGAAACTATGAGGCGATGGTGCTTCCAGAGCCTCGGCCCGCGGTTGAAGGCGGTTGTACTCACCGGCAGCCTGTCGCGCAACGAAGCCACGTGGCGGCAGACGGACCACGGTATGCAGTTTCTCAGTGATGCAGAATTCATCGTCATCGTGAAAGACAAAGAGGAGATTCCTTTTCCCGAGGTGGTCACGCTCATCTGCGGTGCGGCGGAGGAGGAGCTTCGCAACCAAGGCGTGCTTTGCAAGCTCTCTTTGGGGGCGGTGCATGAGGCCTTCTTGCTCAACCTCGGAGAAACGATTTTTGGTTATGAACTGCTGACCTGCGGCGAAGTGGTCTACGGCGATCCCGAGATCCTCATTAATAAGGCGCGCTACGTAACTCATGTCAGCGAAGAAGACGCCTGGCGGATGCTGGCGAACCGCACCGTCGAACTGCTGGAGATCGTGCCAGAGTTACTGGATGGTCCGGGGCACCTGTCGGAAGCGGCACAATACCGGCTGATCAAACTCTACTGCGACATGGCGACGTCCATTCTAGCGTTCAAGCGGGAGTTCGTTGCCGGATACCGGGCTCGTGCCGATAGGCTTTCTCATCTGCACGAACGCGGCCTACTTTCTGACTTACCGTTTGACGTGGATTGGTTTGTGAGTTTGGTCCGTCGCTGTACCGCATACAAGATTGCACATTCCTGGGACGGCTATTCACCTTTTACGACCCACCAGTCAACGCGACAGGCCGTTGCCGTCTTGCGTGCCCTGTGGACATGGGAGCTGGCGCAGATACATGGCGTTACATTGTCTTCGCCCGATGCCATGATGCGTTTGCACATGCGGAAGCAGAAGTTGAAGGACCGGCTGCGCGGCTGGGCCTTCGTGGTACGCCGTCGTGGAGTGGGTGACGGCCTGCGCCATAGCGGGCGATGGCTGCGCCTGCTGCGCTTCGCGTCTCCGCGTTATTGCGTTTACGCCGCGGGACTGAAGGCAGCTTCGAGTTTCGAGTTTCCCGCTTCAGAGGAAACCAAGCAGTCAGCCTCAACTTCGGCGACTCTCTTGCGCTGGCTTCCGATCGCGAATCCCCTTCCCGCCACCGCGCAAGACGAGAAGGGCGCGGCGGAAGCGATCCTTTGGAACTACCATGAGTTCCTAGTGGAGACGCGCTCATGAACACGAGCGCGAAATCGGCCGGACTGGAAGCGAGGGACAGCAGTTCCGTGCAGTACGAATTGGAGCCGTTGACCGAAGCTGAACTGGAAACGTGGGATGCGCGTGTCGCGACCTACGAGAGTGCGCACCTGTTCCATCGTCGGGCCTGGCTCGACTACGTCGCCGAAAGCCAGGGAGCCGAGATCCGTCATTGGGCAATTCGGGAAGCGGGACGAACGGTCGGCTATTTCTGTGCAGGCATACTTAATAAGGGCCCGTTCCGGATCTTGGGCAGCCCTCTCAAGAGCTGGGGCACCAATTTCATGGGTCCCGTGGTGAACTCAGACTTTTGTGCTGCTGCCTTCCTCCAGGCTTTGGATGAGCTCGCCGCCAGCGAAGGTATAGCCATGCTGGAGCTCGAAAACCCTGTCCTGGGCACGGACCTGATGGCATCGCGTGGCTACGACGTCAAAGTGGAATCCACCTACATCATTGCGCTGACGCCCCACGACGAACACTTGGTGTGGCAGCGCATCGACAAGAAAGATCACTCGACGGTGAGAAAGGCGCGCCGTCTTGGGCTGACCGTAGTGGAATCCAGCGATGTCAGCATGACGGATGAATATTACGACCAGTTCGTGGAAGTGATGACGCGTAAGGGTCTATTTCCGCCCTATGATCGGGATCGCCCACGGCTACTATTTCAGCATTTGTACCCGAAGGATATGCTGCTGGCTCTGCGAATCCTTGACCCGGAGGGACAGCCGATTGCGACTGGCCTTTTTCCGCACGACGACAAGACCATCTACTACTGGGGCGGAGCGAGCCGCTTGGCTGGACGGCAGTATTCGCCCAATGATCTTATGCACTGGTCAGTGATGGAATGGGCCCTCAAGCGCGGGCTGACCGCCTACAACATGTGCGGTCCGGGCAAGTTCAAACGGAAGTTTGGAGGCGTGTTGGTGCCCATTCGGCGCTGGCAGAAATACTATTCGAACATGGCGCGCTGGGGACGTGCCGCTTACGCCCGATATCACGGTGTGCGAATCAGGGTCTTAGGGCGGTGGGGCCGGCTGACGCAGCCTGGCGGAGAGGCACACTGATGCGTATTTTGTACATTGCGACCATGTACCCGCTTCCGATGAACAACGGGGTGAAGATGCGTGTCTGGTCGCTTCTGTGCGCCATCGCCAACGTTGGTCATGAGATTACGCTGGCGACCTTTGCTGAGCCAAAGGAGGCAGTCGGGACGGAGCATGCGCTGAGGAAGGTGTGCAAGGATAGCGTCATTGTCGTGCGGCACATGGCAAGCCTGTCGGGGAGCACAAATTACGTGGCTCGGCTGTCTGCGGTCTTATCGCCATCGCCGTTTGCCATCGAGCGCTTCCGGTCGGATGAGATGCGCACTTGTATCGAACGCAGGCTGGGTAGCAGCGTTTTCGACGTGGTCCTATGCGATAACATTTATGCCACGGTCAATTTGCCTCCAACCTCGCTTCCGGTGATCATGAATAGCCACAATGTGGAACACCTGATCCTGCAGCGATATATCGAACAGGAACGTAATCCGCTCAAAGCTCTCTACGCCCGTTTGGAAGCTGGCAAGCTGCGCCGGTACGAGGCTGCCACTTACAAACGTGCCGTCCTGGTTATGGTCTGCTCCAGACAGGATGCCGGGTTAATCGAGCAGCTATGCCCGGGGATCAAGACAGTGGTCGCACCAAATGTGGTGGATGTGCGCGACTACGAAATGGCGGACGAGGAAGATCCGTTCACGATTGTGTATCAGGGAGGTATGGACTGGTTTCCCAACCGCGATGCGGTAGAGTACTTTGTGCGCGCGATCTTTCCGCTCGTGCAAAGGGAAATTCCCGGCGCGCGCCTGGTAGCCGCCGGACGTAATCCCACGCCTGAGTTTCGCGCCCGGTTTTCGGATGTTCCCTCCCTTCAATTTACCGGCACGCTGCGTGACCTTCGGCCGGTGATCGCGAAAGCAGCGGTGTGCGTCGTTCCTTTGCGAATCGGTAGCGGCACACGACTCAAGATCGTGGAAGGCGGTGCTATGGGTAAGGCTATGGTTTCCACTACAATTGGCGCCGAGGGGCTCGACTTTGTACCTGAGCAGGAAATCCTGATTGCCGACGATCCTGCGATATTTGCCAGGAACGTGGTCGAATTACTGCGCGATCCTGCACGTCGCAAAGCAATGGGCGAAGCTGCTCGTAAAAGAGTGGTGCGGGACTACGACGTTACGGCCCTGGAGCGTTCCATCGCAGGCCCTTTTCAAAGCCTCTAGCAATCAATCAGTGCGGAAGCCGGTAAAACACTGGCTTCCGTGGGCTAAGGAGAATTAGCTTGTTAGTCTACTTCCTCGTGATCATCTCGATGCCGTTCTTACGGCATCAGTTCTGGGATGCGGAAATTGGTCCCGGTCTTACGGTGACGAAACTGTTGGGTGCAATTTGCCTGCTCTATGCCCTGATCTATCTGGGGCGCCGCCACGCTATTCCCCGCTATTTCGTAACGCCGCAATCGAAGTTGATGCTCCTGTTTTTCGGGTTCGCAGCCTTCTCGTATCTCAGTCAGGGAGGGCAAAAGTCGACCGACCTCATAAACCCGATCTACATGTACGTCTCCACCCTCGTGCTTTTCTTCATCACGATGACAGTGATTGATTCCATAAAGAGGCTGTACTGGTCTTTGATGGTGGCTGTTGGCTCGGTCGCTTTCGCATCGATTTACCTGCTGCGCGAATGGCAGAAAGGGACTGCGATATATGGGGAGGGGTATCGGCCGGGCTATGTAGTTGGAGACTCCAACTACTTCACGATTGCAGCGCTGGCCGTTTTGCCTATCGCTTTCGAACTCGTGCTGATTGCCCCTAAGACCTGGGAGAAAATCTACGCTCTGGGATGTGTGCTTCTCAGCTTCGCGGCCGTCACGCTCGGCGCATCGCGTGGAGGGTTCCTGGGTATCGTGCTTATGGTGTTCTACTTGATAGCGCGCTCGCGCCGTCCGGCCCGGAACCTTGTCTTCGTCATGCTAGTGACCATACCGTTCTTGATCTTTGCCCCAAGCTCGCCCATAAATCGCTTTTTCCATCCTACCAGCGGAGACAACGCCTCGGTGACCAAACATCTGGTTGGATGGGAGGCGGGCCTAAACATGATTAGGAAAAACCCGATCACGGGGGTCGGATTCGGAAACTATAAAGCAGTGGTTGCGCGCTACGACACCACCGGAATTGTCAGGCAGGATCCTCATGTGGCCCACAATGCATATCTTGAAGTCGCAGCGGAAATGGGTCTCCCCGCGATCGTAGTGTTTCTGCTCTTCCTGGGAACCACCTTCGTCTCCGCAGGTAACACGAGGAAACGCGCTCTAGAACGTGGCTCCGAGTTGCTGGCGGCGCTGGCTGTTGGGTGTCAAGCCGCGGTGCTCGGAGTCGGGGTGGGAATCTTTTTCGTCAGCGGCCAATATACCCGGCTGTTCTGGTTCATTTTGTGTATGACCATGGTTATGCCTCTGCTGGTCCCGGCGCGAGCCCCGTCGAAGCAGCGGATCCCGGAGAGAGAACAACCCCAACCGGAGATGGAGCCGATTTTTCAGGTCGGAGAAGCTCTGGTGGATCTGCGCTGATGCAGTGTTCTCAGCAGGACTGAGGCTCGAAGCGATTGCCCGAGATTGACTGCGGAGATTTTCGCTCCACGGCCTGCAACGCCAATTGCGAAACTTAGGAGCGGGTGACTCACGACTCGGCGCCTTGTGGCCAGGAGTTCGGGAAAGAAAACGAATATCCGAATGTTTCGAGGCTTTCTTTCAACTTGGGCCGGGCTGATCGTCAACGGTTTGGTCGCGTTCCTGCTGACCCGTGTGCTGATTCACGGATTGGGCAATTTTTACTACGGGCTTTGGATCCTGGTTTCCTCCGTTCTCGACTACTACGGTCTGCTCGACATGGGCGTCCGCTACAGCATGCAGCGCTTCGTAGCCCGCTACGGCGGAGCCAACGAACGTCAGGCGCTGAACGAAACCTTCATGACGGGCGTGTCAATGGCTGCCTGCATCGCAGCCATGGCCTTTATTCTGTGCGCCATACTGCTTATTGTTCTTCCCGGGTTTTTCGGTTTGACAGGCCCATCGCGAAATTTGTTCCGCGTTCTGCTGGTCATTCAAACCGTGACCCTCGTGCTTGATTTTCCATCGCGGATCATGGGCGCCTACCTGTGCGGTTTGCACCGCTTCGATCTCCATAACGGAGCGGGAATCATTTGGGGCATTTCGCGGGGAATCGTGTTCTGGTCGGTGATCCACATGGGCGGCAAGGTCACCGGAATCGCCATATCGCAGTTGATTATCGCGGCATGCCTCTTCGTGCTGTACGCGTTTTTCGTCAAGCTCGCCGACCCGCAACTAGGCATGGGATGGAAGTACACCAGTTGGGCATGCACCAAGGAATTGATGCAGTTCAGCTTCTTTGTGTTCGTAAATGACGTCGGCGATCGTCTGCGTTTCTATACCGACGTGATTGTCATCTCCCGCGTGTTGACCGTCGCTTTGGCTGCTCCATTCAACGTCGTCTCCCGCTTGATGGAGATATTCAAGATGGCGTTTTTTCCCATCACCGGGCCGTTAAACACGGAGGCCAATCAACTCGAGGGGCAAAAAAAACTCGGGCCCTCGAAGCAGCTTTTCCTGCGCTCCACAAAGGTTTGTGCTCTGCTGGCATTCGCAGGAACTACGGTCCTTGTCCTGCATGGCCGCGACATTCTGCGCTTTTGGATCGACGAAGAGTTTACCAGCAACTACGGTTTGCTGCTGGTCCTCACCATTGGTTATTGCGTGGTGCTCATGCAATCGCCCTCTAACGTTTTCCTCTACGTGCGCAGCCGTCAGCGAGCGCTGGCTGCGTGGACGCTCGCCGAAGGCCTCGCGAACCTTGCTTTGAGCATCTATTGGGCGCGGCAATACGGGATCATCGGCGTAGCCTTGGGAACAACCATACCGATGCTCATCGTGCGGCTTGGAATCCAGCCCTTCTACACGCTAAAGGTGATGGGCGTGAACTGGAGCGAATATCTGTCCAAGTCGTTCCTGCGTCCCGCGCTTGTCACCGCTGGTGTATTGGGCATCGCTTCGGTTTCGGGACTGCTTCGCCGCCCTCCAAACCTGTTGATTTTCGCAGGAATGATGATCGCGCTTGGGATGCTTTTTGCCGCTCTGTCGTACTGGATCGTGCTTGACGGCGACGAACGGGAAGGCCTGCGTCATCGCGGCGTTCTCATCATGCAACGAGTCAGGGCCCAGAACGCATGAAGCCAGCGCCCTCGGTCAGCGTCATCATTCCCACCAAAAACCGCGGCGCCGACCTGGAACTCACAATACAGACTCTATTGCGCCAGAGCGTACTGCCCGGCGAACTCTTCGTCGTCGACCAAAGCGACGCCGACGTCTCGCGCTCGAAAGTCGAGTCCCTGGTTCGCGGTACCCCACTGTGCCTCCGCTACATTTACGATCCCGCCATTCCCGGTGGTGCGGTTGCTCGCAACATCGCTATGGATCAGGCCACTGGCGAAATCCTGCTCTTTCTCGATGACGATGTGGAGATGGAAGAGAACTTTGTGGAGGAATTGCTCGCCACCTATATGTCTCAACCTGAGGTGGCTGGAGTCTCGGGCGTAGTAACCAACTATGAGCCGCCGTCCACGTTAATGCGGGCCTGGTTACGGGTCTTCGAGCGTGGGCCCTTCCACGACGATCGCCAGCCCGTGTATTGGCGAGCCACAGAGTTCCGCAACGGCGGCCTGTGCCATGTTACGCGAATGACCGGCGCCCTCATGAGCTTTCGGGCGAGTGTTCTCGGCAACCTGCGCTTTGATCCGCACCTCAGAGGCGTCTCCGATGGCGAGGATGTTGATCTCTGCCTGCGACTGGGGCGTCAAACGCAACTAGTCGTTAACCCGCGCGCCCGGCTTGTCCACAATCGGAGCGCCGCTGGCCGCCTGGATGATCACTGGCTACGTCGCTATCTACGTTCGCAAATATACCTCTGCCGTAGGAACTGGAACGTGGGCATCAGAAACCGCGTATGTCTGTGGTGGCTTTTGCTGGGGTCAGCCTTGATAGCAACGCAGTCGAGCCTTCGTACGGCTTCATTCCGGCCGTGGCGGGCGTTGATGACCGGCTATCGCGAAGGCATCAGGGCCGCTGGAGGATGAAAACCCTTCCAACTTATTCGTGGGTCACCGACAATTTTTCAGCCTGTGACGACGCTGAGCGCTTTGGGCGGAAGGCGTGGAAATACCACTTGAGATATTGCGGCAGCCACGCCCAGACGCGAAAGCGCGACTCGCCTTGCGTTCTGCCGTGCCAAGTGGTTGGAAACTCGACGATGGGGCAGCCGGCGAGAAATGCCTTCACCGTGAGTTCAAGATTGAGTTCAAAGCCCGCTTTGCTCTCGATGGTCATGTTCTTCAGAATCTGGCTGTCGTAGAGTTTGAAGGCGTTGGTTGCGTCATGAGTCGGAATCCTCCGAAACCAGTGCAGAGTGAGCCCCGCAAGTCGCGACATCAGGCCCTTGAGCCGGGGCGCGTCGAGCAGTCGCCCGCCGGGCATGTAACGGCTGGCCACCACTACCTGATAGCCCTGCCGGTAGTAATCCAGCATGGTGTCAACTTGTGAGAGGTCGTCGGAGAGATCGGCCATCACCACCAAGACCGGGCCGTGATCCACATGGTTGAAACCGGTTCGGATGGCGCCGACCACGCCGCGTCGAACATCGTTCTTCACCAGAACGATCCTGCGCTCGCCTCCCGAAATGATCCTTTGCACAACCGGGACGGTGTTGTCCTCGTCGAAGTCGTAAACTACCATGGCACGAAAATGCGAGTGAATTTGGGAACTGACCGCATTCCACAGCGAGGGAAAGTTGGCCCCCTCGTTGTAGACAGGAATGACCAGCGTCAGCTCGTCATTGCTGGATACGGCTGGCACACCCACTAGATTTGACCCACTTCGATTTGCTCTGCCACCCAGGGAATCACTTCGTCCAGGATTTCACTCAGGGTCGTGGGGGCCTCGAATCCGAGAAGCTGCTTGGCCTTTCGGACGTCGGGCGACCGTTCCTGCACGTCGTACTCAAAGGGCGGATCGGAAACGTAGCGGAACGGTTTGCTGTCGCCGTGCACCTTGCGCCAGATCAGTTCGGCCAACTCTAGAACACTGGTGCGCGTGGGCGTGGATAGATTGAAGTCCTGGTTAAGGGCTGCCGGATGCTCGATGCAGGTCCGGACTCCTTTGGCCAGGTCACCTCCGTAGGTGTAGTGCCGGACCTGGTTTCCCGAGCCGAGGATGTGCAGCGGGTCCTGTCCCTTGAGCACCTTTTGAGCGAGATCCGGGACGACGTGCGACATAGCGAGTTTCACATTGCCGCTATAGACGTCGTGATCATGCAAGGCCCGCTTCTCTCCGACGCCGACGCAGTTGAATGGCCGGACGATGGTGTAGGGGAGCTTGTACTGTTCCCACGCGCCCTTGACGAAATATTCTGTTGCAAGCTTCTGGAAGCCGTATGTGGAACGCGGCGGCGGGCAACGTTGCTCCGCGCCCTCAGGAGTTGGATACTCCGACGTGCTCTCGAAGACCATGCTGGACGACATCACCGTGATCTTCTGAAGCTTGTTGTGCTTGTGGGCATAAAGAGCGGCATCGAAGGAGGCGGCGGTAATGCGCTCATTTTCCGCCAGCAGGTCGTAGGCGAACTCGTGGAAGTAGCTGATGCCGCCAATCATCGCGGCGCAGGCGACAAAGTGGTCGCAGTCGGAAAGAAGTTGCTTCAGCAGGTCAACGTTCTTGCAGTCGGCTTCGATGAATTTATAGCGGGGATGTTTGTCGTAGGACTTTTCCACCCGGCCGTACTTGCTGAAGTTGTCTAGGCCTATGACGTCGTAACCGGCCTGTAGGAGTTCTTCGATTAGATAACCGCAGATAAAACCGGCAGAACCAGTTACCAGTACCTTCATGAATGATGTTCTCCTGCCGCCAAGGCCACCGCTGGCTGCACAGAATCGCGACGGCGCTCCGGCCAATAGTTCCAAATGTCAATCACAACCTTGTCGGGCGAGATCTCGAGGTTGCGGTAAGCGGAATGCGGCGCTCCGAGAACGATGATGTCCGCCTCGCGCACTGCTTCGTCGAGCGGAACCAGTCCCGCCTCTTGGACGAAGGGATCGGTGCACAGAACTGCCTTGGCCTCGACCTCGAGTAACTTCTTCAGCTTGTAGGACAAACTGTCGCGGATATCGTCGGACTCTCCCTTGAAGGCCATGCCCAGGATGGCAACCTTCTTTGTGGCAAGGTCCTTTTGCCGCAATTGCGAGGCGATGAAGTTGGGAAGCCCCTCATTCACCAGCATAGCGGAGTGACCCAGGAAGAAATTGTTACCTGAGAACGCCGATAGCTGTAGAGTGTCCTTCAGCAGACAAGGGCCGGCGGCAAAACCGGCGCGCGCAAAACTGCGCATCCTGGGATATTCGCGAGTGACCGCATCATGAATGCGATAGAAATCCAGTCCGTAGGTTTCGGCCAGCATATAGAACTGGTTGGAGATGGCGAAGTTCAGGTATCGCCAACTGTTGGTAAACAACTTGGCCAGCTCGGCTTCCAGGGGCGTCAATTCGATGACTGTGGGCGCGATGGTAAGGAACAGGTCGCGCGCGCGGCGGACCGCGGCGGGCTCGAAGCCGGAGACGATCTGCGGCAGCTTGACCAGTTCTTCCATGGCATTGCCCTCGGCAATGCGCTCTGGACAGAATGCCAAATCAACATCGCGGCCAAGCGATCGAATTCGCTGGAACACCAGCTTGGTAACCCCAGGGCTGACCGTGCTCCTCAGCACCAGCAACGTCCCATCCTGAATGTACTGCAGAACATTGTCCAGACTCCTGTACAACTCGTGGACAGTGGGATTCAGATGGCGGTCAACGGGAGTACCGACGACGGTAATGACGATGTCGGCGGAGCGCAGACAGTTTGTGTCAGTGGTGGCACGGAGAGTTTTCCCCAGGACCTGCTTGAGAACGGGTTCAGCACCATCCTCGCGGAAAGGCATTTTGCCGGAGTTGATGGTCTCGACTTTGGCCGCATCAATGTCCAGCAGAGCGACGGACAAGCCACGGCTTGCCAGCACGATTCCCAGCGGTAGCCCGACGTGGCCACAACCGCCTACGACCACAACATTTTCTTGAATTGCCACAAGAGTTCCTTTCGCGGGATTAAATTCGATTTTACATTTTCGTGAACAACGGTGTCACTCTTGGTCCTTCCGAGTGGGCGTTCCCGGAAGCCCGCTTCCCAAAATGGTGCGTGTTCCCGAAATTGCAACAGACGTATAGAGGCCAGCGGCTTCTGACAGGAAGCGCGTAACAAGTTCACTCTTGAAAGTGGCTCTCAGCCAATGGCTGAGATTAAGGGCGGACCTCTATTGTTCTGGGTTAGCGACTACTGCGTTATCGCCTGAAACAGTTGCATCGTAATACTGGAATGGATCTGCGTGACACTGTCCAGGAAGTCACCGTAATTGGCCAGTTCACCCCCGCAGGGGAAGCCGTATTGGTCCTTGCTTTGCTGGATCACGGCGCATCGGCCATCGTAGGCGTTGTCACTGAAAGAGATCAGGCCCCAGTTGGTTCCCTCGCTGGTGTTGTCGGTCAGTGACCAGAAGCTGGTGCCCAAGATGTAGTAGTCGCCGTTGCTTCCTGTCGCTCCAAAAATGGTCTGCTGATCGGTGGCGTACTGCTGGCCACGAAGCCCTTGGGTTGCGTAATTGGCGAACGCCGCGCCGTTCTGCGGATAATTGCTCTCGTCTGAATCCGCTTGCGCCGTGATGCCGTACCATATAATGGCTGGTAATCCAGTGGTATCGTATTCCACTTGGTTTCCGTGAAGCCCAATAGCGGGATAGTACGAATTCCAGTTCCCGCCAAGAATGCTGCAGCCCGAATCTTTCAAGCCCTGCAGGACGGGTGTTCTGGTTCCATACTCACCGACGCCCCCAAAGCTTCCGCACAGATCCAGATGGTTCTGGTCGTAGCCTTTTACGGTGCTGGCCTGCACTCCGTACACCTGAACGGTAAATTGATAAAGGAAAGCATCCAGGTCGGCTTCCAGGTTGGAGTTCATACCCGACTGATTGTAATAATCGCTGCCGAACCAGGCCGTGTGCCGCCCATCTTCGTCGAGGACGCCAGTCCCAGTACCGAAGCCGCCAGCATCGCCGAACGTGGTATAGAACCCCCCGGTGTTCCACGAAGCATTAAGTGCGGCGATGTTCCCGTACTTGTTTTGCAGGTAAGTGACCCAGGCAACTTTGGAATGGAGTGTGTCGTCTTGATAGCCGGAGTACTGGAAGTTCACGGTGGCGACCATCATCCCGGCATGCGGATAGGTGCCCGCCCCATTTCCTTTGAGGGCAAAGACGAAGTCGGAGTCACCCAGCGAGACCGCGGTGATCCACGGATCGGTTGCAAAACCACCGCTCGTGAACAGCTGCTCTTGATTGATTAGCTCCGCGTTGTTGCCCGTTTGCCACTTGGGATCGAATACATCAACCATGTTGCTGCAGTAGCCGTGATAACCGTTGCTGTCAAACCCCGCGCAAATGTCCTTCACGGGTTCCGGCAGGCCAAGTTCCTGGTAGTTGTACAGGACGTCCTTCAGCGCTGAATAATAGAGGGCGAAGGGCACTTGGATGGTGGCGGGCGGGATGTTGTCTAGGGTGCCGACGGGAAGCATATAGAGGCTGTAATAGATGTCGATCGAATTGAAGCCCCAACCACCCATCCGCTCAAGGGAGTGAAACGCCCACAGCGATGTGCTGTTGTTGTATCGCTCCTGCATTATCTGCTGCAGGATGAAACTTCTATCGGCGTCATAGACTGCCCGCTGGTAAAAAGCGTTGCATTTTGGGGTGGCCAAAACCCACCTCTGTGAGGGTGGGTTTGCAATGTTCACCTTCATGACCTGGAAGTAGCCGGTCTGGGCGCATCCCGGCACAGGCGCTGCTGTCAAACCGCCGTACATGTCAAGTCCCATGACCACCTTGATAAGGTAGTTAAATGTTTCTTGCAGGGGCGGCGTCGAAGAGTCCGTGACCCGAACCGTGAAAGGGTATATGCCAATGGTAGTGGGCGTGCCGGTGATCATGCCAGACTGGCTCATTGTCAGTCCTGGCGGGAGACTTCCCAGCGTTACTTGGTACGTATACGGGGCCTTGCCGAACCTGTGCAGTACGCTTTGTAGATTGAAAGAATACGGTTGCAGCAAATCAGCGTTAGCGGGGAAAGAACCCTGCGCCACGGCTGCATTGGAGAGTAACAGTATAACGCTCGATGCAAAGACGAGAAATACTTTCTGGGTCTTAAAGGAATGGGTTGCCACCGCCTCGGCACCTCCGCTGAAATTCCGCATTGCCCGGTCAAGGCTGGACACGGGCCGATGCTTTCGAGCACAAACTTGAGGCTTGATTGTACCACTGAGAGTGCGCCATTGCACTGTGGTTTGTGAGCCAGAAAGCATCGATAAGATTAAAGTAACCATTTCCGGCGATTACCCTCGCCTGTGATCGCTCCGCCTTTAGGTTTCGGGCCGATTGCACTCAAGAAAACTCGCTCTGTCGCAGGTGACTTGAGGTTGGACGAATCTCAGATTCGTGCGGCTGGCACGCATGTCGAAGTCTCCCATGGCTTCCGTGCAAATCTCGCGGTCGCCTGCGGAACTGCTGACTTTTTCAGCTAGTTATGGTACTGCAGTTCAATCCACTGCGGGTAGCGATACTTCAACATGGTTAGCGCCCAGGCCGCCTGGACGGTCGCATGGCCTGGGTTGTAGACCGCAAATTCAAAGATTCCGCGACACCATCCATACCAGCAATAGTCCCAGGAACCGTCGGCATTCTGGTGGTCAAGAATGCGCTCCACCCATCGGCGCCGAATCAAGTCCGGCCGGCCCGCTGCCAGAACGAAGGCCGTCCTCTGAATATAAGAGTCAGTAAGACGGAAGTCATAGTGTGCATCGCGGGCGATCTTCTCCGCCATATCGTTTATGGTGTTGTTCAACTCTGGCGAACCCCCGTTATAGTCGCGATATATGACAAGCGCCAGGAGTTGATGCTGCCGGGCTCCCCAAACGTACTTAGTCGGAGAGAACATGCTGGCGCGATCGCCGGGCGAAAGGGAAACCTTGTCGGGTGCGAGAGCATAGGCGCTCCAAGCGAACTCGTTGAGTTGGCCGTGCAGATCAGGGACCCGGATGACCGGTACCTCAGCCTTCCGATTCACCAGGCGAAACCAAGCGAAATCGAGGAGGGTGGCAGGATAAGCCAGATAGTGCTTCTGGTAGTGGTCCAAAACAGCCTGCAGTCGAGGATCATGCGACATCCTCTCCATGTCGGCAATCATGTACATCATCGAGGGGTTTCTTTCGGAGGTCTCGGGGTTGTCTTTTATCCAATTGATAGCATCGTCGAAATCATGGTCCAGTTGCGCGTTGACAGCCGCGCGCGACGAGTGACGGAGAGAGAAGTTGTTGTTAAGCAGCGTGAGGGCCAATATCAAGGCGAAGACCGCAAGGCTTATCCAAAGCCAACGCATGAAGCCGAAGGTTGCATTTGAATATCCATGCGGTTTGTTGGTGGCGCGGACAATCATTAGACGCGTTCCAGAGTCACTATATCTCTTTGGCTCAGTAGAAGTTCCGGACTTCAGCCCGGCGAGTTCGCCAACCGTGAATCTGCTCTAGTTGGTTTCAGCGGTAAGCTAAGAACGAAATTCTCTCGCAGTCGTGATTCCTGCCGTAGATAGAAGTGCTGATCTCGAGCGACTGACTGTTGACGTAAAGAAGTGTTCACGAAAATAGCAAAGAAAGATGCCAATTAAGATCGGCACGAATCCGTTGAACACGCGGGCCTCGTTCAACTGACCGTAAGCAAAATAGATTAGGTACTGCATTGGCAAGAGGATGGCGGCCCGCTTCAGGAAGGGATCGGCACTGTCCCAGGCTGCGGCGCCAAGAACGTACCAGGGAAGGACCGACAGCTCCCCGAGAACCAGTGTCTGTTTCAGCTCGGCGACTTGCCGCATGTTCCACCACACCTTCACCTCATGGGTTTGTGGAATTGGAATCGTTGCATTCAGAGTGAATCGAATTAAGAAATACACTACCGACGTGGCCCCCGCCACCCAGAGCACCGTCGAGCGTTTTTCGCGGCCCCACATCACCGCAACCGCAGTTGGAATCAGAAGCAGGATATTCTGATGATTCAGGATGCCGACGGCGAACGCAAGGCCGAACAGCCAATACTGTTTTCTGTAAAGAAACAAGAAACACAACGTGTAGAAGATCACCACGCCCGTGTCGTGTGCATTATAGTATCCGAACGTAGGCAGCAGAAACACCGCCAGGAGAATCTGGCCAAGGTACTTTTGCTTTTGTCCCACGAACAAGGCGGACCACTGGCCCACCACGTAAACCATGATCACGATGGCAACACCCTGAACGGCTAAGAATGCTTGGATATAGCTTAACCGCGGGAGGATATGCTTCAGTAGCATCGCCGGCCATACGAGCAACAGCCGCTGTCCAAAGACCGCTACCGAACGCGGATTTGTCATCATGGCTTGGATGGGGTACGTGGGCAAATCCCAACCGTGCGTCACCATACAGTCGAAAAGGATGCAAACCACCCCCACAGCAGCGGCCAGGGAACAAATCTGCGCCTTTACATCCTGTTCCTGGAGCCTGGCGCGAAAATGCGCGAACAGGACCAGACCGGCACTCAAAAGCGTAAGCAGGCTCAGCCAGATCGCGACCACTTTCGAAATCCAACGCACGGGAGAGGCACCAAAGTGCGCCTCAGCAAGATCGAATCCAGGGAGCAATCTAGCCCACTTCGTCGCCGGAAGAGCCCACCCCCACGCAAAGAACGCCACCCACAGCACAAGCAGGAGGGCGGCTACGAAGAAGATGAACGGAGAAAGGCGAGGCTTAGGCATAGGTTCGGTTTCGACGCTGTGGGGTACCCGGGTCCGGGCTTTCTTTAGCACTTACAACAGCGCCACACTAGACACACTCTCTGGGGTTCCAAACGATTGTGTCACGCGTGCCAAAGTCGGCCGACACACCCTTGCCGAAAGCATACTATATGCGAGAAAATTTTGAGTCGGAGTCTTGGGAAGTCTTCAAGGGTCTCATGCGACCCGGAATGGTTGTGTACGACCTGGGGGCACGTCTTGGGATTATCTCGTTGCGCTATGCCGCGGCTTTGCTTGCCGTCCCGAAGGTTTTTCCCTTTGCGAGATTTCTTGTGGGGGAGTGAACTGGGCTGGAACGGATGTGAAAAGCCTTGCACTACTTGCAGACAAAGTTTTGCGGTCGTCAAAATCAAGAATCAGAACTGCTTGCTTTTCAGCTAGTTGTGAAATATGCTATCTAACACTCTCGGCCAAATAATTGCACATGTCTTGACGGGTCAAAGATAGAATCCAAACATGGAGTGACAGCCAGTGGCGCTGGTCGACAGCAAACTGACGGGTACTGTGTCCCACCCGCCAGAACAGGAAGTCTCGCTGGGGGGGCTTCCCAGCTCCAAGCTCTCCAGTCTCTGGCAGACGGTCAAGCCGTTTGGCTGGCAAGGACTGCTGCTGGTTGTGGTTATGATCGTGCTCTACACGAGGGTCATGGGAACCCTCGTTGACCAGTGGTACCATGACCAAGACTACTCGCATGGGTTTCTAGTGCCGTTTCTCTCTGCCTATTTGATCTGGCAGCGGCGTGACAAGCTGCGCCTGGTTCCGCGATGTCCTTCTTTCTGGGGTATGTTCATCGTCGTCGTGTCGCTGGGGTTCCTGTTTCTCGGCAGCCTGGGCGCGGAACTCTTTCTGGCCCGGACCTCCTTGCTGTGCACCATTTGCGGACTCATCGTGTATTTCTGCGGCTGGGCCATGCTGCGCGCCCTGGCTTTTCCCATGGCTTTCCTGCTTTTTGCTATTCCGATACCGGTACTCATTTACAACGAAATCGTTTTCCCGTTGCAGTTCGTCGCCTCCAAGTTCGCAACGTCGACCCTCGAGACGATCAACCTGTTTCCCATCATGCGCGAAGGAAATGTTTTGATTTTGCCCGGCATGTCGCTGGAAGTCGTAGAAGCTTGCAGCGGAATCCGCTCCTTACTGTCATTGCTGGCGCTGGCGGCAGGCTTTGGCTATCTGGTGGAACGCAGCACCGTGGTTCGTTGGATCCTTATCCTGGCCATGATTCCACTAGCCATCATCAGCAACGGAACGCGCGTGATGATCACGGCGATCATGGCGAATGACATGGGTCCGAAGGCCGCCGAGGGATTCATGCACGAATTCTCGGGATGGGTGATCTTTGTTGTGGCAACCGCTTTGTTCCTGGCATTCTACGGTTTGATGACGAAAATCCGCAAGATGCTGGGATGGCTTCCCGAAGACGCGCACACCTTATCCTCTGCAAAGGTGGGTAAGTGAAGGCCGGAGCGCGTTATTGGGCCATGCTTGCCGTTCTGCTGGGGGCGACCGCCGGGATGGCTTACCTGTCCAAAAGAGAAGACACCCCGCCGGCAAAGCCGCTCTCGGATTTCCCCACCCAGATCGCTGGATTCAAGTCGGTTGCCGATTGGCCTCTGGAACAGAGGTTCATCGACGTGCTCGGCGTGACGGATTATCTCAATCGCGGATATGTTTCGCCGACCGAAGGGCAAGTAGGACTCTATATCGGTTACTTTCGCAGCCAACGCACGGGCGCCAGCATTCACTCCCCCAAGAACTGTCTGCCCGGCTCGGGGTGGCAGCCGGAGCAGGCAACGGTTTACGAACTGACTCTCGATGACGGACGCAAGGTCCCCATCAACCTGTACATCGTCCGCAAGGATTTGGATGAACAGCTCGTCCTCTATTGGTACCAGGCGCACGGCCGCGTCGTGGCCAGCGAATACTGGGGCAAGTATTACCTGATTTACGATGCGTTGCGCTTGAACCGCACCGACGCCGCGTTAGTTCGCATTACCGCTCCGATCATTCACGGTAATGAGGAGCAGGCGCGTTCGCGGGCGATCGCTTTCGCGAAACAGATAACCCATGATGTTGATCAGATCATTCCTCGGTGACCCAGGAGAAGTCATGCGCAAACGCTACATCGTCTCAATCGTGATAGCTGTGCTGTTGGTCGTCTTCGCCGGTTGTACCCGCAACCCCGATGCCGCCAAGCGCAAGTACGTCGAGAGCGGCATAAAGTACATGGACGATAAGAAGTACGACTCTGCGGTGATTCAATTCAAGAAAGCACTGCAAATTGATCCCCGCTTCGCTGAGGCGCATTACCAGCTCGGAAATGCCGAGCTTGCCCAGCAGCACTGGGCCGCCGCGTTCAGGGAGTACAACGCGGCAATTGACCAGGATCCCAACCACATCAAGGCACATCTGGCGCTGGGGACATTGTGGTGGCAGGCGCGAAAACTCACCGAAGCGGAAGAGAACGCCCGGTTTGTGATAGAGCACGATCCAAGTAACGTCGAAGGATACATGCTGCTCGGCAATATTCTGTTGCGGCAAAAGCATCAGCAGGAAGCCATTGACACCTACAGCAAGGCAGTCGCGCTGAAGCCGAATGACCCGGGCCCCTACCTCAATCGTGGCGTGGCCTATACTGCCATGAAACAGGATGGGCCGGCAGAAGAGGATCTGCGCCGGGCGATCAGCATCGATCCGAAGGCGATGCAAGCCTACTACACCCTCGCCAACTTCTACATGTACAAAGGAGATCCCAAGAAGGCGGAGGAGGTGCTTCATCTTGCCATCCAGAACGGCGCTCCCGACGATCCACTGCCTTATCTGCGGCTGGCCGGCCTGATGCTACATGAGGGGCGCAAGGCCGATGGAGAGCAGGTGGTCCAGCAGCTAAGAGACAAACAGCCACAATCGGCGGTGGTGGCCGCCGCCATCGGCGACTATTATCAGGCCTCGAGAAATCCCGAAGCGGCAATCAAGGAATACCAGCGCGGCCTGACCTTGGATGCCAAGAACGCGGAGTTGCAGTTACGGTTGTTGGAGTTAATGCTCAACACCGGCAAGATTGACGACGCCACACAGTTGACCGACAAGCTGTTGAAGGACAACCCAGGCGACGTGATGGCGCGTATTACCCACGCCCGCCTGCTGGCCATCAAAGGTAATAGCAGCGAGGCCATCAAAACGCTTCGTGAAGTCATCAAGGACGCGCCCGAAAACGCTCAGGCGCACTTCATTCTGGGGCAGGTGTTACGCCAGACGGGCGATCTGGTTGGAGCCAAGAACGAACTCCAGGAAGCCTTGAAGCGGCAGCCGGACAACCCGCTGGTGCTGCACGCTCTCGCGGAAACCTACCGTGATTCGCGCGACTACGATACTGCCCGGGAATATGCCGCGCGGTTGCAGAGGCTGAATGAAAACAATCCCTCAGCGCATTTTTTGAACGCCACTATCGACATCGGCGCCCAGGATTATCCGGCTGCCCTGAACGAGCTGAATGAAGTTCAGAAGTCGGTCACCACGGATCCCTTGTTGTACCTCAACTTGGCCTTCGCCTACGCCGGCGAGAAAAAGTATGCCGAGGCGGAGCGTGAGTTTCAAGCCGCGTTGAAGATCTATCCGCAGTACGACAAGGCGATGGCTGACTACGTAAATATGATGTTTGCCACCAACAATCCAGCCAAGGCGGTCGCGCTTGCCAGTCAGTACGCTGCGGCCAATCCCAACCGGGCCAATGCGCACTTTATCTATGCCAACACTTTGGCTAGTACAAAGAAGCTTGACCAAGCCATGCAGGAGTACCAGAAGGTTCTGCAAATTGACCCGACGACGGTGGGGGCTTACATCTATCTCGGTCAGATCTACGAACTTACCGATCGGCCAGACGATGCGCTAATCCAATACCAGAAGGCCCAGCAACTACAACCGAACTCGCCCTTGGTGAATAATTACATCGGAAATCTCTACGTCCGCAAGGGCGACTTGAAGTCGGCGACAAAGTATTTCCAGGATGCCCTGAATCAGAACTCCCGTGATCCGATTGCGGCCAATAACCTTGCGTGGGTTTATGCCGCGCAAGGCGAGAACCTTGATATGGCCCTGGGTCTGGCGACCCAGGCCAAACAAATAGCTCCGGAGTTGGATGGCATCAACGACACGCTGGCTTGGATCCAGTACAAGAAAGGGAACTACAAAGTTTCCGCCGCATTGGCGCAGGAAGCGGTTACGAAGCGTCCTGAAAGGGCGGAATACCGTTATCACCTGGGGATGGCACTCAAGGCATCGGGAGAACGAACTCAGGCCCGGGCTGAGTTGCAAAAGGCCCTGCAGTTGAACTTGAAGGGGCAGGACGCGCAGGATGCGCAGAAGACCCTTACAGCTTTGCAATAGCGGCTCTGGTATAATTGGTTAGTCTGCCGACGGCGCCTTCGGCCTGACGTTTCCAATGACGTCAGGCCGTTTTTTTCTCTGCATTTCGCTTTGCGTCGGCTAACGCGTTTGCTCGCCGCGATTAATTTGAACCCGGATGGGCACTTCTGGTAATCTAACTAACTAGTTAATTAAACATGCCGAATCATGAAAAATTCCTCGCTTTACGGCGCGGCACTCGCCGTCAGCCTGAGGCAAGCCGCGACGCTATCCTGAAGGCGGCCTTGGCCGAGTTCGCACAGGAGGGTCTGGCGGGTGCCCGCGTGGATGCCATCGCCGCCTCCGCAGGCGTAAATAAGGCGCTGCTCTATTACTACTTTCACGATAAGGAATCGCTTTACGGCGCGGTGCTCGATCGCTTCTTCATTCGTTTGACGGAGCGTGTGATGGGTGAGCTTGACTGCGCCGCTCCGCTGGGAGAGCGACTGCTCCGTTACACCTGCGCCCATTTTGATTGCGTCGCTGAATCACAACATTATGCAAGGCTGTTTCAAGGCGAGGTGATGAGCGCCGGCCGGGGTGGTTCGCCGCATCTGACTCGCATTGCCGAGTTATACATCGGCCCGATTGCCATGCGCGTCTCTGAGTTACTTCGGCGGGGAATCGCAAGCGGGGAGTTTCGCAAAGTCGATCCCTTTCAGTTTGCGCCCTCCATCGCCGCCGTCAACGTCCACTACTTCGTCATCGCGCCCTTGGCCCGCCTGCTTTTCGACCGCGACCCGTATGCGCCGGAGGCAATCCGCCAGCGGCGCGCCGCCGTCCTGGACTTTGTCGCCGCCGCGCTGTTTACCGACCGGGAGGCGGGGGTGAAGCTCGCGGCCGAGATCGCGCACGAGAAGAACACAGATCATAAGTCGGATCCTGCGGACGCGCCTGTTGATGGAAGTATGCGAGGAAAACCTTAGTGAAGCCCAACAAGTTCATCCTGTTCCTGCTCGTTCTGCTGAGCATCTCAGCCGCGTACTACTTTCTTTCCACGGACCGCACCAGCGACACGGTCCTGATCGGAATTGTGGATGCGAATCAGGTCATCGTTAGTTCGAAGATCATGGGCCGCGTTGAAAAGCTCTATGTGGACGAAGGCTCGAAGGTGAAGGCCGGTGACCTGATCGCCGAAATTGATTCCGCCGAACTGGAAGCCCAGAAAAATGCAGCCGAAGCGACCATCAGCGCCTACAACTCGCAGGTATCTTCGCTGCGGGCCACCGAGGCGCAAACCCTGGGCGAAACCAAGAGCGGAGTTGTGAATGCCCAGGCGAGGCTGGCGGCGGCCAAGGCAACCTTGACGCAAGCGCAGGCCGACCTGGTGCGCATTGAGAGTGACTCACAGCGAATGATTGCGTTGGCGAAAGCCGGGGTTGAATCCGACCAGGACCGGGTGCGCGCCGAGGAGCAACTGAAGGCGCAGCGCGCCGTGGTTGAGAGCGCGCAGAAGAACGTGGACGCGGCACAGGCCGACCTGAACACGGCCATTGCCCGCACCCATCAGCAGCAGTCAGCGGCCAGCAATGTTGCCGCGAACGAAGCGCAGGTCGCCAATGCGCGCGCCCAGTTTGCGGAAGCGGAGACGCGGCTTGGCTATACGAAAATCTACGCTCCCGTGAGCGGAACCGTCTCGGTCCGCGCCACTCGCCAGGGCGAAGTCGTGAATCCTGGAACGCCGATCGTGACCATTATCGATTTCGGCGACACCTGGGTGCGCGCTGAGGCGCCCGAAACGGAAGCGCGCTTCGTGTCTGACGGCCAAAAACTCAAGGTCCGTTTACCAGAGGGCAAGCCGATTGAAGGCACGGTCATCCTTAAGGCGGTTGAGAGCGATTACGCGACCCAGCGCGATGTCAGCCGCCGCAAGCGCGACATCAAGACTATCGGTTTGAAGCTTAAGGTGGAGAACCCCGACGGTGCGCTCGTTCCCGGCATGACTGCTGAAGTCCTGCTACCGAGAAATCTTGAGAAAGGCGCGCGATGAGTTGGTTCAGCCCCAAGTCGCAGCCCACAGCCCGCTGCGAAGCGCCAGTCAGCGGCGATGCCATCGTGGTGGACCACATCACCAAAAAGTATGACGAATTCACCGCCGTGGACGACGTTTCTTTCAGCGTGCAACAAGGTGAAATTTTTGGTCTGCTCGGGCCTAATGGTGCAGGCAAGTCCACACTGATTCGCATGATGACCACGCTGCTGCCCATCACCAGCGGGCGGGCGCTGATCAACGGTTTCGATGTGGCGAAAGAACCTGACGCAGCGCGGCACTGCATGGGCGTGATTCCCCAAGCGCTGACCAGCGATATCGACCTGACCGTCGAGGAGAACCTCAGCATTTACGCCAAGCTGTACGGCGTTTCCGCCGAAGACCGGAAGCGCAATATCGAGGACTTACTTGGAACCGTGGACTTGCTGAAGTGGCGCAACGCGCAGACCAAGACACTTTCAGGAGGCATGCGGCGGCGCCTGGAAATCGCTCGCGGCTTGGTGCACAACCCGAAGATATTCTTCCTCGACGAGCCGACCACGGGACTCGATCCTGTCTCGCGCGTCGCGGTGTGGGAGATGCTGACTGAGATCAAGAACCGGCAGGCGCTGACCATTCTGATCACGACGCATTACATGGACGAGGCTGATCGCCTTTGTGATCGCGTCGCTATCGTGGATCACGGCAAGCTGGTCGCACTCGATTCGCCGATTGCACTGAAAGCCAGCGTACCCGGAACCAATGTCATCGAAGCGCAATTTCTCAATGCGCCTGCTGACTGGGAAGACGAATTGAAGAAGCTCGAGGACGTCACTTCGGTGCAGCACGAAGCCGCGAACATGTACCGCATCCTCAGCAGCAACGGATCGAAGACGACCACCGACTTGGTCGAACTGGCGGTACGCTCCAACGTGCAAGTCAAGTCTCTGTCGGTGCAGAACACCACGCTGGACGACGTTTTCGTCCACTACACGGGGCGGCAATTGCGCGATGAGCAGGTGAAGGCCTACGGGTTTGTTATGCCAGACCGTCCGGGGATGCGTTCATGAACCGGATGTGGGCCATTGTCGAGCGCGAGTTGCGCAAGTTCTTTCGTTCGCCGGCTCTGATGCTGGTGGCCATGGTATTTCCTCTGGTGCAGTTGATCGTGCTGGGCAACGCCTTTGGCGGAAAGATCAAGGACGCGCGACTCGGTGTCGTAGACCAGGACCGCGGCACTCAGGCAGTGAAGGTCCGCGAGGCGCTGGCCGCGGTGCAATCGAATGCGCACACCTTCACGCCCGTGGACTACGACAGCGACCAGCAGGCGATGGAAGACGTGCGCACCGGACGTCTCGATGGCGCCATCATCATCCCGCCGGAATACTCGCGTCGCGTCTATGAGGAGAACCATCCCCGCATAGCACTCATTGTGGACAACACCGACAACTTCATGAGTTCGACGCTGGAGCAGGAATTCAGCGACCTGACGAAGGCCCTGAATAATCCTGATGTGGATCCTTCCCGCATCGTGCAGGAAATCTCACTCGATACCGTCGAACTCTATCCCTACATCGAGTACATGAAGTACCTGCTGCCCGGCTCGATCGCACTGGCCATGTTTGTCTCGGTCATGATCGGCGGAGGCATGTTGTACATCGACGACAAGGCGCGCGGCGTGCACGAGGGATACCTTGTTACGCCAATTACGAAGTTTGAGCTGGTCGCGGGGCTGAACATCGCCGGCGCCATCAAAGCCATCCTCGCCGGCGTGGTGATTACCGTGTTGGGAGCGCTGCTCTCCGGCCTCGGATCGGTCTTCGTGCCACAGAACATGTTCTACATTCTGCTGCTGGTAGTAGCCACATCGGTGGCGTTCAACACCATGATGTTCCTGATGATGGTCCGCGTGGAAGATCCGCTGGTGCCGCGGGCTACCTTCGGCATTCTGAATACGTTGTTGTTCTTCCCCAGCGGCGCCATCTATCCCATCAAGGCGTTTCCCGCATGGCTGCGCTTCATCGCCTACATTGATCCCTTCACCTACGCGGTGCACGGCTTCAAAGCAATTCTGCTGAAAGAGGCGGGCTTCGCGGCGATCCGCGGAGACCTGGCGTTTCTACTGATCGCGGCGACCGTCATGATCACGATTGCGACCGCACTGTTCAAGCGCACGCTCTAGATGAACGTTTGCAAATTTACCTCCCAGCCTTGACACTGCTTTGTTCAGCTTTTATCCTTAGAGTTTGCCCTAAGAGCAACCCCGCCCGTCTGTACCTGCCAGCGTTTCCCGCCAGGAGCTTGGCCTGCCAGACCCGGTTCCAGCCGGAACGATGGGCTATTGTGGGCGTTTTCGAGCGTTGTTATGCTCAGGGCTGAGGCCGGTGCGGCTATGCTGATTCGGGTTCGGGAACTGGAACTCCGCAACTTGGAGTTCGACGAGACTTTTCAGCCTGGGGCCATCGAGTTTGGGGTCGACTTTCGGCAGGTTGGCCCGCTGCACAGCAACGGACGCGCGGAGCTGATCGTGGAGCACCGCGGACACCATCAGGATGTCGAGGACATCAGGTTGATTGGCAAGGTGGAGACGCAATTGGAGTATAGTTGCGCCCGCTGCCTGGAGCCGGTCGGCCACGATGTGAACTGGGCGTTCGATCTGATCTACCGGCCGCTGGGCGTGGACCGCCGCGCCGACGAGGTCGCGATCACGGAAGCAGAAACCGAGATCGGCTATTATCAGGGCGAAGGTTTGCTGTTGGAAGACGCTCTTCGCGAGCAGGTGTTGCTGGCCACCCCAGTAAGGGCGCTGTGCCGCGAAGATTGCAAAGGATTGTGTCCGATTTGCGGGCGCAACCGCAACGTCGAAGAATGCCATTGTGAGCAGCATCTCAGTGATCCCCGCTGGGAGGCGCTGAACGAGATCAAGAAGAAGCTGTAGAGCTAAAGTTCCGGTCGCCGGCGCGTGCCGCGCGATCCAGGTTGCGAGGTTTTCATGCCTAATCCGAAACGGCGACATTCCCAGGCGCGCACGTCCAAGCGCCGCTCCCACGATCATCTGACAGCGCAGTCGCTGTCCGAGTGCCCCAACTGCCACGAGCGCAAATTGCCGCATCGTGCCTGCCCGAAATGCGGTTACTATAAGGGCCGCGAGGTCATCGAAGTGGAGGAGAGCACCAGCTAGACCACTTGCGGGAAATTCTCCCTTCCGACGATTATAAGCGGTGCTCCCCGCGAGCACCGCAACTGACAGGCAAACATGCCGACCATCATCGCTCTTGACGCCATGGGCGCCGACCGCGCTCCCAAACCAGAAGTAGAAGGGGCGATCCTCGCGGCGCGGCACTACGACGTGGAAGTCGTGCTGGTGGGGAAGGAAGAGGTCATCCGCGGCGAACTTGACCTGCACCGTTTCTGGCGCAAGCTGCCGATCAGCATCGTTGACGCCCGCGAAGTTGTCGGCATGCAGGAGAAAGCGGCGCAGGCGGTGCGCGCCAAACGCGACTCGTCCTTGCGCGTCGGACTTCGCCTGGTGCGCGACGGCAAGGCCGCCGGCTTCGTAACCGCCGGCAACACCGGCGCCGCGATGGCCACCGCAAAAATGGTTTTGGGCGCGATCCCCGGCGTCGACCGTCCCGCGCTTGCTGCCGTATTTCCCACCGCGCAAGGCACTGCCACCATTCTTATTGACGTCGGTGCGAATGTCGATTCCAAACCGCAAAATTTGCAGCAGTTCGCCATCATGGGCGACGTGTATTTCCGCACCATTTTTGCCAGCAGATTTGCCACCGCTGATAATCCACGCGTCGGGCTACTCTCCATCGGCGAAGAAGAGAGCAAGGGCAACGAACTCACGCGCGAAGCGTACAAATTGATCAAGGAGCTGCCCATGAACTTCGTGGGCAACGTCGAAGGGCGCGATCTGTACAACGGCAAGGCCGATGTGCTGGTGTGCGACGGTTTTGTCGGCAATGTGGCGCTCAAGATTTCCGAAGGAATGGTCGAAACGGTACGCTTCCTGCTCAAGCAGTCGTTGCAGGCGACCATCAGCAGCCAGGTCGGATTTTTGCTCTCGCGCAAGGCCTTCGCCGATTTCAAAAAGCGCCTCGACTACTCCGAACACGGCGGCGCGCCGCTGCTGGGCATCAAGGGCGTATGCATCGTCAGCCATGGGTCGTCTAATTCGAACGCTATAAAGAACGCGGTGCGAGTGGCTATGGAGTTCGCCAACAGCAGGCTCAACCGCACGATCGAAGAACGCATCGCCGCCGCCAGCAAAAACCTGAATAATCACCCGGCGGAGACGGCCCAACCAGACCCGATTGGCAGTGGTCTGGTGTAGCGACGCGGGCAATTCAGGGCGCCGATTGGGCTTGCGGTTTCACATTAGAGCGAACAGAAGCTCGCCGACAGATCTGCTGTGTTGACTGAAATTCAGACACACACATGACTTCTCACTCTTCTCTCATCGCATTCCTTTTTCCCGGACAAGGTTCGCAGGCCGTCGTTATGGGCAAGGAACTTGCCGCGCTGTATCCGGTGGCGCAGGAGACATTCGACGAAGCCGATGCCGCGCTCGGTTACAAGCTTTCACATCTCTGCTTCGAAGGTCCCGAGGACCAACTAAAGCTTACCGAGATAACGCAGCCGGCAATCCTTACTGTTTCTGTTGCCGCGCGGCGCGTGTTGCAGTCGAAAGCCATCACGCCGTCATACCTCGCTGGACACAGCCTCGGCGAGTATTCGGCTCACGTTGCTGCTGGTACCCTCTCTTTTGCCGATGCGGTGCGCACCGTGAGCAAGCGTGGCAAGTATATGCAGGAAGCAGTTCCGGTCGGCGTCGGCGCGATGGCAGCCATTCTCGCCCTTTCGAGCGACAAGGTGCAGCAGGTGTGCGCAGAGGCCGCTCAAGGCGAAGTCTGTCAACCGGCGAACCTCAACTCACCAGACCAGACCGTCATCTCTGGCAACAAGGCTGCCGTCGAACGCGCGGCTGAGTTAGCCAAGCACCGCGGCGCAAGACGCGCCATCATGTTGCCGGTGAGTGCTCCTTTCCATTGCGCATTGATGCAGCCGGCGCAAGACCGCCTGGCCGAAGACTTACGAGCGCTCACATTCCGCGCACCGGAATTTCCGGTCATGTGCAACGTGGATGCGACGCTGGTAACAACCGCCGAGCAGGCGCGCGATGCGCTCATCCGGCAAGTGACAGGAGCGGTACAGTGGGACAAATCCATGCGCGGCCTGGCTGCGCTCGGAGCGCAAAATTTCGTGGAAGTTGGACCAGGCAAGGTGCTTTGCGGGCTGATGCGCCAGATCGACCGCTCGCGCACCTGCGTCAATGTAGAAGACGAAGCCTCGCTGCAAAAGACCGTGAACCAACTCAGCCCGGCATCATCCAAGCCGGATTGACCTCTTTGCCTTTCGCCCGGGAACTGTCACTCGCCTGCCATCAGCTCTCCGCCATGAATTCAGAGAAGAGAATTACAGACGAGCCGTTGATGTCTCACTGCCTGAAGCGAATGGCCAATAGCGAAGAGCGAAAAGCGAATAGCGGCCCTAGGAGTTTGTCGGGAATACGTAAGCACAAGTTTGACGTTGCGGTTGGAGATATATTGAGGAGCGCCAAAATCGGAAGCGGGAAACCGGGTTTACCTCATTTGTTACCTCCGTACCCCCGCAAGGCCCTTTTTCGCAGCCCAGGCATGTACGAGATATGGATGCTTCCCAATAAATTGCTATGAGGTGTGTTCTTAAGCCGGGTGCCCCATCCCCTCGGCTACGCTCGGGGCAGGCTCTTTCGCCCGCCCTTGGCGAACGCTAGGAGCAGGATTCTGTTGGGATATGTGGCCGGCCAGAGATGCCACGCCTACAGCGCTTCAACCTCGCTCGACAACCGGGTTGCCGCGGGGCTCAATCCGTGGCGATCGCCCTTGAGCACGCGCGCCGGAACCGCCTGGCGAACGCGCTCTTCCTGATGGCAGGTCCAGCATAGCGGACGCATGTGCTCCAGCGCCGACTGCAGTTGCCGCAGGTTCACCTGCCGCAACTCCACCAGCTTGTACTGTTCATCGAGCCACGCGAGGCGGCCGCGGCGCCAATCGGACGGCGTGATGGCGCGCGCGCAAATGCTGCACGCGTTGCCCTTGTACCAGCCGAGCATCAGCCGCTCCACGTTCTCCGGCGAAGGATCGACCTGCGCCAGGCACTCCTGACCGCAATCGCCCTTCTCCGGCCAGCGGGTGCACGACTGCAGCCGCGTGTGCTCCTGGCCGCGCAACGCCGTCCAGAACGCATAGTTGTTGTCGAGCTCGATGTCGACCGGTTCTCCGTTCTCCGGACAGATCGCGGACTGGCGGCCGCGGTTCTTGAAATAGGCTTGAAGGCTCACGGCTACCGGCAGACCGGTCACCAGGAGCGCGCCCAGGAAGAAGAGAACGATGGGGAAAAGTGCGAACGTCAACATAAACTCACCTGCAGTCAGTCAGGAGTGCATCTGACAAGGCTTTTGTAACCCGGCTCGTCACTATGGTTCAGTGACGTAGCGCACATGGGGTTGTGACGTGTTGCAACGAAAGCCGGGTCCGGAGGGGACTTAGGGGTTCACGTAAACGTGATGGGAGATCGCTTGGCCGCAATAAAATTCGGCCGCGCTTTTCGGATTTCCTTGGCAGGTTTGCCTTGGTCCCGAAGCCGCGCGGCCGGCGGAAACGCCCCGGAGCAGGAGGCCTCTCCGGGGCGCGGGGTTATGTCAGGAAGAACTCGCGGGTCATTTTCACCCACTGCTCGTCGGGGATGGTGCTGGCAACATCGTCGATGGCCACACCGCCGTCTTGCGCCAGGGCGCCGAGCGCGCTGGGTACGAGCCGTTGCAGCCGCATCGAAGACTCCTCAGTCCACCAGCGGGCCAGCGCGCCGCCCAGCAGGTTGCGGAAGTTGGTCTTGGCATCGGGAGATTGCACCGTCACCAGCCAGCCTTCGCCGTAGGGGTCCTTGGTCGCCAGCGTGGGGTCGCTCACTACCGCCTCGTTGATGTCGGAGACGCTGCCTTCGATGGGCGATACCATGTCGACCTTTACGCCGTTGCGCACGATGCTCCACACCTTTTGCCCCTGGCGGATCCACTGGCCGCGTTGCGGCAGCGCTATGTGCTCGATCTTGCCGGCCAGCTTGGCAGCGAAGTCGTCGACACCGATACGTACCAGGTTCGGGCTCTCGCTCAATGCCCAGGTGTGGCCTGGATGATAGCGCAGGTTGTCGGGAACGGAGAAGCCGCCGACCAGACTCGGTTTCAGCCGCGGCGCAGTTACTTCGCGTTTGCTCATTGCCGGAGCCACTTGCAGAACTGGGTGCTTCGCCTTGGAGTAGAAGTAATCAATCGAAAGGAAAATTGCGAACATTACAAGAACCAGTAGAACTGTCATGACCCGCCTCCTGCCTCGGCGTGCGAGGGATTTGATCTTGCCGCGCCTTGTTGCTTTGCGCTGGCACTTTTCTTAAGGCATTCGGCATACCAAACCTGCAAACGATGAGAATCGCGTCGGACCGCCCGCGTAACTAGCGATGATTCTTTGGTTTGGGCAAGTCCGTGGCGAATTGCAACAACCGATGAGTTGCATTTCGCAACGCGGCAATTCGTTGTGTTCTGCAACGAGGAAATCAGCAAGGCGTGGTTCTTGGGAGAGATCGGCTGACGTATGAGAAGCAGAATCAGCGGCTTGAATTGAATTTAGAATGACTGAAAGGTGCCGTTGCGATTTGCATCGTACTGATGCGCTCTGCAACACCGCCGAGGAGAATCACAGCGGGTCTAAACGAGAAAATTTCGCTCAGCGACAATAAGGCGCAATGTCACCATCCGTTACGCGAGGGCCGGAACAATGTCTGTAAGCGGGAAATCATCGCCTTTGAAGAGAATCGGTTCGGCCATTTCCTTTGCCAAGGCATAAGCAAAACAGTCGCCGAAATTCAATCTTGCCGGGTGCCCGCTGCCTTTGCCGAAATCGCGATACGCTTCCCTGGCAATTCGCGCTTGCGCTTCCGTTACCGGCTCCACGATCACCTGCGCCTCGCGCAACAGGTCATCGAACCGGCGGCTCGCTACAGGATCACGGCTACCGTCGATGACGGCCGCCGCTTCGACATAGTTAACGGCGGAAATGCGACGATAGGCAGCGTCCTCAATCGCTCGAGCAAATGGAGCTGCCCCGGGCTCATCGCGAAGGACCGCGATGATTGCCGATGTGTCGAGAATCATCGGGGAAGTCCCTTCTCGTTATAGAGCAGGTCACCGTGATCAATGGACCGGAATGGCTCCTTGAGTCGCCCCGCGCAATCTCTACCAATCCTGAGCAAACGGTCAGCAAGACCGGATCGGGGCTGGCGCATCCGGTCAAGACGCTCACGAAGAGCTTCTGTGACAGCCTGGGTCATATTTTCGCCGGTCAGCGCAGCAAGCTGTTCGGCCAGCTTGTAGGTCTCTGCATTCTTTATGTTTAGGGCCATAGGATACCCTTCTATCCATTGGATACACCATTCTACCATAGAGGGCTTAAGGAGAATAGCAGCCGAGGAGTCCCTCACAACTGGAGCTACTGATTCAACCCTAGCCGCACTGCATCGGCCGCCTCGACCACAATCGAATCGGGTGCAACGGAGACCCAATCCAGCGGTGTCGCCAGAATACGGAGCCGCGTAATCGCCCAGCGCGGAGTGGTACGCCAATGGCTTTCGTCCGCGTCAAGATAATGAACGAGTTCAGGCGGGCTCCAAGGGTAAAACCACAAGTCCGTTGAGATGTTGGGCGGCAGGATGAACCATCGCAGCTCGCTGCTGCCGTCGGCGCGCGTGATCTCCAACTGCATGCGCTCCGGCTTGCGCAGCTTCCACCAGAAGTCGTATCGCACGGTCAGACGTAGCCGCAGAAAATCCGCGCCGTCGATGGGCCATGCCGGATCGCCGAGGTCCACTACTGAGCTGCGGTCACGGATCGGATAACTTTGCGCCGGAACCACCAGCGGCAGCGGCTGCATCGAAATTCGTGCCGCCCGTGAGTCATCTCTTTGCAAACCGAAAACGCCGGTCGAGAACTGCTGCTCCGCCCGATAATGCCGGAGCATCCAGAACCATACCTCCGGGGTGCGCGTGAGGTTGTAAACGCCGTCCACCGGGAGGCTCAGGTCGAGGTTGCGCCAGTGGATCAAGTCGCGATCGGAGAGGTAGGCCATGTCGGCGTCGGGAAGGTACAGACCAGCCGGCGCTGCCGCACGCTCCAGACCAGCAATTTCAAGCTGCGACAAGTATGGGCCGCTTGCGGTATAGGCCTGCATCAGACCTCCCGCGACGTCGCGGTGCGAGACGATGCCGAACTTCGTTTGGTAGGGGAAGACGACGATCTGGTCTTGCGGCCCGCTGTGCTGGCTGAGGTAGCCTGAGGCGGACTGCAGCATCCCGGCGAATTCCGGGGCAAAGCAGCCACGGTCGAATTCGCGGAAGCCAGGTGGACATTCGGTCAAAGGATGCCGCACCTGTGCGCCAAGCCCAAGAACGGCAGATGGTCGAAACGCTGGGCGGGCAAACAGCATGGAACACGCAATCGCGACCACGATAGCGAGCGCGGAACGCTGGGGCGATTCAAACGATAACAGAATCGTGCCCGTGAGAAACACCATAGCAAAGGCGGCGATGACAACGTGCCCGTAATCGGAGCGCACCAAGGCGCTTTGCAGCATGACCAGGGAGAATGCAAAACCGCCGAGCAGAAAACCGGTGTGTTCCGTGCTGGTGCGATTCTGTTTGCGCCGGGTGCTCGTGCGAATGACGAACACCGCAGCGCCCGCCAGCAGTGTCCACAGCAGACGAGCCGTTCCAGCGTCCGTCATTGCGGCTGGCGTGGCCCAGCGATACACGCTCACCATTTGCGCGGTATCTTTCCAGAATTGAAAATCGAACGGCCTGGACATGGCAGCGTTGACCGCGACCATGAGCACGAGAGAGGTCACCACAAACGCAAGAAGCGTAAGGGAGAATTTCCCCGCGATGTGCTTGTCCTGGCGGGTCTCGAAGGCGACCGCCGCGGCTGCAATCAGCCAAGCGGCCAATCCGTACACTCCGGTGTCGGAAGCCGTCAGGAAGGCGGTTGTGCAGAGCAACGCAGCCAGGCTTCCGAGAACATAGGTCCTGGCGCGTCCCTCCGTGAGCCCATGCCAGCCTCGCAGGAAAATAGCAAATAGAAGCACCGGGAACGCTGGCCGCAGGGATGGCTCCCAGAAGATGCAGATCAGAAGCAGCAACAGGGCGCGTTTCCACGCGGCCTGTTCAGGAAGGAGCAGCCGCACGGTCAGATACACGAATGCGAAGGCGCACCACACCGGGACTGTGAACCAGGTTGCATAGATCGCTCCCATGGACAGGCCCATCGAGCGCGCCGGCACGCTGGAGAGCCACTGAAAGATGGGCCCGTGGGTAAAGGCAACATCGCGGCCAACCAAAATTCCGCGCGAGAGTTTAAATACCTCGTCGAGATGCCAGTTGTCGTCAATCAGGCTGGTATCACGGACGACGACCAGCGCTCGCGGGGAGAGCCACACCGCCGGCATGGAAGCGAGCACGAGCAGCAGTAAGGCCAGCAGGTCCCAGCGTCTTGCCAGCCACGGGTGCGGCTGCGATGACACAGACTGAGGCACAGGTGAGCGTCGGCTGCTCGCCAATTCATCCCGCTTCTCCATAGGCGAGAGCCATTCTATCGCACGTAAAATCCGAGCCACGGATTTACACGGATGCACACAGATTGTTTTGCCTCAAGTTCTTGGTCCCACAGACTCTCGGTCTTGATCACATCGCAGAAGTGACAAACGGGACGCTGGACACTTCTGAACGAGCTTGGTATCTCGCTAAGTCGTGACAATCAGTTGTCCAAGAAATCCGTGAGAATCCGTGCAAATCGGTGGTTCAACAGTAACGAGAGCTCAATCCGCGAGCTATCGGCTCGGCGACATGCGGACGGCACTCGACAGCTTTACCACCCCTTGGGAGGATGATTCACTGCGCGGCGGCGCCCTTGACAATGATGCCGAGCTTCTCTGTCGCACCCGCCGACGTGGTCAACGCAACTGTGAATACGGTCACGCTCTGCGCCTCCTTCGCGATGCTCCCCGGTTCACCGGCGCTGTCCAGCGCGATTACTGCCGGATGGTTCGTCCCCGTGCTCTTCGCACTGAGAGCGACGAGCTTCTTGTAGAGGTAGCTCTGCGCGGGATCGGGATCGCTGGCTACGGGAATTGCCAGCAGAAAATCAGTATTTGGCGCGACGCCCAGGTGATTGCCGTCCTGCGGCAACAGTTGGTAGCGCAAGGTGTACACACCGGCTGGAATTGCCTGCCCGCGGAGATCGTTCATACCTTTAGCGAAGCTTACAACTCCGATGAACTCTCCGTTCGCCAACTCGGGATAAAGCGCGCCGGGGACATCCTTCGTGGCAGTCTTGATCTGCGGCGCAAACCAAAAATCGGCAGTCCAACCGTCGTCAAGCGTGACACGGTAGCCCTTGTCCTCTACCGAATGCTTGAGCGCATCGGAAGCGGCAGACAGCGCGCCGATGCGTTGGACCTGAGCGGCAGCGGCGCAGGTGCTTAACCCTGTGCTGGCCAAGGCAACAACTGAGAGCAGCCCGGAGATGAATTCTCGTTTCGCCATGGTTCGATTCTAATCTCGGGCGAAAAGCCAGACCTCGCAATATGGTGCATTTCCCTCATCTTTGTCATCACGCAAGCCGAGTTGGACTGGCAAATCGAACCGGCAGACTGCATACTGATATTCAGTCAGCTTGAACTGTCCTGGGAATTAAAGCCTCCAAACGCGAGTCATGATCTTCGTCCTAGACAACTACGACTCCTTCACCTACAACCTGGTCCAATACCTTGGCGAATTAGGCGAAGAGGTGGTCGTGCAGCGAAATGACCAGATCACTGTCACCGAGATTGAGGCCCTTCATCCCGACCGCATCGTTATCTCTCCCGGTCCCTGCACGCCGCAGGACGCCGGCATCAGCATCGATTTGATCCGGCATTTTGCCGGACGAGTGCCTTTGCTGGGTGTGTGTCTCGGTCACCAGGCCATGGGCGAGGCCTTCGGTGGGAAGGTCGTCCGCGCGGGCACTCTGATGCACGGCAAAACCAGCTCCATCGAGCACGATGGCAAGACCATCTTCCGTGGCATTCCTTCGCCGATGACTGCCACGCGTTACCACTCGCTGATCGTCGAAGAGAAGGGCCTGCCTGACGAACTGGAGATCTCAGCCACGTGCCGGGACCGTGACGGGCAGCGCGTGATCATGGCTTTGCGGCACCGCAAGTTCGCCGTCGAAGGTGTGCAGTTCCATCCCGAGAGCGTCCTCACCGACCACGGCAAGCAGATCGTTCGCAACTTTGTGGCGCTCTGAACGGCCGCTTTTCGCCCTTCGCTTTTCGCAGGCCGCTCACTCACTTAGTCATCGCGACCGAGCGGAGGGATCTGCGGTTTGCCACTTAGCTCGCGCAGACTCGGGGTCGAGCATCACACGCCATTGGGACATTGGGACAGCCAGGGCAACGTCTGGGTCACCAACCGGTTCGGCAATGGGCTACTGGGCATAGGACATCTGGCGGACATGGGTGTTCATGCGAAGGCCGAGGGTATCGTGCCGGCCATGGACTACATGACCAGGACCATGTCCACGCAAAAAGGAGGAAGCGAGGGTGGCAGCGTGACGCTGCTGCGGCCCGACGGCAATCAATATCCGGGCTCGCCGTTTAGCGGCGGCAGCCTTCCCGGCCCCCGGGCTGCGGTCGTTGATGGCAACGACAACGTCTGGATCTCCAACTTCGCCGGTGCGGCGGGTCAGATTGCGCACCTGTGCGGCGTACGGACCGAGAACTGGCCCGCCCGGCGTGCACACGGGCGACCCGATTTCGCCTCCCCTCGGCTACGTCGGTGGTGGCCTGCAGCTGCAGGTTGACATCGGTGTCGACCCAGCCGGGAACGTCTGGGTCGGCAACAACTGGCAGGATGTCGACAGCTGTATGGGTCCGCCTAACGAGGCACTCTCGACCCGTTGCGGTGGTCAGGGTGTCGTGATCTTCTACGGCATGGCCAAGCCAGTACGCGCGCCGCAGATCGGGCCGGCCCGTCCGTATTAGTAGAGACGGGCGTAAGGTAAGCTGACTGACGGAGGAACGCATGTTGTTGAACTATCCAGTCCTTATGTTTTTGCCCTCGGTGTTGCTGCTGTGGCTCTCGGCGCAGTTCGGAACCTCCTTGCGCCGGCGGCGGGCCCTGAGTGATGGCGAGCGCGACGATTTCAACCTCGTGCAGGCCGCTACCCTGACGCTGCTCGGCCTCATCATCGGATTCACTTTCTCGATGGCTGTCGCCCGCTACGATCAACGCAAGAACTACGAGGAAGCCGAGGCCAATGCGATTGGCACGGAATATGTCCGGGCAGGGCTGCTGCCCGCCACGGATGCTGCGGCGGTGCAGGCCCAGCTTCGAAAATATCTCGACTTGCGCATTTTGTTCTACCGGACGCGCAGTGAGGGCGAGCTTGGGCCGATTGACGCCGATACCGCGCAACTGCAGGGGGGGATGTGGTCTGCGGTACAGGTTTCAGCCCTGGCGCGACCAGACCCCGTGATGGCCCTCGTGGTTTCGGGCATGAACGACGTGTTGAACTCGCAGGGATATACCCAGGCCGCGTGGTGGAACCGCATCCCCGTTTCAGCATGGGGTTTACTGTTATTGACCGCCATCTGCTGCAACGTGCTGGTCGGCTATGGTGCGCGTGGCGCCGGCATAGGCGCCAGGCTGCTGATGGTTCTGCCGGTGGTTGTTTCCATCTCGTTCCTTCTCATAGCGGACATTGACAGCCCGCGTGGCGGCCTCATTCACGTAGCTCCGCAAAATCTCGTAAGCCTCTACGAGTCGTTGCATAAGTAATTGCTTGCTTGTCGGTTGCGGCTCAAGAGAAGCCCGTGTGCAAATGAAAGTTTTTTGTCATAGAATTTTAATCGGGCTCCGGTGGTCAGCGCCGGGGTGAGCGAGTAGCATAGTCTAGTTCCTCACAATCCTCGTATGCTTTGGCTCAAACTTGCCATCGGTTTATTTTGCGCGACTGCCACGCTGAGCGCCCAGGACATCCCTGCCGGGACGGCGCTTCCTGTAACGTTGAACTCAACTCTGGATGCCAAGAAGGACAGGCCCGGCGAGAAGATAGAAGCCAGGCTCATGCAGGACGTTCCCCTGCCTTCCGGAGGGAAGATCAAGTCCGGATCGCATGTGATTGGGCATGTGGTTGAAGTCACCAAGCCTGCGAGCGGCGGCTCTCGCATTGTGCTGAAGTTCGATCAGCTCGAAGACGAAGGGAAGGCGATCCCGTTGTCCGTCAGTGCGAGAGCCATCGCTGCCTCCGATAGTACTTACAACGCGCAAATCCCCATCGATGCTGAATCCAATTACGAGTCCTCCGATGAGTGGGTAATGCGGCAGGTGGGCGGGGACATCGTCAACCGTGGGCGAGGCGTTATTGCCTCGGGGGACACCATCGTAGGCAAGTGGAAAGGGGCAGCGTGGGCCAAGCTGGCATATGTCTCGGGCTGTCCCCCGCGCGATGTCCCAAATGACGAACAGGCGATGTGGGTGTTCTCTGTGGGCGCCTGCGGTCTCTACGGGTTTCGTGATATCAAGCTAGTCAACGCCGGGGACGGCTCCCCGATAGGCCAAATCGTGCTGGAATCGCAACAGGACCTGCATGTCGGAGACGGGAGCGGATGGCTGCTGATTGTGAGCGCTGCTCCTCTGGCAACTCGCTGAATACTGCGTACGCTCGACGCACGGGTGGAATAGGGGCCCTTCGACTCGCGGTGAAACCAGCCGCTCGCTCAGGTGACAAACGTTGTGGTGGCTTCCACTCCGGAATCAGGGCTGAATACTACTCCACCTCGTGCTTGGCGGTGTAGCCGTCGCGGGCGATGATCTGGTACTTGATGTCTTTGTTCTTCTGGTCCTTGATCTCCAGGGGCTGGTCATTCGGCCCAACTAATTCCACTTTCAGCTTGCGAAAGGTGCCATCCTGCTTGGTGTTGGTGGGCTTGTAGGTAATGGTGTACTGGTTGCGAATGGACCCGGCGATTTCGCGAAAGATGTCCGGCAGCTGGCCCTGCATCATCGGCTTGTACCATTGCCCGCCCGTCATCCTGGCAAAGGCTTTCATCTGGTTGTCGGCCTGGACGTAATCCATCATTGCCATTGACACGTTAGGATTGCTTCCACCAATTGTGTCCACCCAGTTCAAGAAAGCCGCGCCGGTGCTGACAGTGTAAATGGTGACGTTGGGAGTGGCCTTGACCTTCTTCAGGATCGTGTCCAGGGTGATCTTGCTGAAGGTGTCGCGGCCGCTGGCCACCACCACCAACTCCTTGCGCCCAGGAATGCGGTCCAGACGGTCCAGCGTGTCAAACATCGCGTCGAAGATGTTTGTCTCGCGGAACCCAGGAACGCGCAACATGTTTAGCGCGCCGAAGATGGCCTGCTTGTTCTGGGTGAAGTCCACCAGGATGTGATCCTTCATGTCGAACTCGACGACGGCCACCCAATCCTGTGGTTGCAGGTTCGAGGCAAACATGTACGACGCGTTCAATGCGTCATACATGAAGTTGTAGTTAGTGGACGCGAACTCCACCAGCAGCACCGCCGTGATCGGCGCCTTGCTTATGGTTACGCTCTGGATCTGCTGCGGGACACCGTCTTCCCAAATCTTGAAGTGTTCCTTGGCCACGTCCTCTGGCAACGCTATCGGGTGCCCGTCCTTCTGCACCACGCGCGCATCGACCGTCACCACGGGGACATCCACATGCAATGAGAATTGCGGATTGTCGGCCGGCTTCGGCCGGGGCGGCGGGGGCGGTTCTTCGGTGTCTTTTTTCTTCGGGACAGCGATGGAACCTGATTCGCCCGCCGGTCCGCCTGCCTCATCGGGGACCTGGCTTTGCTGGCCTTGATTCGGCTGCGATTGCGATGCGGATTGGCCGCTGCTGGAGGACTGGGCGCGCCCTGGGACAGCGCATAGAAAGGCGCTCGCCACCAACGTGATGACCACTGCGCCAATCGTGCCCAGAACGAGGGGTGAAACCCTGCGGTGCTTAAGGTGTTTCTCGGAATACATCGGACGCCTCTTGGGCCACACTTTCTGCTAGTATAAATGCAATTCCTGCTAGTTTGATTCGCTGCGGCCGATTGAAAATTGCTCAACCAATGTTAGACGGTGAATTGCCGCAACTGTAATTCTGGAGATCCGGGACCGCCGGCATCCAGCGCGGCGTTAGTGTTGGTGCTGTGGTCGAGAGATTCAGGGCAAAGCCATGTCGGCTTTAAGTAAGGGATGAGGACATGATCCGCCGCGTTATTTCGTCTGTTCTATTCTGCCTCTCTTCTCTGGCGGCCTTCGCTGCCGAAAAGCCAAAAGTCCAAATCATGCCGGAAGACCAGGTCAAGGCCGGCATGCACGGCGTGGCCTATACCGTCTTCGAAGGGACCCAACCGGAGGCCATGGAGGTCGAGATTCTCGGCATCCTGCACAACATGGCCGGGCCAAAGTCTGACGTCATCCTGGCGCGGCTGCATGGGAAGAAGGTCGAGTACACGGGTGTGGTCGCCGGCATGAGCGGCAGTCCGGTTTACATCGACGGCAAACTCGTCGGCGCTATCGCTTACCGCATCGGCGAGTTCTCCAAGGAGCCCATCGCCGGAATCACTCCCGCTGCGACCATGCTCGAAATCGACGACATGGACAAGACGCCCGCGCCTGACATGGCACAGGGCCTGACAGGCGAGAAACGGGAAGCTAACCGCACCTCCGGGCCTGGCCACACCGCTGATCTGAAGCAGCAGGCTCCCGGCTACGCGAACCTCCTGAAGCCGATAGAGACTCCGCTGGTCTTCACCGGATTCAGTGAAGATACGCTGCGGCTGTTCTCCAAGGACTTCGCTTCTGCCGGCGTTGTCCCCGTCATGGGCGCCGGTTCGGTCAGCAACGACAAGCAGCCCGAGCCGCTTGAGCCCGGTTCGACGGTCAGCGCGATCCTGGTCCGCGGCGACATGAACATTGCCGGAACATGCACCGTTACGTATCTTGATGACTCTCACCTGCTGGCCTGCGGACATCCTTTGCTGCAATCGGGCAACATTGACATGCCGATGACCAAGGCCACAGTTCTAGCCACGCTGGCTTCGCCCTTGAACTCCTTCAAGATCGTCAACACCACCGAAGCCGTCGGGGCGTTCGTCCAGGACCGCCGCGCGGGAATTATGGGACGCTTCGACCGCGAACCGCACATGATCCCGGTGACGTTGACCTTTCACGGTGTCTCGCATCCCAAGCAGTTCCATTACGAAGTGCTGAACAACGCCAAGATCACGCCCGCCGCGATGATGGCCACAGTGTTCAACGCGATCCAGGGAATGAATGAGTACGGCGAGGACACCACGTATCGTCTGCAGGACGACATTTCAGTGCTCGGCTATCCCAAACTCAGCGTCACGAACATGTACGCACCCGCCGACGGGTCTGCCCCGACGGCGTACGGAATCGCGCTCTCGATCGGCGAACGTTTCAGCCGCATCTTCGACAATCCGTACGAGCGGCCGAAGATCGAAGGCGTGGAATTGAATTTCGAACTCGTGCCCGATCGCCGTTCGGCCCGCCTGGAAACCGCGCGCACCGACGTCACCGAAGCGCGTCCGGGCGATGAGATCACCATCGAGACTCTGCTGCGGCCCTACCGCGGCGAAAGTATCCTGCGGCAGATTCCGGTGAAGATTCCGACCTCCACGCCGAAGGGCACGCTGCGCATCCTGGTCAGCGATGGCGATACGCTCGACAAGATGAGGCGCGCGCCGGCCAGCATGGGCCGCCGTCTCGACCTGGCCTCCACCATTGCCATGCTCAACAAGGAGCACGCCAACTCGCAGGTTTACGTCTCGTTGCTGGAGGCCAATCCCCAAGCCATGGTTGACGACAAGGTAATGCCGACCTTGCCACTCTCCGTGATGAACGTAATGGACGGACTTCGCGGCACCCAGGAAATGGTCGTGGTTGGTGAGTCGGCTGTGGACGAAGCCTCAGCGCCCGTGGACTACGTCGTGACGGGTTCGCAGATCATCACGCTGACGATCAAGTAGGGTATATCAGTTAGCAGCTAGTAGTTAGTTCATCTCAACAACAAACGAACCGCAGATCCCTCCGCTCGCCCGCCGCGGCGGGCTCGGTCGGGATGACAGACGAAAATGATCTGGCTGAAGTTCGGAAGGCTGGAAGTAGTTAGTAGTTAGTAGTTAGTAGTTAGTAGTTAGTAGTTAGTAGTTAGTAGTTAGTAGTTAGTAGTTAGCAGTTAGCGCAAAACTATGTTGCAGCAGGTTCCGACTATTTCCAAACGGCGCCGGGAAATGGTGACAGCAGTGGTACGTGGTTCAACTTCGGCTCTGGAATCGGCGTCGGGGATTTCATGGGTGTGCCGTTCGGGCCGGGGAACACTGACACAATCGTGCAACGCCAGGGTGACGCCACGATTAACGGTGGCGCAATTCCTATCCAGCTCGTAGCTCTATCTCTGGGAAGCACAGCCCCGGTGCTTGTCGGCGGCAACCCTTATAACGTGTCTCACATGCTCGATTCCACACAACTCGCGAAAAACGTGGGGACTATAACGATTATGGGCAGCACGAGCGGCGGCACTTTCACTTCCTCCCTCAATGTGTTCTTTGATGCGACCTTCAAGCCGGTCGGAGGGGGAGTCCCTTCGATATAAAAGGCGAGGTAACAATCAAGGACCTCTCGGGTTCGTCACTGTGGAGTCCGACGCCCCCACCTGGTGCGGTTCTGGTAACAGGTCCTTACGGGGACCAGCAGGCCAATCTACATACGAATCTGCCTCCTGGTGAAGTTGATTTCTTCGGCGATCCCATCGAGTGCGCGGCTAATGGAGGTGGGTCTCATGTCGTTATCCCGGCGGTCCCTGAGCCTTCAGCGCTATTCTTGATCGTGCCGGCGGTACTTGGAGTGTTCTGGAAACTGCGCCCGGCACGGGTGTGAGCCGCGACTAACGATTGGTCGGTGCCTGTTCCTGTTTGGTGAGTTCGGGGGTTGGTGGGCCCGGAGGGATTCGAACCCCCGACCAAGGGATTATGAGTCCCCTGCTCTACCGCTGAGCTACAGGCCCAAAATTCTACTCAACTAATACATCACAAACAATTTAATGCACTACCAGTGAGTCGGCCGAAGTGGAACTTTCGGGGCTGGTGGCACCTCTGGTGGCAGTCGGTTCGAGAACCAGCTTCTCCACTGCCGCGAGCAGGTCGGCGGGGGCGAGATGGGCGTAGCGACACGTCATCTGAATCGTTTTGTGCCCCATCAACTCCTGGATCCTCCGCAAGTCAACTCCCTTCATCGCCAAACGCGACGCAAACGTGTGCCTGAGATCGTGCCAAGTGAAATTCTTGATACCGGCCTTTTTTACCGCCTTGTCGAACCAATGGCGAGGGCTCAGCAGCGGTTCACCCTTTACACCCAGAAACACGCGACCGCTTCCGCTTTCCGGCGCTCTGGCCTGTAGAAACTCTAACATGGTCACAGCGACCGAGTTAAGCGGCACGTACCGCTTCTCGCCGTGCTTCGATCGCCGGATTGTCAGAATGCGACGCGCAAAATCGACATCCGGCCATGCTAGAGAGTATTGCTCGCTGCACCTCATCCCGGTGTTAAGCGCGACCTCGAACTCCGGCTGATGCCAACCGTATTCAGTGCTGATGACGGCGCGAAGCCTATTCTCTTCGTCGGGGCAATTCTGCAAGTAGGCAAGTTGCGGCGATGACGGTTTGGTCTGACCCAGATAACGAATCCTGCTGTTGTTCTCCTTTTTCATTTGGATCAGACGCATGGGATTGACCTTGATCTTGCGGTTCTTCTCCGCAAGCCGAAACGTCAGCTTGAGCAGCGCGAGGTAGCGGTTCTTGGTGGCCGGGGCCCAACCGCGCTCTTCTGTCGTCGCGTTCAACCACTCCTCGAACTCTTCGGGTGGGATACTCTCTGCCTGGCGATCGCCGAATTGTCTCAGAAGCGGAGCCATCCTGCATTCGTCATTTCGATGGCTGCGCTTTTCCTGGCGTGAGTATTCAAGAGCAGACTCAGAATTGGAATGGTAATCCTTGCAGTTACGTTGACGGCGGCATTGGCAGGCGCCGCCGCTGAAGTCATCATCAAAACCGCGCCGCCGGCGCCGGTGAGCGTGGCGGTGGTTGGAGTG
>Ga0181532_10000215_pt1 | contig 59902 bp, 55 predicted proteins | sample PEATcosm2014_Bin_33_FD_119768 | JGI IMG/M metagenome (GOLD analysis project Ga0181532, IMG submission 119768) | Peatland microbial communities from MTU Mesocosm Facility, Houghton, MI, USA - PEATcosm2014_Bin11_30_metaG | ecosystem: Environmental > Terrestrial > Soil > Wetlands > Peat | place... | reverse complement strand
GCCGGACGGCATTGCTGCTCTGGATCCACAGCTGGTTTGCTACTCCTGGATGACCGGGATCAGTGATGTCGCTCAGGTTGTCTTTGTCAGGAAGCGCACGGTAGAAGTCCAGTACCTGCGGGCCAGCATTACTGAGCAACAGCGGCAGGAGTTTGAGACCCTGGTCGACGATACAGTACGCAGGATCGAGTCGGGACTGTTCCTGCCGCACAGCGGCATCCGCTTCCCACAGAACCCGTGCACGACCTGTCCCTTCCTGGGGCTCTGCCTTGACCAGCGCGAGCTCGTCGAGACCGCGCTGGTGCATAAGCCGGGAGTCGATCTTGGTCTGTTTGACGAACTTGCTTACTAGGTATCCGCCGATGCCCCCGAAGCTGAATCGCCGCCGCGCCGAGGTTGTCCTCAGCCAGATCGATGCCATCCTGGCCTGGGAAGCCCGGCATGAGAACGAGCGCGACACGCGATTCGTGGAACTGGGAAAGTGCCTGTGCGAGGTGCGCGCGGGGCAGTACTGGCGGCTAGAGAATCTGAAATCTTTCGACGAGTTTCTGGAGCGGCGGTTCCCCGAATCGAGACGGAAGGCCTACTACCTGATGTCGATACACGAGCACCTGCCGCCGCAAGTGAGAAAAGAGCTGAAGGAGGTGGGCTGGACCAAAGGCGTGGAGCTGGCCAAACTGGCGCGCAAGCAGGGTCAGCGCTTCGAAAGTGCAACCTGGATGCACAAGGCCCGGCAGATGCCAAAGGACGAATTCAGAAGGGAAGTGGAGAAGGAGCTGACAGGAAGGGAAGAGGAGCCGTCCGAGTTGATTTACTTCAAGGTGTACAAGAGTCAGATTCCGGTAATCGAGCAGGCGATCGCGACGGCGGCCTTGATGCTGGGCTCAGACAAATCACGGGGATACTGTCTGGAGATGATCTGCGCGGACTTCCTGGCTGGCGCGCATTTGGATGGAGGTGGCAATTCTGAAATCCTACTGCAATCGCTTTCTCGCTACTACAGGTTCCTGCCCAGTCCGCAACAGGAAGCCTTTCTCTCTGCGGTCGCCCGGAAGGCTTCATGAAGCAGATTCCCGCCAAGAGCCCGAGACTCCGGCTCGACGCGGACGCATACCGCGAGCTACATCGGCGGATACTGGAGCGCGACGACTGGCGATGCCAGGTGTGCGGAAACATGCGGAACCTGCAAGTGCATCACCTCAAACTGCGTAGCCGGTCCGGTGGCGACGAGGAACAGAACTTGATCACCTTGTGCGCTGAGTGCCACGAACAGGCGCATCAAAAAGCTGGCCATTACAAGGCCCGCCTTCAGTGACACGTCTCGTTGCATGGCGCCGAGCCGGCCTCCCTGAACGTCCAAGACAGAAACCTCTGCTCGCTCGGAAAGTATCCCTGTTCTATGTTTCGTTTTCACGATACAAACCCGCGCCGCACCAAGCCCTTCTCGCGTTGGCGCGCCCTCGCTTCTGCAGGAGCAACCGCCATGCTTTCGCCCAACATCGCCTCGAGAGCGCTGACCGACGCCAGGTTGCTTCGCAGGCTTGTTCTTGCAGATAGGTATTTACAGGCGCTATGTTGACCCGTATCGAACAAAATAGCTAAAATAGCTACTATTGGGGGAAAAGGTTCTGATGAAGTATACGGAGCGTCCCGCGCGTCGATTCGTCCGCCAAGAAAAAAACACCTCATCCGCTTCCCTGGATCGATATCACCGCGAATATGGGGAGCCTGCTTCATTTACAGCGACCGAGGTCAAGAATGAATTTGGCCGCATCCTGGAGAAAGCAATTCAGGGAGAAACTGTTGTGATAACGAAGCACGACAGCCCCAAGGCAGTTCTGATCTCGATGGACCAGTTCAACGCCCTCAAGCACGCTCCTGAATTCAAGCTTGACACACTCAGCGGCGAATTCGATGCGCTCCTCGCTCGAATGCAGAGCGCTAAGGCGCGTACTGCAATGAAGGCTGCCTTTAGTTCATCACCGCAGCAGTTGGGGAAAGCAGCAGTGCTGGCGGCCCGCAAGCATGGCTAGTACAAGTCAGGCACCCTGCATCTATGTTCTAGCCGGGGCAAACGGCGCCGGCAAAAGCAGCATTGGCGGTGCTGCCTTGTTGCAGCATGGAGTTGAATATTTCAATCCAGATGAGGCTGCCAGACGTATTCGTGCTGCGAATCCAACCATTATCCAAGAAGACGCCAACAGTGCCGCATGGCATGAAGGCAAGCGATTGCTGGAACGTGCAATCGCTGAACGACTGAACTTCGCATTCGAGACCACCCTTGGGGGCAACACAATCCCAGCTCTGCTGGAGAGAGCGTTGGAGTCTGGAATTGAGGTTCGTGTTTGGTATGTTGGCCTCAATACACCTGAGCTCCACGTTACACGCGTGCGCTCCAGAGTCGAGAGGGGTGGACACGACATTCCCGAGGTCAAGATTCGTGAACGGTATCACCGGAGTCGTCTCAATCTGGTCCGACTGATTCGGAAATTGACGGAGGTTCGCGTTTACGACAACAGCAAAGAAGCAGACCCTAACACCGGCGCCCGTCCGGAACCAATATTGGTTCTTCACCTGGACAAGGGCAAGATCGTCAATTCATGCGATCTCACGACAGCTCCCGAATGGACGAAACCGATCCTGTTGGCGTCGCTGAAGTCTTCCAAGTGAGAAGGCAGCAGCGCGGCAAATGCCCAAGGCGGAGTTCCAGTGGAAGCGGGAAGGGAACTGACGGGGTAAGGACCGGCAGCCCTCAGAGCTGATCTACTTCATCCGCTGCGGCCGCGTCAGCTTGACGCGGCTCATCCGGGGCCTATACTGATAACCGTATGATTCCCAGCCAGTTACAGAGTCTTTTCTGGGATATAAACCTCGATAACTTTAAGCCCGAAGACTATCCCGACTACACGATTTTCCGTGTGTTGGAATACGGCAATGAAGAGGCGCTGGCGTGGTTGCGGAAGACGTTCCCCGAATCTGAGATTCTGAGAGTCCTTCGGACAGAACGCCGCCTTTCACGCAAGTCGGCTAACTTCTGGGCTCTGGTGTTTGGCGTTCCTTTCCGCGAGGTGGCGGCGCTTAAACTCGGGCGCTAGCCGCCTTCACAGAAAGAGCTCTCCTATGAATGATCAAGCCAAGCAGTGGCATCGCGAGGTGGTTTCCGATGCAACCGAAGCCGCGCTCCGCTGCCTCCGGGAGACGAACGTGCTTGACCGCTTTTACCTTGCCGGTGGAACCGGCCTTGCCCTTCACTTCGGCCACAGGCTGTCCCACGATTTGGATTTTTTCGCGGCCGATCTCTTTGACGAAGAGTCCATGCTGCAACGCGTCCAGACCTACCCTGGGTTTTCCTTGGTTGCGAAGGAACCGCATACCCTCCATGCCGTGATCCAAGGAACAAAAGTGAGCTTTCTGGGATACGCCTACCCCGTGCTGTTTCCTTCGGCTCAATTCTTGGAAATTGCAGTCGCCGATCCGCGTGACATCGCGTGCATGAAGATAAGCGCTATCGCGAGTCGTGGTACGAAACGCGATTTCGTCGACCTTTATGCTTGTGCCCAGCAGTTCGGGTTGCGCGATCTCGTCCAGCTCTTCGACCGGAAGTACGCTCAAACCGGATACAACAAACTCCACATTTTGAAATCCCTGACGTTTTTTGAAGACGCCGAAAAAGATCCGATGCCTCACATGCTCATCGCGCTCGACTGGAAAGAAGTCAAGCGGTTTTTGCTGGCGGAAGTATCTGCGCTGGTACGAAACACCCGAGGCGAGAAGTAGCGTGACCAACTTACGCCCTGGCGCCCATCCAGTCGATCTCCAAGCTTCTGATATCAGCAGCCAGTTGACTGGTTGATTTTAGGCTGTGCGAACAGTCGCCGCTGGAAAGCTGCATCGACGCAAGTCAAGCCACAGGAAGGAAATCTTCGCGGCCAGGTGTTGAATTACGAACGAGTAATCACGCGTTTGCAGAAGCAGCCGTCCCAGGTCTGTGTACCGTCTGTGCAGGCATTGTGAGCGTTCGCGCGGGTATCAAGTGCGGCATGGTAACCACTGCTGCCTGCTGCTCGGATGGTTTGTAGTTGATAGGCATTCCTAGCATCGTCTTTCGTACGTGCTCATCCTCGCGGGTGAAGGCTGCAGCTTCCAGCAATTGCAGATGGTGGTGGAAATCATCCGCCGGCGAAGGCGGCTGGACGCTAAGTATGCGTGGAAACGATGTTGGAGTGACCTGGGTGGCATCCGTCCACAGCTGCTCGTGCAGCTTTTCGCCCGGGCGGGTCCCGACGAACTTGATCTCGATATCGTGACCGGGACGAAGGCCCGACATCTCAATCAGACGGGTGGCTAGCTCGGTTATTTTCACCGGATCGCCCATATCCAGCATGTAGATCTCACCGTTGGATCCGATGGTGCTAGCTTGAAGAATAAGGTGCACCGCCTCCGGAATCGTCATGAAGTAGCGGGTCATCTCAGCATCCGTAATTGTGACCGGTCCACCGTTGGCGATTTGCTGAAGGAAAATCGGGACCACGCTTCCTGCACTTCCTAAGACATTGCCGAATCGTACGCAAGCACAGCGGGTGACACTGCCGTTGTCCTGCTTGGCAGCCATGTTCTGCACCAGCAGTTCCGCCATACGCTTAGTGGCGCCCATCATACTGCTCGGGTTGACGGCCTTATCGGTGGACACCATCAAGAACCGTTCAGCAGAGGAGTCCAGGGCTGCCTCGGCAATGTTGCGCGTTCCGAACACATTATTGAGAACAGCCTCGGCGCAGTTGTACTCCATAACCGGCACATGTTTGTACGCGGCAGCGTGCAGTACGATTTGCGCTCCGTGAGCGCGAAAAACCGACTTGATCAGATTGCGGTCGCGAATGTCGCCGACTATGGCGAAAAGGTCTCCGTTGCTCTTTCCGCTCAGCTCCCCATGGATATGGAACATGGCATTCTCATCCTGGTCCAAAAGCACAAGGCGAGAGACAGGAAGGCGGGAAACCTGCCGAGCTAACTCCGAACCAATGGATCCGCCAGCTCCAGTAATCAACACGGACTTGCCGCCATAGGCTTCAAGGACCGACGGATGAGGTTGCTCGGCGATCGTTACCGGCTGGGTCACTGCGAGCTCGGCCTTGGGCCTCGCGGACACCCGGATATCTCCGCTGATGATCTTCGCCGCAGAGGGTAGTAACCGCACCTCGACACCGAAGTGCACAGCGGTCTCTACCGCCCCACCAATTGCCTGAGGATCCGCATCGGAAATTAGGACAAGGTCAATTTCACCTGAGAGCAGTTGTGTTGGCAGACTCGTGAGACCGCCCAACACTTCGAAGCCATTGATTCGTGAACCGAGGAGTCTGTCGTCCGACGTCAACAGCCCTGTGATGAAAATGTCGGGATTTAGTGGGGCCTGTCGGAGAGCCGCTGCCAGCCCATCTTCAGAACCCAACAATAGGGTGCGTTTACGCTTGCTGCCCTTTAACGAGGCTTCGTAAAGGAACCGCCGGAGGCCACGCACGCTCAGGCCAAGCAGTAGGAATGCGATGTAATCTGCAATAACTACAGTAAGCGGTAACCCCACTTTCCAAATGGGCGCCGGCCAAACAATGCGCGCGAGAAATATAAACGCCGTGGGGGGCGTTGCTCCGATGCCGAACAATAGCGCATCGTCCAGATTGAAGTGCCGCCAGATGCCTCTGTACACTCCCGCCGCCATGAGGCACAAAGGGCGCAGCACAGAAAGCGATAGTGCCCAGACCCAGAGCAGGATTTTGTGCTTGGCCGGAACCGCAAAATCGAACCGAAACTGATAGGCCAACCAAACCGACGTGACCGACAAGCCGGCGTCGATCATCATCTGTCCCCAACGCGTAAAAATCTGCCGGGGCAGTCGGTCGATGGCACGCCCCGCCCGAGAGAGAAACGGCGAGAACAGCGGCACTGCGGGCGAAGTAACCATTGGCCTCACTTATCTCAAGCAACAACTGGGACAAGATGCGGTGAGCGGGTGGATTGTAGCCGAGGGTGGTAGCACTTTCAAGCCAAAAACTAACCTAGATACTGGCACGTAGATCCCTACCGCCTACAAGTAGCACTGTCCGCTAATACGGAATTGGAGCACTAGCCATGCGCTCTGCAAGAACTTTGTTCAAGAGCTAGCAGCACCCTGCCTGGGCTCATTATCGCTAGTCGGAGGGTTGATCCTGCCAGTTTCTTTCAGCTTTGGCGCGCTCTTATCGGTGTAGTACCCGCCGTATTTAGATCCAGAGTAGTAATAGTAGTAATAGTCAGGAGACTGCAAATCGAAGGCATTCAACACGATACCCCGAAGAGGTGCCTTCAGGTGCAGCAGCAGGTCGCTGGCATTTCGAACCGCACCCATCGTGGTTTGGCCAGAGCGGACAACAAGCGTGACCGCGTCGGCCTGAACCGCTAACAGCACAGCGTCGGTTACGGATAAGACTGGAGGCGAATCGATGATGACATGGTCAAACTCTCTGCGCCAATCACGAACCAAGTCCTGCATCATGCCCGAGCCCAATAGTTCGGAAGGATGGGGTGGGAGCGGTCCCGAAGCTATAAGGAAGAGGTTCGGTTCCATAGTTGGTTGAACCGCATCTTGCCATTTAGCTCCGCCGCTCAAAACGTTTGAAAGTCCAGCCGGAGGGCGAATTCCGAAAGCCTTATGAACGCTGGGCCTACGCAGGTCGGCATCGACAAGCAGGACGCGTTTTCCTTGCTTCGCCATGATGAATGCGATGTTCACACTAGTCATGGTCTTGCCATCCTGCGGCAGGGCACTGGTAAACACTAAGACTTGTGGAGGCTGCCCCGCCGTTGACAGCAGTATCGACGTGCGCAACGTGCGATAGGCCTCTGCAATTTCCGACTGTGGTTCAAGGTAACTTACAAGGGCTGCAGCACGGGTGTTCACTTGCTTAGGCGTCAATAGCAGGCGCGCGGTAGGAGCCTGGTTCTTAAGCGCACCCATGTCCGCTTTTAGCGGAATAATTGCCATTACCGGCAGACCCGAGAGCGATTGAGCTTGTTCAGGAGTCCGAACCGTCGTATCCACCGCTTCCAGGGCGAATGCTATGGCCACGCCACCAACCAATCCCAGCAGCACTGCGAAGAGCATATTGCGCGGGACATTCGGTCGCGCAGGAAATAGGGGAACACGAGCTTTGTCGACGACCCGTATGTTGCTCGAGTTCAGACCGGCGGCCAAACTGGCTTCCTTTAGCTTCTGCAACAGTCCGTCATACAATTGCCGATTCGAATCCGCTTCCTGTTTTAAAATCTTGTATTCGATTGCATTTTCATCAAGCGTGTTCGCCTCGGCCGTTTGTGCCGCGAGCGCGGCCTGTAGCATTTGCTCCCGCTGTACGCCTGTAAAGTATTCGTTTTGGACTCGGTTAATACCATTTTGGAGTTCTTCGCGATACGCTTTATTCACCTCATCCAGTTCATTCTGGACTTCGAGAACTTTGGGATAAGACGAGCCGAATTGGGTTGCAAGCAGCGCAAGCTGCGTTTGCAGCTGGTTCCGCTGCTGCGTCAGGCCGGCCAGAGAGGATTCCGGCAGCACGCTGGCCAGCTGATCAGGGTTAGTACCCTTGGCAATCCGGTACAGAGACTCCTTCTGGATGCGCTCTGCCTGCGCGTCGGTCAATCGTTTTCCCAGATCGTTCAATTTCTCGAAAGTCAAATTCTGCTTGTCATCTGTCCCTACGATTCTGTGTTCTCTCTGGTAAGCGATCAATTTCGCCTGCGAAGTTTCTACCTTGATCTGAAGGTCGGCTAACTGTTTAGATAGCCAGTCTGCAGCCTGCATCGTACTGTCGAACCTGGCTTTGATGTTCTGCTCAATGAATGTGTTGGCGACAGTATTAGCAACCTCTGCGGCCACGCGTGGATCGGGGCTGGAATACCTGATCTCGATGATGGACGTGTTAGGAACGGGCATTACCCTCAAACCGGATTCAAAAGAGCCGATCAATTGATTCTCGCGGCCAAGAGTCATAGCGGTAGGAACGGTACCGGTTGCAGGCTGTCGCGTTCCCCCAGCGAACTCAGGGCGGCCATCTAAGTTCAGGTTGTGAATGACTAACAGAGCCAGCGTGTCCGATTGAAGAATGTTTACCTGTGTCGGAATCAACGTCTCAAGATTGTCGTCCGGACTGTACCCCTGCTGATCATCTTTGAACTTCAGCAGACTGGGGTTCCCGCTGGAAATAGAGATACGAGCACTAGCATCGTATATCGGCGTCATGCGAAGTGAAACTAAAGCAGCAGCGGTAACCACGACGACTAACGAAACGATGATCGTCCATTTACGTTTTCGCAGAATGCGCCAATAGTCGCCGAGCGTCCGCTCGCGTGGCGCGACGCCATACACTTCCTGGACATTCGCGCCCATCCAACCACGTGGCGCAAGTTCTGTAGTGCCTTCCAGCAACTTGTCCGGACTCACATCCCCTGGCCTAGAATTGAACACCGGTTCCATGCTGCTTGGTATTGCCCTTTCCGCCGGGCCGAAGTACAGCTTTGCGTTCCCAGCCGTCGTGTGGTACGAATTCGATGTTTCGTACGCTTCCAGCCACAATTGCTGCTGGTGGCAAAGAAAAACTCTGCGGTCGCCCCTTCGTACTCTCGCCCACCGAAGAAGAGGACTCGCTTTCTGATATTCACTGCTTGGTTTTGTTCTTTAGTGCGGTCGTAGGTGATCAGTGTAAACGAATCGGTCGAAAGAGCCTATTTATATCTTCGAAACCAGCATAAATATGCACCGCTACACCACCATAGTGCCATCCTGCCGCCAGCATTCGGCCCAAAATGCTCCTGGCGTGTCAGCATCCGCTAGACAGCAATTGTGGTCCGAATTTCTTGCTCGATTTCGCTCAAGGGCTCTGTGCCGTTGCTCCCGGGTGGAGCGCCTTCTGCTGGCGTAGACACGTTTTGTGCTGCTCATAGGTTGCAGGTATATTGGAAAAATCGAGAGCCCGATGTTTGCACTGGAGCAAATGAAAATTAGGTTGGCTATCGTCGCCCTGTTGCTCTCTGCTCCATGTTGCGCGCAATACGTCGTCACCGGCCTGAGCGCGCCTCTCAGCTTCAACAACGTGCAGATCAAGGACAACGTGACTGGTGGCGCAGACTATGCCCACACGATCACAGGGGATGGGAATATCGTAACGTTTCATGGGCATAAGGAGCTGATCGGATCGAGCTTGGCCCACACTTTCACAATCAGTACAAACGGCAATAATAACCAAGCCGTCGACCCCGGATTTCTGGCAGCCAACGTCTCTCTGGTTTCCATAAACAACAACACGGCCACCTATACCTACGCTGGCACCGGAACGATGCCCTACACCGACGATGATGGTACTAATAACACGAACGACAGCAACCCCTCCACAGTTTGCGCGTTCGGGCATTGGCGGCAGTTCTGGCGGCGCTCGGACAACTCCAATCAAAGCACCACCAGTGCTCCGTACTACGCCATCTGGTGGCGCACTTCGACGTCGGACTGTATGACCTACCCGATATCATGGGGAACATCCTCCGAACTTGCGAAGGATAGGGCCAATGATTGTGCGCACGGAACGGTGATCTGTGATTACCGCGTTCCGATTGCGAATGTGCTGCCGAACGGCAACATTTTCTTGACTTGGTTCAAGACCAGTTATGGCGGAGGTTCGACTGCTGGAACGCTGCCGCGCTTCATGATTTACAACGGCACTTCTTGGACGGCGGATGCCTCGTTCCAGCCTCCCCGACCGTCTGGCGTGCTTACGGGAAACTGGTGTGGCCCTCAGAACTCAGGTCAAGGTACTGCGATGCCTGATGGCGGCTGGGCGATCAATATGTCCTATGCGGGCACTGGCTCGCCATCTTCACCTAACTTCTGTTTGCAAGTCGGAGCCACCGCTTTCCTAGTCGAGACTAGAGACAACGGCAAGACGTGGACACCGCTAACCACCATTTTCTCGCGGCTGCCAACGAATGAGATGGGCATTGCATGGGTTGGGGGGACGGACGCTATCGCCTTCTTGCGTGTTCCAGACAAGTACAACGGCTGCACGGCTCCCTGTGGTGCATTGTGGCTCGGCATCAGTACTAACTTTGGCTCTAGTTCAACGTGGACATGGGGGCCGTCAGGTATTCCTCTAGGTGGCTCTGACGGCCACGGAACGCTGACAGCGCTATCTATGATTTCCCCTCAGTTGCAGTGCAGTGTAGCCAGCACCAACGTGGGCAATGGGAGTGCTTACAACCTTCCAACTTCATCGTGTATGTTGACCTATGGTCGTCGCTATAACACCAATACCTCATACGACGATATTGACGTGTTGTTCTTTAATCCAGCGTCGGTCATCAGTAGCGGATCAACCTATTTAGCGACACTTACGCCTATCCAGATTTGGCATCAGAACAGTTATGGAATCGGGCTCGACGGCTATCAGTTCCCAGTCCTAACTTCCGGCACGGGAGCGAGCACAAGCTGGAACTTCATCATGTGGTGGAATGCTGCACAGTATTTCAGCGATCCTAATCTGAACACGTTTCAGATGACAGGAGTCATTAAGGTCACCGACCAGCGGATCACCGCCGGGGCGCAGAAGCGGTAAGGTTTTTAGGTTTTCAACAGGCTAACGGCTGTGATGTTTCTCCCGTGGTGGAACTTCATCTGGCGTTGCCTCAAATGATCAACGTGTTGAAAACGCCGAACCGTTCCTCTCTCAGCCACCAAAAGCGCACTTTGGACTTGTCTAGGTGCTGCCCTTCGGGTTAAAAGAGGAGGATGGTCAGACGTACGACCGATCTGAACCAGCTTTTACCAGTAAGTGAGGCGAAGCGTCGGGCGCGGCTGTGCTAATTGCTATTCGGGACCTGAGATGCCTATCAAGGATGTGGTTCTCGGCACCAATGTCCAGATATTCCAGCCGGATCTCGTAAATCTGTATGGCTGCGCTATTGGCGATGACACAAAGATCGGGGCATTCGTCGAAATCCAGAAGAATGCATCCATTGCCGCACGCTGTAAGATCTCATCGCACACATTCATCTGTGAAGGTGTGACGATTGAAGAGGAAGTCTTCGTTGGACACGGGGTGATTTTTATCAATGATCCCCGGCCTCGTGCAACCTCCGAAGGTCGTTTGCAAACCGAGGCGGACTGGGCTGTAGTCCCCACATACGTGAGGCGGGGAGCGTCGATAGGAAGTGGGGCGATAATCATGTGTGGCGTCACGGTGGGTGAGAGAGCCATGGTGGGGGCAGGGGCGGTGGTAACGCACGATGTTGAGCCCGGAGCAATTGTTTACGGTGTTCCCGCCAAGGCTCAAGGATCTCTGAGTTCGGACTGAGATCACGTTTCAGGTTGGTGGTGTACTCTTGATCCCCGGAGGCGCTTGAACATGTTTCTTCGCTTGCCGCGGGATCGACGGTGCCAACATCAGAACGGCTTCGGGTAAGACAAAGGCTCATTCCATGGTTAAGGTTGGCGTTGTCGGGTACGGCTACTGGGGTCCGAATCTAGTCCGCAACTTCTCCGATTGCAATGACGCAACGGTCGTCGCGGTCAGCGACCTTGATGGCCGGCGCTTGCAATCGCTTCAGACTCGCTATCCTGCGATTCGTACTACAACCGACTACCGCGACATCGTGCGCGATCCGCAAGTCGACGTTGTGGCAGTTGCCACTCCGGTTTCCACCCACTTCAACATCGGTATGGAGGCACTTCGCGCCGGAAAGCACGTCTGGCTTGAGAAGCCCATGACCCGCACTGCGGACGAAGCTGAACAATTGATCGATGAGACGGAAAAGCGAAAGCTGCTGCTACACGTCGATCATACGTTCGTCTACACCGGCGCGGTGCGCAAGATTCATGACCTGCTTCGCTCCGGCTCTGTAGGCCAGGTTTATTACTACGATTCCGTGCGCGTCAACCTGGGCCTTTTTCAGCACGACGTCAACGTCATATGGGATTTGGCCGTTCATGACGTATCGATACTTGACTTTCTCCTGGAAAGCCGGCCTGTCGCGGTCTCGGCCACGGGGATGAATCACATCGCCGACCGTCCCGAGAACATCGCTTTCATCACTTTGTTTTTCAATTCCAATCTCATCGCCCACCTACATGTCAATTGGCTCTCTCCGGTGAAAGTGCGCAAGACGCTTATCGGCGCGAGCGAAAAGATGGTGGTCTTCGACGATCTGGAGGCGACGGAAAAGATCAAGATCTACGACAAAGGCATCACGCTCTCCAACGGCACGACACCGGAGCAATTGCACAAAGTATTGGTCAGCTATCGTACCGGGGACATGTGGTGCCCGAGGATCGATACCACCGAGGCTCTTCAGGTGGCCTCAAACCATTTCGTTGATTGCATACAGAACTCGACGAAAACGATAACCGATGGCTTGGCCGGCCTGCGAGTGGTACAGACGCTGGAAGCGGCGTCCCGATCCCTCACCGAGCGGGGACGTCCCGTGGAGATAGCAAAGGCAATGTCGTGGTCCCATTCCTAGATCTGAAGGCACAGTATCACAGCATCAAGGCGGAAATCGACGCTGCCGTCTTGCGCGTCCTTGAGAGCTCGCAGTTTGTTCTTGGTCCTGACGTGGCAGCCTTCGAGCAAGCATTCGCGGCATATTGCGGTGGGACAAAGCACTGTATCGGCTTGAACTCCGGTACCAGCGCGTTGCATTTGGCGCTGCTCGCCGCTGGTGTTGGCCCCGGTGACGAGGTTATTTCCGTACCGTTCACCTTTGTCGCGACCACCGCGGCGGTTAACTATACCGGCGCGCGCACGGTGCTGGTGGATGTTGATCCGAAAACCGCCACCATGGATCCCGCGCTCATAGAGCGGGCGATAACGCCGCGAACTAAAGTAATTCTCCCCGTTCATCTCCACGGCCAGCCGGCGGACATGGACCCCATCCTGGAAATTGCGCGCAAGCACAACTTGATTGTGATTGAAGATGCCGCTCAGGCCCACGGAGCCGAATACAAAGGCCGTCGCTGCGGTTCGCTGGGAGACCTGGCCTGTTTCAGTTTCTATCCGGGCAAGAACTTGGGCGCCTATGGCGAAGGCGGAGCGGTCGTCACCAACAGCGATCACTATGCAAAACTTATTCGCATGATGCGCGACTGGGGCCAGGCAACCAAATACCACCACGTCGTGCAAGGCTTCAATTATCGGATGGAAGGCTTTCAGGGCGCGATTCTGGGAGTAAAGCTCAAGTATCTGGAGCAGTGGACGGAGGCGCGCCGCGCGCATGCCCGGCAGTACACTGCTCTCCTCAGCAACTTGGGCGTTCAACCCCCGCGAGAGGCGCCTGATATGCGTCACGTGTTCCATGTCTATGCCGTTCGTGTGCCGGATCGCGATCAACTGCAGCAGCAATTGCAGGCGGCCGGCATCGGAACCGCGATCCACTATCCCATCCCAGTGCACCTGCAAGAATCCTTCGCACATCTGGGCTACAAAGCAGGTGACTTCCCAATCTCCGAGCGGCTGGCCGGTACCGTGCTCTCTCTGCCTATGTATCCGGAGATGACAAATGCACAGATCGAGACGGTGGCGAGCTTGGTGCAGCGATCTGTTGCGCAGTTGGCGTGATGTCGATCACGGTCGAGGAACTACGTCGCGAGCATGACGATGAACTCATCGTATTTCTCGACGAACTCTCTGCAGATTCCGCTTCGGTTCTCGGATATCACTACCCGTTTTACCTTGACATGCTGACCACCATCGAGGTGGGCGAACCGATATGCCTGGGAGCGCGTTGTGAAGGAAAGCTTATCGGCTACTTGCCGGCCCTCACGAAGAAGAGTGCGGCCGGCGTAGTGATTGGGTCACTCCCGTATTTCGGTCCCAATGCGGGCGTGCTGTGCGCGAACGAGCGACGCGAGCAGGTGCACTTGGCGCTCCTGGACGAGTTGGCACAGCGTTCACGTACGGCGAACGCGCTCAGTTGCGCGATCTACACGCCGTTCCACTTCAATGATTTTGGACTGTACGAGAGAGCCCTTCCGGGTTGGGAGGTAGTCGAGAGGTTCACACAGTATCAGCGACTGGACTCGAGGGAGCCCGCTAAAGGCATAAGATACGACTTACGCAAGGCACAAAGGCTCGGCGTGACGGTGTTAACCGAGGTAACAACTGAGCGGATGGCAACATTCTATTCGATCTATGAGAAGAACTGCCACGAATTTGGCATTCCGCTTAAGCCACAAACCGCGGTTGAATGGCTGAGTCGCGCGGAACGGGTCAGGAAGCACACGCGCTTGTACTTCGCGTTCCATGAAGGACAAATGATCGGCGGATTGATGATGATCTGGTCGCCGAAGGTCGCGAGCTATTACATCCCATGCTCGTTGACCGAAGCGCGCAGTCTGCAGCCGAGCACGGTGTTAATCGATGCGGCGATGGCGGAGGCGCGCGAGCAGGGAATCGAGTTCTGGAATTGGGAGAGTTCCCCCGGCAGAGATTCTGGGGTCTACCAGTTCAAAAAGAAGTGGGGCGCCATCGAGAGCGAGTATCGAATCTACATTCAAACATTCGCCGGCCGCGATAAACTGCGTGGTCTAGGGCGCGAAGGGATCGCGCGCGAATTTCCGTTCTTCTATGTGTGGCCGTTCGACCGTCTAGCAGGGGGAGTTCAAGCGTGATTAAGGCAGAAGCCCCTTCCGTGACCTTCGGTGCGGGACGCCAGGCGCAACACGTGCTTGAGCTGATGAAATGGATCGGGATGCCATGCGACTCCGTGGTTCTGTTTGACGATGTGGTACGCCAGCGGCAGTTCGGTCCGTACGGTCTGCCTATTCGGGGTATGATCGAGGACGGAGTGCAGGAGTGCAGTCGTTCCGGTGCGCCGAGCATCGTAGCGATTGGCAGCCGCTTTGGGGCATTACGTTATAGGATATTCCTCCAACTCGCAGCAGTTGGCGTGCCTCTCGTACGGCTGGTGCACTCATCCTGCGTAATTGCCCCCGACGCGGACATCGGACCTAATTTGGTGATGATGCCCGGTTGTGTCATAGCACCGAAAGCGAAGATCGGTCCGTTATGTTGTATGTTCAGCAACTGCAGTATCGAACACGACTGCTCCGTCGGGACCAATACGATCTTCGGTGCAGGAGTTATTTGCTGTGGAGCGGTCAAGATCGGTGATCACTGCTTTCTCGGAAGCGGGGCAATCTGTTGCCCTGAAGTGCAGATCGGAGACCGTAGCCTGATCGGGGCGGGCTCTGTCGTCGGAGCCGATGTTCCATCCGATGTGGTGCTCGTGGGCCATCGGGCGCATCTGCAGCGGCGGCCTGAAAAGGGTGGTGACGTGCCTTTGGCATCAGAACTCGGCGGCATGGAAACTCTATGAAGGTATCCGTTGTAATCAATGTGTCCAACGAAGAGTTGTCCATTCGAGTTGTATGTGACACGACCCTGACAATGATGTTGGCGATGCAAATTTCATATACAGCTATAAGCTCATCTTCGTGGTGACGGCACCTATGATGTTGGAGAGCATTGCTCAAAGCAAAGCTTTAAGCGACGAAACGGAAAATGAACAACGCGGCTTTTTACACAATGTTGGACCTACGGATCGCGGCTGAGCGATTCGTTCACCGCCAACTGCTCAGAGCGGGAATTGATGTCGCGCACGTATCCCTATGGAACCAGAAGCTTCCTCCAATAGTGCGACAAGTCATGATTGAATCGGGCATGTTGCTCAATGGTTTCGAGGCGAGCCAAATTCTTTCCCTGGCAAGCGCGGCTGTCGAAAAGCTGGACGGAAGCCTCGCAGAAGTTGGAGTTTATACCGGCGGCTCCGCAAAGTTGATCGCGTTAGTGAAAGGTCAACGAGAGCTACATCTCTTCGATACGTTCGAGGGCTTGCCCGCGCCTGGGAGGGGGGACCCAAGGATTTTTCGGGAGAGGCAATTTAGCGCGAGGATGGAGGCGGTGCAGTCTTACCTTAGCAACTTTCCAAATGTTCATTTTCACAGGGGGCTCTTTCCCTCGACGGCTACGCCCGTCGCCGATAGGCGATTCTGCTTCGTGAATCTTGATGTCGATCTCTATGAGTCCACGAAGGCGGGGATCGAGTTCTTCTATCAGAGGCTTGTGCCGGGAGGAATACTGATGTCCCATGATTATCACGCCGCAGGTGTGCGACGTGCATTTGACGAATTTTTTGCCGACAAAGCCGAAATCGTTGTTCAACAACCCGCTGGCGCGCATTGCGTTGTGGTCAAATCAGCGCCAGCCGAAATTGGTAGGATGGCGCCGTGATGGCGTCCGGCTCGAACGTGTAGCAGCTCTATGAAGGTATCTGTCGTAATCCCTGTATACAACGAAGGTGCTTCGGTTCTTGGCGCCTATGATGCGACCGTAGCAATGTTCGCGGCCAAGATGCCGCAACATAGTTATGAGCTCATATTTGTGGACGACGGCAGCCGTGATGATAGTTACATGCATCTGGCGAAACTCGCCGCTCAGGACAATCAGGTCACTCTCATTAAGCTAGCTCACAACTGCGGATCTCATACGGCGGTGCGTGCGGGTTTCGAGTATGCTACCGGTGATATTGGATGCTACTTGCCCTGTGATATGCAGGAGCCTCCGGATCTAATCCCCCGTCTGCTGGAAGCACTCGTCGACCCTGTCAAGATTGTGTGGGCGGTGCGGGCTGGCAGGCCCGACTCTTTGCAAGATCGTCTCGCCTCGCGTGTTTTCTTCGCGCTCGCCCATCGCATAGTTTCCGAGAACGTCGCTCCTATGGGAGCGGGAATGTTCCTACTCGCTAGGGAAGCGATGGATGCACTGCGCCTGTACCATGAGCGCAACCTCACACTGGATGGTCTGCTGTACACGATGGGATATGCGCAGGCGCACGTTTCCTATCAGCGCCAGGCCCGTGCTCACGGTCGCAGCAAATGGAACTTAGCAAAAAGGTTGAAACTCTTCGCTGACTTCTTCGTTGGGTATTCCTACGCCCCGATCCGCATGATGTCGTATCTGGGCATAGTGACGGCAGCAATCGGCTTCTTATATGGGCTCTTCATTCTAGTATTCCGATTTTTTCTGAAGCAGTCGGTGGCCGGCTGGACCTCGCTAATGTTGGTTCTGTTGCTGATCGGAGGTCTGCAGATGATGATGATGGGAGTTATGGGTGAGTACATTTGGAGGGCCCTCGATGAAGCGCGGGGCCGACCACTTTTTATCGTAGAGAAACTCCACCGCAATCGGATTGCGACAACCGTCAATGCCGCTCCTACAAAACATGCAGCGATTACTAGTGAATAATCGGAAAACTCGTGCAGCATTGCTCGGCGCTGTCGTCAGTCTGTGCTTCATTAGCTTGCTCCTGAAGCGTGTGAACCTGGGTGAAGCGTGGGAAACCTTACGCCGCATCGACGCACGGCTGTTACTCTTGCCAGCGGCAATGGGATTCTTAAACTACCCACTGCGCGCTTTGCGGTGGCAGCTTATGTTTCCGCGCGGAGCGCGGCCTGACTATGGGCTCACCTTCCGCAGCTTCGCCATCGGGACCGGGACGAATAATCTCGTGCCGGGCCGAGCCGGCGATGTAGCCCGCTGCATGCTGATCGCGCGCGACACCTCGCTGACCGGCAGCAGTCTGGCGCTGGGAACTCTTGCGATGGAAAAAGTGCTCGATGGACTCGCTTTGATGGCCATCGTAATACTGGCGTGCATCTTCATCAGCCCTCCTGGCTGGCTAACGAAGCTGATTTTCGCGGGAGTCGTTGTCTTTGGGGCTGCATTGGCGGTAGTGTTCGCCCTCCGCTATCGGGCGCATTGGTTTATCGGCCGAGTAGCGGAGGTACTCACGACGCTTCGGCTACATGCCATGGCCAGAAAAGTCCCCGACTTGTTTGCTTCCTTTGCCGAAGGATTATCCGCTATATCCTCCTTGACACTTATTTTATGGCTGGCTGCAATCACCGCTGTCATCTGGCTTACAGAGGCAGGATTGGTGTGGGCCATCGCAAAACCATTACGACTACCCCTTTCGATGGCGGACTCGGTAGTGGTGGCGGCTGTCCTAGGACTCGGTCTGATGGTTCCGGCGGGACCGGCTTCAATCGGCACGTATGAATTCTGCGTTGTGGCAGCGATGGGGTTGGCTGGCATCGCTTCGGGCAGCGCCCTCGCTTATGCGGTGCTTCTACATTCATGGGTTTTTGTGGCCACATCTTTTGTCGGCCTAGCATGTTTGGCCTGGGCCGGATTAACCTTGAAGCAGCTTACTCGGGAAGAGGAAGCTTGGGTGGTGCGAGGTGCTGGCGCCGCCGACGAGCGAAGCTGAAGTGCGCAAAATGGAGTAACCCCAGCCTGCTCGGTTAGGCGGGCGCTGGTTGCTTGAGATGCCATGGAACCTGTCATCGCAGAAACCACCTTGGAAAGCGCGACGGTATCCGAACCAGCACCCCGGTCGTGGTCACGATCGGTGGTCTTGGCTGGTGTCGTTTGCATCCTGATGCTCTACGCTTACCCCTACTGGATGGCCTATGCGCGGCTTGGAGCCGGGCCGGTACCCCCCATCTTCGCTCCAGATCTCTACTTCTATGTTGGGGTGAGTCACATAGCCGCACCGGTGGGCGGATTCATGCGCAACGCCTGGTACGGCGTGGAAGTGCCGACCGCCGGGTTTGCATATGGAAGATTCCATCTGGCTTTCTCTGCGTATGCTCTCTTGCGCTCAATCGCGGGAGGCGAGACGGCTGCATTTCTCATCTGGACGTTGGGATGGACTGCGTTGATATGCGGGGCCGCGCTGTGGCTGGTTCGGAAAGCCGTGCCCGACAGCACAACTGTCTTGCTGCTGTTTGCGCTGGCACTCCTCATGTTGTTCGACTTCGACTTTGCCCAAGTGATTCTGCGGAAGTGGCTGAGGCTGCGGCCTTGGTTGGCAACGCCCGCCGGTCTCGTACCCTTCATCCGAGCTTTTTTCCCACAGGTAAGCATTCCGCTGGTGCTCGTCTATCTTGGCATGCAAATCACTGTCTTGCGAGAAGGGCGGACGAGAAAAGGGTGGACCACATGGTTCGTGATGGCGCTCCTGCAGTTCATCGTGTTCTGTACGTTCCCTTACGCGACAATCGTTCTGGCAGCAACCACAGGTGCGTTACTGTTGTTGCTCCTCGCAGGGCGAATTCCGGGTTCGTTTCTGCAATTTGTGGTGTTCGGTGCCGTCTGTGCCGCGGCCGACGTTGGCTGGGTGCGGTTTACCGGCGGTCCGTCCCCGGTGGCAAACCAAGGACCGTCGTTGCTCGCACTGGACCCGCAGCTTCTGAAAAGGATGTTGTTCAGCAAGACTGTCCTGATGTTGTTGTTCGCCACTGTGGCAGCAGCCGCAGTGTGCCGCCGGGGACTGCCGAAAGAGAGCAGGTGGACGATAGCTGCCTTCGGGGCTGCGGTATCTCTATTGAGCCTTGCCGATGCTGTGATTTCGCCCGTTGCTCAAGCCTCACACCACTTCCTTTATCTTTCTCATACCGCGATGGCTTTGCTCACGATCATGATAGTAGCGACCATGTTGCATACCTTCGCGGCACACCGCAGCTTCCGGCTGGTCGTATTCGGGATGATGGCCGCTCTGTTTGTGAACGCAGTTATCTCCGTGCCGGTGCTCGCCCGCGCGTTTCTCGAGCTGAACCGCGAGACCTATAGCGCTGTACGGGCGATGTCGCCCGCTGATTTGGGCGCCGGCGATCTTGTCATTGCTAACGCGGAGCAGGTAGACAGCCCAGCGGCCTTGGTGCCAACCCTCTCTGGCGCAGGCGTGCTCTATTACAAAAACGCGGAGCTGATGGCTCCCTCCAAATATGAGAAGGAAGCGCGGCTACGCCAGGCGATCTACCTCTATGTGACGGGGATGGACGACGTGTCTCTTGGCGCGATACTTTCTGCGGGCGGAGCGGCCAAGCAGCAGTTTCGGATTGTACCGGTGCAGGAGCGGATGGAAGCCTTCGGCCCCCATCCGGAAGCCGCCTTGGCATCCTTGCGTTCGCGACTTTTGCCGGCCATGGTAGAGCTCGAGCAGGGTGGCGCTGAACCGCAGGCATTCTTCGGCCAGTTTAAGCGCGTGATACTGGTCGACTCGGTTGCGCACCCAATTTTTCGGCCCGAGCGCCTGTCTGGGTACCTACGGGAGCATCAGGCGGTTACGGATGGACCGTACAAGCGGGTTGTGTATGTACCACAAAATGGCGAGTCGACTCATGGAACTCCTTTCGTTCTGAATCAACCAACTTCAGTTGCTACCCCGTGAGCCAGGCCGACCTTGACGCCGGGGAGCAGGAGCATAAGGTGCAAGGACCGCAGACAATCGGTGCTAAGGCAATGGTCACCGGGGGCGCAGGATTCATCGGCTCCGAACTGGTCAAACAACTGGCGGAAACCGGATGCCGCGTGTTGGTCGTGGACAACCTGGTGAATGGCCGCCGCGAGAACCTGGAAGGCTTGGGGAGTGAGTCGGTCGAGTTGGGGGTGGCCGACATTCGGGACCAGGAGCGCATGCGGGCATTACTTCGCGGAGTGGACTTGGTGTTCCATCTCGCCTGCCTTGGGGTAAGGCACTCGATTCATTCCCCAGTCGAGAACCACGAAGTTAACGCTACTGGCACACTGAGGTTGCTGATCGAGGCCCGGGAAGCCAGTGTTAAGCGATTTGTGTATGTGTCGAGCTCCGAGGTTTATGGGACAGCCAGGAGCGTTCCGATGACGGAAGAACATCCTACTTCTCCCATGACCGTATACGGTTCCTCCAAACTTGCCGGCGAATGCTATACGAGGGCCTTCTGGCATACGTATGGTTTTCCCACCGTTGTCGTTCGTCCTTTCAATGCCTACGGCCCGCGTTGCCATCACGAGGGTGACAGTGGAGAAGTGATTCCGAAGTTCTTGTTGCGTTGCATGGCCGGTTTGCCGATGGTCGTTTTTGGGGATGGAACTCAGACGCGAGATTTCACCTTTGTCAGTGATACGGCAGCCGGTATCTTGCTCGCCGGCACGGCCGCGGCAGCTGTGGGCCAGACGATTAACCTGGGGAACGGAAGCGAGATTTGCATCAATGATCTCGCCCGGCAAGTGGCCGGAGTAGTGGGCGGATCGCCGAATATCATTCACGACAGACCCCGGCCGGCAGACGTTTTGCGTTTGTATGCAGATTCCACTCGGGCCAAAGATATATTGAGATTCCAACCACGGATCACTCTCGAGGAGGGTCTGCGCCAGTTGCGGCAGTGGTACCTTGTCCGCGGCGAAACGCCAGAGTGCTTACTCGAGAGCGAAGTAGTCCATAATTGGGAAGCAGATGGGAGCTCCACTGGTGGATAGAAAGACAATTCCTGTCGCGAAGCCGTGGTTGGGCGAAGAAGAAGCTGCTGCCGCGCGCCGCGCCATTCTTTCCGGCTGGGTGACCCAGGGCCCGGAGGTCGCCGCCTTTGAGCGTGAGTTCGCGCAATACGTTGGTGCGCCTCACGCCTGCGCAGTCTCGAGCTGCACGACCGCACTACATCTGGCTTTGCGGGCGGTCGGTGTCCGCGAGAGTGATGAAGTCATCACTGTCAGCAATTCGTTCATTGCCAGCGCAAATGCGATTCGCTACACAGGAGCGTTGCCGGTCTTTGTCGACGTCGAACCTTACTACTGCAACATCGATCCTGGAAAGATCGAACAAGCGATCACCCCGAAAACACGCGCGATTCTCTGCGTGCACCAGGTCGGCATGCCGTGCGACCTCAGAAACATCGTGGAGATCGCCCGCAAGAACGGACTTCCCTTGATCGAGGACGCTGCTTGTGCCATTGGCAGCGAAATCCTTTGGCGTGACCGTTGGGAAAGAATCGGCAAGCCTCACGGCGACGTTGCCTGTTTTTCCTTTCATCCGCGCAAACTGGTCACAACGGGAGACGGGGGCATGCTGACCACCGCCAATGGCGATTGGGACCAGAAGTTTCGCCTCTGGCGCCAGCACGGGATGAGCGTACCTGACGCCGTACGACACAAGGCGACGCAGGTGGAATTCGAGGACTTTGTTGAATTTGGCTACAACTATCGCATGACCGACATCCAGGCAGCAGTTGGTCGCGAACAGCTGAAGCGGCTGCCTGCGATGTTGGAACGCAGGCGCATGCTCGCCGCCCGTTACTGCGAGTTGTTATCTGAAATACCTGGAATCGGGCCGCCCAAGCAACCATCCTGGGCGCGTAGCAATTGGCAGACCTATTGTGTTCGCTTGCCACAACACTGCGACCAGCGCAGTTTTATGCAGAAGCTGCTGGATGATGGTATTTCGACTCGTCGCGGCGTAATGTGCGCGCATCGCGAACCTGCCTATGCTGGGCTGCCTCAGTGCGTTCGGGCTCCGCTAGTAGAGAGCGAGACCATACAAGACCGCGCCATAGTGTTGCCGTTGTATCACCAGATGACTGAATCGGAGCAGGATCAGGTAGTCGCCGCAGTGGCAAATGCATGCGCGTTGGTCCCTGCCTCGGCGCATTGAGGCAATCGGCCTAGATCCGTAGTGCTTCCCGGACCTGTAAGGGCGTACTTGGCTTGTTGCTTCCTCAAGGATCGGGCACCCAAGATCGACTAAAGCGGCTGGGACCTTACGACCGTGTAGCGTTCCTTGAGGCGTAAGAAGGGCAGCTCCAGCCAGCGATAGGAGATGGTGGCAAGGACAATGGTGAGAACCAGGCTGCCAAACCAATAAGCAAGAAAACGAATTGGGGTACCCGCTTTGCCCCCCAATGCCCGACCTATGAGGGTCAATGCCAATAGGTGGTATACATACAGCCCGTAAGAAATCTTGCCGAGATAAATCAAGGGTTGCCAAGTAAAAGATAATCCGCAAACTGCTACGAACAAAGCCAGACATCCAGCTATGGCGCAAGGATAGCCGGCCATCACGAACAACGGACTGTCGGCTTTGCCAAAATATCCGCATCCAAGCAGCAAAATGCATCCGACATACACCAGCAGGAGACGCTTTGCGGGTGAGATCAGAGGGATCGATCCTTTGAGAGCGATCGCGCACAACGCCCCTACTGCAATGGAATCGAGTTCGACGAAGGTATTGGGGAATACGGAATAAGGACGCATGGACCCCACAGCGAGGTAGTAACGCGTGATGTTTGCGAAGGCCACAAGACCAAGCGCAAGATACAAGCGCCCGTTACGGGAGAACTGCTTGATGACAATCGGCCAAAAGAGATAAAACTGCTGCATCAGCGACACGCTCCACAGTATGCGTGCCCAGGATGGCGGAGGGCCCAGAAGTGCAGTCATCCAGTTCCCTACGAGAAACACGTACGCCACAAAATAGGGGATGGGCAACCGTCCGGGCCATGGCAGGGCAACAGCCACCAGCAAAACGAAGAGGTACAGGGGCCAGATGCGCAGAATTCGACGCAGATAGAAAGAGCGGATGTTAACTCGGCCATTGACCCATCTCTCCCGCAGTAGTAGGCACGTGATGAGGTAACCACTGAGCAGAAACAGCAATGTAATACCGAATCGTCCCGAGGTCGCGATGGTCGCCATCAAGTTGCTGGCCGATCGAGGCAGGTGATAGCGGGCGTAATCGTTCGGATCGTGAGAGAGTGAGTCGAAGAGAAAGATGGCAAAGAAGCCGAAAAATCGGAGGGCATCCAACTCTGGGCGGTAAAAGCTCGGCTGGGCAGGCGTTACGGCCGTCGTCGATGCCCTATACGTTTCTGTTGCCATCGCATCACCGGTACCCAGCATACGATCTTCAGTATGCTAGCGGCAACACCGTGAGGCAATCCCGAATGCTATTCTTGCTGGCTAGTGGAAGTTCTGATTGGAGCCAATTGTGGGCGGTAGTGGTGAAGCCCTAGAGGCAGTCGCAACAGCAGAGGTTTTGCCAGTTCCGAGCGCGAGCACTGTCGCGCGCCGTATTTTGCGCGCGTCTACCGTTTACGGCCTCGCCAACTTTGGTATTCGGGCTCTCAACTTCCTGCTATTGCCGATTTACACTCGCTATCTGACGCCCGCCGATTATGGCATTCTGGCTTTGGCCGAGACTCTCGCAGCATTTCTCGTGCAGATTGTCGGCTTGGGGTTCGACGCTTCCATTCAGCGTTTGTATTTTCGCCACCTGGACAATCGCGAGGCGCTTTCCAGCTATATCGGGAGCACGCTGAAGTTCGCGCTGGCCCTGGACGCCGGCTTCCTCACGCTGGCGCTCACTGTCGGTCCGTGGCTCCAGCGCACCATCGCACCCAATGTGTCTGTGCCTTACCGCTACCTGGCCTTGGCGATGATTACGGCCGTGGCCACCCAGTTTTTCACCTACCGTCTGGTGCTGTATCAAGCGCAACACCGTCCGTGGGGCTACGCCATTCTGTCGTTCCTGTCGTTTGCCTTGACCGCGTCGCTGACGATTGGCCTTGTGGTGTTTGCTCGCCTCGGTGTTATGGGGATGCTGGAAGGCAAGTTGCTGGCCGCGGCGATCTGTCTGATCGTGGCCGTTTCTCTGGTGTGGCCGGCACTGCGCTCGCGCTTTGACAGGGAATACGTCCGGGAAACTGCGGCTATGGGATTGCCCTTGGTTCCTCACCTGCTCATGGCACTGGGCCTGATTACCGCCGACCGCTTCATTCTGGCTCACTATCGCGACCTGCGCCAGGTAGGACTTTACTCGATCGCCTACACCTTCGGAATGATCATGTCGCTGGTGACCATGTCTCTGAATCAAGCGTGGGCTCCGGTGTATTACGACGTAGCCCGCAAAGGTGATGCGGGCCGTCAGGTGCTGAGCAGAATGTGTAGCGGATTGGTAATTGTACTGACCGCCATAGCATGTTTCGGTGCTCTGATCGCGCAGGATTTTGTCTCCCACTTCTTGGATCACCGATACGCGGCGGCAGGACGGGTTGTACCGTGGATCATCGGCGCCTACCTCGCGCACTCGCTATTCGGTTTGTTCTCGCTGGCGGTGCTGCACGGACGGCGAACGAAGCTGATCATGGCCGCCAGTTTCTTGGCTCTAGTGGTGAACACGATTCTCAACTTCGCGCTTATTCCTCGGTGGGGAATGTACGGTGCCGCGTACGCTACGTGCGTTGCCTACGCCGTCGAGGCCCTGGTCATGTATTGGCTGTCCCAGCAAACCTATAACTTGGACTATGACCTGTCCCGTACTTTCGCTGCTATGACAGTGTTTGCAGCAGTTTTGGCCCTAACGCAATACCATTGGAATCCTTCGATCCGGCCGTTGGCTATGGCGGGTGGCCTGATCATTTCCCTCGGCTTGCTGACAGCGTTGGGATTCGAGCGCATCGCCGCGTACTTCAAGCTTCGTGCTTCGACGGCTCAGTAACGGAGTAATCATCATTCCTCGATATCAAGAACTAACGCAGAGCCCTGTACTCCAACCAATGAAAGGGGGGTCGCTTCACTTGCGCCAGTCGTGATATAACAATCCGAATTGCTAGGCGCGCAAAGTGCTCGCTTCGAACTGGCACGCACGCGCGACTCCAATTCTGCGCGAGCACACAGCCTAAAGCCAACTGCGCGGAAGACAATCAACGACAATCGTCTAATAGTTGAGAGAGCGTCGATATGCGTGTAGCAGACTTAGTGCCAAGACCGGCACGGAACATTCTTCGCACACCTTATTACGCATTGCTGCGTTACTGGTACCATCTTCACCCCAAGCCGGTTCAAGAAATTCATGAGTTCTGGAAGAACCATCCAGATCCGCTCAACGATCCTCATTTTTACGCTACGAATCTGAAAGCGAGCGCCGACTTCCTGGCGAACCTATTGCGCCATTATGTGCCGCCTGAGGGTCGGGTGCTGGAGATCGGATGTAACGTCGGACGCAACCTGAATGCGGTGTTCCAGGCTGGTTATCGGAATTTGCAGGGCATAGAGCTCAATCCAAAAGCGGTTGAGCTAATGAAAGAGTATTACCCCGACATGGCTAGGGCGGCCACGATTCACGTTGGACTCGTCGAAGAGCTCATTGGCACAATCGGTGCTGTGGACTGCATCTACACCACGGGAGTGCTGGAACACATCCATTCCAAAAGCAACTGGATCTTCCCGGAATTGGTCAAGCGAGCGTCAACAATCATCACCATTGAGGCCGAAAAGAGCTTTGGCTGGCGTTGGTTCCCGCGAAATTACAAGCGAGTGTTCGAAAGCCTCGGAATGCAACAGGTGGAAGAAATTGAGAACGCAAGCCTCCCCTCGTCAATAGCAGCTGAGTTGGAGAACTTTACTACCAGAGTCTTCCAAAAAGGCACTGAAGCCCGCGCGAATTTGGGAGGAATGACTTGAGCGGAAACAATCGCGTGGCCATCATCGGCATGGGGCCAATGGGTTCTCGTCACCTTCAGGCGCTGCCCCTGGTGCCGAACGCCGAATTGGTTGGCGTCGCCGATTCGTGTCCCGGAGCTTTGGCAGCTGCTGACTTGAACGGCGCTCGCTCTTTTACCGACGCTCAGCGCATGTTGAATGATCTCCGCCCGGACGTGGTGATCGTCGCCACCAACGGTCCGAGCCATCACGCCCTGGTGTTGGCCGCCATCAGAGCCGGCGCGCGCGGTGTCCTCTGTGAGAAACCATTCGCATGTTCCGTAGCCGAGGCAGAAGAGATGGTCCTCGCCAGCCAGGGAACCGGGTGTTCTCTGGCAGTGAATCACTGCCGTCGCCACGTGCCCGCGTATCGTTGGCTGAGGGAGCGCCTACAATCCGGGGAGTGGGGCCAGTTGCGCTCGATGCGCGCCAGTTGGCCTGGAATCGGTTTGGGTTGCACGGCGAGCCACATCATCGACCTCTGGCGCTTCCTAGGTGGCGAGGAACTGAACACGGTTGTTGGCTGGGTCGATCCCGTGCGCGGGCCGAATCCCCGGGGCTCGGAGTTTTCCGACCCGGGCGGAATGATCGTAGCGACATCCGCATCCGGTACCCGTTATGTTCATGAGCAGACTGAGGACGGTGCTGGACCAGGCACCTTGGTAATCGAAACCACCAGGGTGCAGATCGTAGTGGACGAATACGCACGGTCGGTTGCCATACTCGAACGGGATCTTTCCGTCAAGCCAGGTCCGGGACGGCCGCCGAAATATGATCCGCTTTTGCTGCCGGCTGAAGCGCCGTTAACCATCGATATAATTCGTCTTTCAGCGGAGACTCTGCGCGAGTTGGTGCAAGAGCGCAAACTAACCTGTGCTGGAGAGGACGGTCTGCGCTCTTTGGAGATCGTAATCGCAGCGCACCTTTCCAATGAACGTGGGCATACCCCCGTCGCCCTGCCTCTTACAGATCCCGAGGCGAAGGCCAAATGGTTGCCTATAACGTGAACAACTCGGACATCCGGCTTGCGGTCGTAGGGTTTGGCGATATCGCGCAGAAACATCTCGCAGCCTTTCGCGCACTAGGTGCGAAGATTGTTGCGTCGGCTAACCGTTCCCCGGAAGGACGACGGAAGGCCCAACAAGAAGGGGGCATCGAGCATGCCTATTCCGATGCCCAGACCATGGTGGAACGCGAGCGCCCCGATGGGATTTTGGTGACAACCAGCGTGCTCTCGCAGTTTGAAGTGATTTGCAAGCTGATTCCTTACGACATCCCGCTGCTGGTGGAAAAGCCACCCGCCATCAGCTTGTCCGACTGGAACGGGTTGCGCAATCAGATCGAGGCCCAGCGTCTTCCGTTCATGATCGGCTTGAATCGCCGCTATTACTCGGTTTACCAGCGAGTGTTAGAACGAATAGGTGGAGTCAACGCCGTGACTTCGGTGACGGTGGAATGGTCTGAGGATCTGGACAAGATGCTGGCCGCAGGACATCCGTCCGAAACCCTTCCTCTGCTCAATTTCTCTAACAGCGTTCACGGCTTGGACCTGCTGGTTTTTCTTGCCGGCATTCCCTGCAACCCTGAAGCTTGGGGACGCAACCTCGACGCTTCCGGACAGAGATTGCGTTGGCAGATGGCGTTTCATTCCTCGACCAATCGCGGAGCGCGCGCCAGTTTCGAATCCAGCTGGGATGTGCCGGGACGCTGGCGTGTCGTAGTGGACGCTCCGGATGTTCGTATGGTGAGTGCGCCATTGGAGACGGCCATGTTATATGCTCGCGGTAAAGCTCCGGAGAACATCGAGCCGTCCCTTGAAGACCAGCAGTTCAAGCCCGGGTTCTACGCTCAAGCCGCGGCATTTCTGGAATTGGTCCATAATCACAGCTACTGTGACCGGCCGATGGCCAGCCTGGAAGAAATTTCAGCTGACATGGAACTGGCCGAGAGGCTCACCCGAGCATGCCAGCGATCGTTAACCACGGAAGCAGGGGCTTTGCAGTAACGTCGAGTTTCACTCCCAATGATCAAATCGCTGGCGAAGAACCTTCCACATCCGCTTTTGCTTCGTTTGCATCATCACTACGACTTGCGCCGCCAATCGGCTCTGGCCCACACAGTGTCCCAACTCACCGGTCTGCCATTGCTGGAAACGTTGGACTTCTCGCGAGTCAAGAGCAGCGATACCGCTTTCGTTCTGGGTGGTGGATGGTCGATCAACGAAATATCCGAACAGCGGTGGCAAACCATCGGTCGCCACGATACCATTGCGCTCAATTTCTGGCCGGTGCATCCGTTTGTCCCGAGGATTTACTTGTTCGAGAACCTTTGTCACACAGAAAGCTATGAATTGATGTTCAACGCGTTACAGGGTCTGTTGGACGAACGCGCCGATGCTTACCACAACGTCGCGAAGGTCATTACCGAAGTACAACCTCTAGGCCCGAGGCAACTGGTTCTTGAGACACCTGAGCGCTTTCGACGAAATCTCTATATTGGCTATTCGACGGGTGTTGTGGCTCGCAGCGAGAAAGAGTTGCAGGCCGGGCTGCGCTATTTAGGCCGACGAGGAGTCTTTGCGCCTCGCGACCGCATTGCCTGGCAGTTTAAGTACGGCAGCTCGGTAATTGCGGCGATGAGCCTCGCCGCCTCCATGAACTATCGACGCATCGTGCTTTGCGGCATCGATATGGGCAAGGCAGATTATTTTTATCATCACCCGGAGCGATACCCAAAAGCCTGCAAGTGGGAGTTTCGGCCGAGGACCCAGGCGCAGATAACTACGCTGCAGTTGGAGTGGCGCTTGCCTGCACAAAACGCGATCCACCTTTTCAAGCGGGAGGTGCTCGATCCGGCCCATATCGAACTCTTTGTCGAGAATCGCAGTTCGGGACTGTTTCCCCAAGTCCCAGAGGTTCCACAGCAGCTCTTCGAAGAGCTCCCTAAAGCTCACCCAGGGGCGCGATGATCAGTACAGGTTGCGACGTCCGGCGGGTGGCGCTTTTTCATCCTTGCCTGATTCATGGCGGCATCCAGCGGGTGTTCGTGAATCTCGCGCGAGGGTTTCTGGAACACGGGCTCGCGGTCGACATGGTGCAGGCTACCCCCGAAGGGGATTTTCGCGACCAGGTCCCAAGTGGTGTGCGACTGGTTGATCTGAACGCATCACGCGCGCTTACGAGTGTGGTACCGCTGATGCGGTATCTCAGGCGGGAGCGTCCGGAAGTTATGATCTCAGGCGCAATCCAGACGAACGTTGCGGCTGTCTGGGCGAGAAGGCTAGCTCATGTTCCCACGCGGCTGATTCTGACCGAACACAATATCGTTTCCGTCATTACAACCGATGCGCCGATGTTTCGCACCCGGGTAACGCCTTTTTTTGTGCGGAGATTCTATCCGTGGGCTGACGGTCTGGTCGCTGTATCGCAAGGCGCAGCCCATGATCTGTGTTCGGTGGTGGGTCTCCCCGCCGACAGAGTTAATGTCATTTACAACCCTATCGTAGGCCCAGATCTGTGGAAGCGTGCCGCCGAACCGCTCGTGGACGCAAGGTTTCTCGCGGATCCCCGTCCCGCCATTCTGGCGGTGGGGCGCTTGCACTACCACAAGGACTATCCGACGCTGCTGCGAGCCTTTGACAGTGTACGGCGGAAGATCGATGCCCGGCTCGTGTTTCTCGGTGACGGCGAGGAACGCGCGAATCTGGCAGCTCTGACCCGCCACTTGGGTCTCGAGTCGAGTGTCACTTTCTTGGGGAATGTCTCTAATCCCCTACCGTACATGAAACGAGCGGTTGTGCTGGGGTTGTCATCGACCGTGGAGAGTCTGGGTAACGTACTTATCGAGGCTATGGCCGTCGGTCTGCCAGTCGTTGCCACCGATTGTCCAACCGGGCCGCGCGAGATTCTCTGTGACGGCACCTACGGCACCCTGGTTTCGGTCGGCGACAGCTTGGCTCTTGCCGACGCGCTGCTTGCGGTGCTTGAGTCGAAGACTCATCCAGCCATTCCGGAGGAAGCGCTGGCACGCTTTCGGTACGATCACGTCATCGGCCAATACCTGGCGCTACTCGGAATCAAAGATGACGGCGGCGCTCGGGCTGCTTTGCACGGTAAAGCAGCAACCCCGGAAACCCGAACCTTCTAACATGACGACGGCTGGAGGACGGGTTTAGTCATCAGCGGCGTCGTCCAACCGCGCACCAAAAAGCGTCGTTGCTGAAGGTGATTCCTTCCAAACCTGCATTCTCCATCATCTTGCGCATCTGCAGCTGTGTGAAGCGTCTTTCCAGACGCGTACCGAAGCGGTCCAAGGCGTCGTTGCGCATAACGTAGAAGCTCCGCTCTCGATACGCCGACAAGGGAAACGCGTCTACATTTGCGCCGAGCCGGTGCAGCAGTTTGAATGTGCGCGCTAACGGCCAATAGATCATCGCAGCTATCAGGTCGCAAAGTAGGGACTTGATCGCGAAGGGCAATCTGCAGATCAGTCGGCGGAATGCATCCGAAGCCCTCCACAGCATCCGAAACCACCAAGGCCGATTGTCGAACGCGTAGTAAAGGTAAAGTAAGAAAGGGGCGCCCGGCTTCAACTTCCGTACGCACTCTGCGATCCCTTTCTGGGTGTCAGGTATGTGATGGAGAACACCGAGGGAATAACCGAAATCTGCGGATGAGTCAGGCAGCGGAATCGCGTCCACGGATGCGCACCAAAAATCGCAGTTGTCGCACTCTCGCAAATTCTGCCGCGCGACTTGTAATGCTTCTGAACTGGGATCGATGCAATGTAATCGCCCCACCCGTGGCGCCACGAACCGTGCCCAGCGGCCGCTTCCACAACCCAGATCGAAGCCGATTGCCCCGGGCGGCAGCTCTGCCCAGGGGAAAATAGAGAAGTAGGTCTGGAACATGGCGTGGAGTTCCGACTTCTCCATTTCGGCCTGATCGAACTTGCTCCATTCGCGGCCGAACCCTTCTACCACTCCCCGATCCACATTGTTCATCGCTTCGCTCTGAGTTGCGCGTTTCCTGAGAGCACGGATTCATACATTTCCATGCAGCCGTCTACTGTTTTCTCGATGCTAAAGCATTGCGCTCGCCGGCGGCCCGCTTCACCCATTTCTTGACGCCGAATCGGGGATGAAAGCAGCGCTTGTAACTCACGAGCCAGTGCGCGATCGTCTCCCGGTGGGAACAATACGCCTGCACCTCCGACGACCTGGGCCAGTCCAGGGACATCGCAGGCTATGACTGGCAGTCCTGCCGCCATGGCTTCACAGGCTGCGATGCCAAAACCGTCGAATGTTGTGGAGTGAATGTATATGTCCGATGCTTTCAAGAGCTGGGGGACATCCGGGCGTCGGCCAAGAAAACTCACCCGGCCGGCGACTCCTAACGAGCGAGCCAGGCTTTCGACCTCCGGGCGGAGCGGACCGTCACCCACCAGAAGCAGGTAACCCTCGGGAATGGTCGTCAATGCACGCAAGACGGTTGCATGGTCCTTAGGCGCTTCAAATCGGCCAACGAAAATCAGCCGCAAAGCACCTTTGGGAATCGCGTCCATTTGAGCGGGCTCGGCACTTTCAAAAACCTCCAGCGGAATGCCATTGGCAATTACCTTTATCTTCGCTGCAACCGAGGGACACCAACGGACAAGCTCGGCGGCGGTAGCCTCACTATTGCAGGCGATTTGCTCGTAGTGCGGATACATCCAGGCATCAAAGGGACGTAACCACCAGCGACGCCGCAAATTCGATGTGCCGTGCTCCGTAGTAACCAGCGCGGTGCGTCTTTTCAGATGCGACGCCGCCAACAACGCCCACAGCTGCGCTGGGAACAGATGCACATGCACGACGTCGTAGCTTTGCATAAGTGTCTTCAAAGGCGGCACTTGGCGTAGCGAGTATAGTCTGGTCACTTGGGTGGCGTGCAGGGGCACTCCTGCCGCCTGCAAGGACGCTTCCAGGGGACTCGAAAGCTGGCGAAGCACCGCAACGTCGCAATCGACACCTCGTGCCCGAAGGCGAATCGCCATATCTCTTACGAGTACTTCGGCCCCGGCTAGAGGGAGCGAGTCGATAACCTGTAGAACACGCATTCCGTTTCTCTACGAGGCGCCAAGCCACCCCTCATACTATCGCGAAAGCCGGCGTTCGACGCACGTGCTAAACTATCGGCCACACACTCCATTCTGGTTTGTCGGGAACGGTTAATGAGCATTGCTACCGCACCAGCATTCGACAGCTCCAAACTGGCCGAAACGCGGGCTTCGATCAGATACTCTAATATCGCCAGGGTTGCGAGTTTTGTAGCCATACTCGCAGCTCCGTTCTCGCTCTGGGCCCTGTTCTGGACTAGTCCGCGGGATTATCCTTTCCTGTCTTCCATGTTCTTTGTTCCTTTGTTGATCTATGGTTGCGTTATGTTATTTACTCCTCGGTGGCGGGGAGACCGGTTCGTAAAGCTGCTGTTTGGAGGTGGAATAGCTATCCGCCTAGCGGCTGCCGGTGCTTACGTCTGGCTGGGCTTTTTTGTGTTCGATGCTGCGGTGGACGCTTTTCATTATTGGGCCATCGGTTTGCAACTGATGGACCAATTTGCGTTCGCTGGCTGGGGCGCCTTCCACCCGCCTTATTGGAGCAGCAATCTCATTTTCAATATCTGTGGGATCATCAGTTTGGTCACTGGCAACGCGCTGCCCACTCTGTTTGTCTTCTTTGCTCTTGCTGCGCTCTGGGGCGGGTATTTCTTCTATCGCGCATTTTGTGTCGCATTTCCTCAAGGGAATACAGGGTTGTACGGTTTAACGGTAGTCTTGCTGCCGTCGGTCGTCTATTGGTCCAGTGCTATCGGTAAGGATGCCTTGGCTCAGCTCTTCATCGGTATGTCAGCTTACGGATTTGCCAGAACGGTCAGGAAGCTGGATGCCCGAGCGGTGCTGATTGCTGTCATAGGTGTTGGCGGCATGACCGCAGTAAGGCCACACGTCGGTGCCATGCTGGCCATCAGCATGCTGCTGCCTTTTACCTTCGGCAAGACAAGAGGCGGATGGATGACCGTCTCGTCCAAGATTTTGTTGGTACCCGTACTCGTAGGCTGCACCTTCTTTCTGGTGAAGCAAGCGCAGACCTTCGTAGGAGCAGAAACCGCAGATTTCAAAGGTGGCGTAAAGGCGCTCGAACAGCACAATATTGACACTCTGCAGGGCGGTTCCAGCTTTAATCAGGGAGAGCCATTGAGTACGAGAATTCTGCGGGGTCCATTTCTTCCTTTTCGTCCCTTTCCTTGGGAAGTGCACAATGCCATGTCCGCTGTTGCCGCCGTGGAAGGCCTTGTGTTGTTTTTTTGGGCTTGGCGGAGGCGCCGTGAGCTTTGGGCGCTCCTGCACGAGTGGCGCGAACCCTATGTTGGCTTTATTCTGGCATTCGTATTGCAGTTTTCGGTCATTTTTGCAGCTGCAACCAGCAATTTTGGCATCCTCGTTCGGCAAAGAATCATGCTCGTGCCTATTTTTCTGATGTTATTGTGCGCGAAGCGTCCCATTATCTATGTGCGTGGATCGAGGTCGTTGCAGCCAGGCGTGTGGTCGCGCACACCATCTCCTCAGTTGAGCAAATCGGCCTCCTAAGGTCATCGGGGGCAGAATGTGCGGCATCGCCGGCTTCCTGGAATCGAGTTCCCGCAGTTCATCTGAAGTTCTCAAAGAAATCTCGCTACGCATGGCCCGCACGCTGCGTCATCGCGGTCCGGATGACGAAGGGGCTTGGGCGGATCCTGAAGCTGGCATTGCACTCAGCATGCGTCGGCTCGCCATACTTGACTTGTCGCCGGCGGGTCACCAGCCCATGCACTCCCCATCGGGCCGCTACATCATCGTTTATAACGGCGAGATCTACAACTGCGAGGACCTGCGCCGCAGCATCAAGAGCGAGGATCCCAATCTTCGATTCCGCGGACATTCCGACACCGAGGTGATGCTCGCTGCCTTTGAGCAATGGGGTGTTCTTGGATCAGTGCAGCGGTTCAATGGAATGTTTGCGTTTGCGTTGTGGGATCGTCAACAGCGCACGCTTACGCTGGCGCGCGACCGTTTCGGCGAAAAGCCGCTGTATTACAGCATCGCTGGCGGCACACTGTTGTTCGGTTCCGAATTGAAGGTCTTGCGCGCTCATCCAGACTTCTGCTCAGAAATTGATCGCGGTTCGCTCGCCCTATACTTGCGTCACAACTGCGTTCCGGCCCCCTATTCCATTTACGGCGGTGTGCTTAAACTGCCTCCGGCTACTCTGCTGACGCTGTCGGCGGCTGATTTCCATGTCACTCCGCAGCCGTATTGGTCGTTTAGCGAGATTGCGGAAGCTGGTGTTGCTGATCCGTTCAGAGGCACAGAGCACGAAGCCATCGAACAGCTAGATTGCTTGTTGCACGACGCGGTTAAGATCCGCATGTACTCGGATGTACCGCTGGGGGCGTTTCTGTCAGGCGGAATTGATTCCTCCACCGTCGTCTCGCTTATGCAATCGGAAAGCGTCATTCCCGTCAAGACATTCTCCATCGGCTCGGAGGCAAGCGGCTACAACGAAGCATCGGAAGCATCACAAGTTGCGACGCATCTGCACACCGAGCACACGGAACTCTATGTCACGGCGGAGCAGGCCATGGATGTGGTGCCGCTCCTCCCTACGATTTACGACGAGCCCTTCGCCGATTCATCGCAAATACCGACATTCCTGGTGTCGCAGCTGGCGCGCCAGCAGGTGACGGTCAGCCTTTCCGGCGATGGTGGCGATGAGATTTTTGGCGGCTACAACCGGCATACCTGGTGTGGACCGCTTTGGCGGAAGCTGAAACTGTTTCCGGCTTCGCTCCGCCAGCTCGGCGCCGCTGGTCTTACGACACTCTCTCCTCAAGCGTGGAATTCTCTATTTCGCACCTTGGGGCCAACCATGCCAGGAAAATGGCGCCAGCGTTTGCCCGGCGACAAAGTGCACAAACTCGCTGCGGTTATGGGAAGTTCCGATGCGCATGCAATGTACTACCAGCTGGCATCGCATTGGTCCGCCCCAGAGGAGGTAGTCCGGCGCTCTCGTGAGCCATTCACCGTCCTTACCAACGGCCCGCTACCCCACTTGCCCACTGCGACCGAACAGATGATGTATCTCGATTCTGTGACCTATTTGCCGGATGACATTCTGGTGAAGGTCGATCGTGCGACCATGGCTGTGAGCCTGGAAGGCAGAATTCCGATGCTCGATCACCGGGTTGCGGAGTTCGCCTGGCGGCTGCCGCTATCCATGCGTGTGCGTCAAGAGCAAGGCAAGTGGATTCTGAGGCAGGTTCTCTATCGCTACGTTCCACGAGAACTGGTGGAGCGGCCAAAGTCCGGCTTTGGTATTCCGCTCGATTCCTGGCTACGGGGTCCCTTGCGCGATTGGGCTGAAACATTGCTGGCGGAAGATCGCCTGCTTCGCGAAGGCTTCTTCGATCCAGTTCCCATTCACCGGTTATGGCGAGAACATCTTTCCGGGAAGCGAAGCTGGCAATATCACATCTGGGATGTGCTGATGTTCCAGGCCTGGCTGGACGAACACCGTCGCGCTCTGCCGAGTGACACTTACTCGAGCCCTGCCGCGAGCGTAGGAGGAGCTTGACCGGCAATCGCATTGACGTTCTGCACGCAGTTACGTCGTCGCTGAGCCTGGTTCTGCTGCGCGGTCAGCTGAGCTATCTGCGTGCCGACGGCTTTCATCCTGCTGTCGTTTGTAGCCCGGGCCCCGAGTGCGAGGAAATAAGGGTAACAGAGTCGATACCAGTATTTGCAGTCGAAATGGAACGAGAGATCTCTCCTTTGAGGGACCTGATTTCGCTGGTACGCGCAAGTCGGTTGATACGGCAACTAGGGCCAATGGTCTCAAATTCCGGCACCCCCAAGGCTGGCCTGCTGGTCGGACTGGCAGCATTCTTGAATCGGGTCCCGTGTCGCATATACACACTGCGGGGACTTCGGCTCGAAACCGCAACCGGACCAAAACGATGGACATTACGCCTCACGGAGCGCATCGCGTGCGCGTGCGCTCATCGCGTCATCTGCGTAAGTCCCAGTTTGCGACGACGGGCTGTGGAATTGGGACTCGTCCCGCCGAAAAAAGCGATCGTCCTAGCATCGGGCAGCAGCAATGGAGTTGATCCCTCCCGTTTCTTGCCCACAGTCGAGAGACTTGCAAAAGCAGCCGAGATCCGCCGCCAGCATGGCATAGGATCTCACAATGCAATAATAGGCTACGTTGGACGTTTCACCAGTGACAAAGGCGTGCCGGAGTTGATGGCCGCCTTTCGGCTGCTGCGCCAGAATTTTCCGAGTGCAGTTTTACTGTTGGTCGGCAGCTATGAACAGGGAGACCCGGTGCCGCCTGAGACGCGTGCGGCCATCGAGTCCGATCCAGGTGTAATTCGGGTTGACTTCACTTCCGACATTGCGACTTACTATTTTGTCATGGACATGTTGGTGCTCCCCACGCACCGCGAAGGTTTTCCGAATGTGGTGCTGGAGGCGCAAGCCGCGGCACGTCCAGTAGTGACGACATGCGCGACCGGAGCCTCGGATTCAATTTGCGATGGTGTCACTGGGCTGCTGGTACCGGTCGGTGATGTCGCTGCGCTGGCAAATTCGCTGATGAAGTTGTTATCTGAACCAGAGTTGGCGCAGCGGATGGGCATTGCCGGTCGCGAGCGGGTTATTAACCAGTATCGTTGTGAGACGACATGGGAAGCGCTCGCCGGGTTGTACCGCGAGCTATTGCACCAGCGGGGATTGCCTGCCCCGGCGAAGGCAGACTCCGATTCGGCGATGTACGCGGAAGGACGATGAACGCTTTCTGTAAACGCGCGTTGGATCTCTCTGTTGCATTTGCCGGGTTGATACTGATATCTCCCTTGCTCTTGGTAATTGCTGTCGTAATTCGTGTCACGATGGGAGCACCAATTTTCTTCCGGCAAGTTCGCCCCGGCTACAAAGGGCGACCGTTTACAGTGGTTAAGTTTCGCACTATGACAGGAGATGGTTCACAGTCCGATCCTTCTTCTGATGGTGCTCGCTTGACGCGGCTCGGTAGTTTTCTCCGCCGATTCAGTCTCGATGAGCTGCCGCAGCTCTGGAACGTGCTGACAGGTGAGATGAGCTTGGTTGGCCCGCGGCCACTATTAACGGAGTATCTGCAATACTACACACCGGAGCAAGCTCGGCGGCATGACGTAAAGCCTGGTATCACGGGCTGGGCACAGGTAAACGGCCGCAACGATGTGACTTGGGAGCGAAAGTTCGCCTTCGATGTGTGGTACGTGGACCACTTCAGTTTTTGGCTTGATCTTCGCATTTTGAGCATGACGTTTTGGAAGGTGCTGAGGCGCGAAGGCATAAGTCAGCGAGGACATGCGACCGCGGAGAAGTTTGGTGGGTCCGGCCATGACTGATACTGGGCAAGCCCCGTTTGTGCTAATGAGCGACGGTGCGAATGTTTTGCTAATGTCTATTGACAGCTCTTATGGGACCCACTGAAAAAGCTATGTGCGACTGTACACCGGCCAGATTGATGCACGAGATGCTTCGCATTCGTCTGTTCGAAGAACGGGTGCTGGACGAGTTCAGCAAAGGGCGTCTGTTCGGCACGACCCACACCTGTATCGGCCAGGAAGCCGATGCCGTGGGCGTCATCGGCGCTCTCCGACGGTCCGATATCGTCTTTTCCAACCATCGCGGCCATGGCCATTATCTTGCGCATGGTGGGAGCATGCACGCGCTGGCTGCGGAGTTAATGGGTCGCAGTACCGGTGTCTCGGGGGGCCTCGGTGGCAGCCAGCACCTCCACTTTCCGGGTTTTTACAGCAATGGCGTCCAAGGAGGAATCGTCCCTTGTGCCGTTGGTATGGCGTTGGCTGAAAAACGTAAGAACTCCGGTGCAATCGTAGCGGTTTTTCTTGGTGACGGAACATTCGGCGAAGGTGTGATTTATGAGAGTTTCAACATAGCCTCCCTTTGGAAGCTGCCTGTATTATTCGTCGTCGAAAATAATGGATACGCCCAGACAACTCCGTTGTCTGCCAACTTCCGTGGCGATTTCAGTCTGCGCTTTAAAGGGTTTGACATCGAGGTAGACGAATTCGACACTACCGATGTCGTTGCAATCCGCGAGGCGGCTAAGTCGATTGTGACTTCAGTGCGGGAAATGGGGGGGCCTCGGGCAATGCTTCTTCATACCTATCGCTTCTCACCCCACTCAAAAGGCGATGACATCCGTGACCCTGCTGAGATTGAGCACCACCGTCAGTTCGATCCGATCGTTCTCATGCACGCCCGTCTTGCGGATGAGGAATACGATGACGCGCTGAACGCGGCTCGCAACGAGATCTGCCAGGCCTTTGAGCAAGCTGAAACGGATGCCTGGCCGGATCCTGCCGCTTTGCTGGACGCCCGAGAGGAACTGCTAAAGGGATGAGCACGGTCCTCCAGGCTTTGAACGAGGCGATGCACGAAGCCATGGCTCGGGATGAGCGTGTCTTGTTCCTCGGAGAAGACATTCTTGATCCTTACGGCGGTGCATTCAAGGTTGCCAAAGGGCTCTCTACCAGCTTTCCTGACCGCGTCCTCACTACCCCAATCTCGGAAGCTGCCATTATTGGCGTTGCCGCGGGTCTTGCACTCCGCGGAATGCGTCCGGTCGTCGAAATCATGTTTGGGGATTTCCTGGCCCTTGCTTTCGACCAATTTCTGAATCACGCGTGCAAGTACCGCTGGATGTACCATGACCAGGTCCGTGTCCCAATGGTCGTTCGTACACCGATGGGCGGCCGCCGGGGATATGGTCCCACTCACTCCCAGTGCACGGAAAAGTACTTCCTCGGCATTCCCGGTCTCCGCGTTGTCGCGGCCAACGCGCTATGTGATCCCAAAGGATTGCTTCTCAAGGCTATCTTCTCCGACGATGAACCAACCCTTTTCGTCGAGCACAAACTACTCTACTTAAGCCGTCTCGGCCAGGTGCAGCAGGCTGGTAAGCTGGAAATCACCCAGCCCAACTCCTCCTTCCTGTATCCCACGGTTTCCGCGCGCGTCGTGGGCGCGCCCACAGTCGACGTTACGATTGCCACTTATGGCTATATGGCAGACTTGGTTCTCGAGGCCATTTGGCGTCTCGCGATGGAGCAGGAAATCTTTGCCGAAGTGATCATTCCAACGTGCCTCAGCCCACTCGACGCGGGACCCATTCTCAATTCCTTTCGACGTACGGGCCGGCTTCTTACTGTCGAGGAAGGTTCCATCTCTTTAGGGTGGGGCAGCGAGGTACTGAGCCGGATTGCGGAAGAAGTTCCAAGGGGACGCCATCTAGTTGCCCGTCGCCTGGGCGCCTGGGACCTGCCTATCCCCAGCTCGCGTCCCTTGGAAAACGCCGTGCTTCCTTCGGTCCAGGATATCTTCGATGCGACAATGCGGTTGGTCGCTCAATAGGAGAACATCGCCGCATGAGGGAAGGTCTTGCGCAGGTAATAGCGCCCATGTTGAGTGTCAACGAACCAGAAGCGCAGGTGATCGACGTCTTTGTTACCACTGGCAGCAAGGTTGCGGTGGGCGATCCTCTCTGCACACTGGAGACAACGAAGGCCACTATTGAGGTCGAGGCCGAGGTTGGAGGTTACATTCATGCCGTGTTATTCAGCAAGGGTCAACAGGTCACTGCCGGTGCGATCCTCTTCGAGATTTCCTCCGTGCCACCGACTGAGCCACCTGTCAGCTCATCAGTGTCGTCTGCCCCGGTTCCAGACGCCGAATCACGTCCGGAAGGACTCCTGATCACCGAGAAGGGGCTCCGCCTGGCCAAAGAACTCGGCGTAAGGCTCGATACTTTGCCACTTGGGGCAATGGTGACGGAAGCGATGGTGCGGGAGTTTTCTGCAAAGGCGGCTCCGCCTGCTGGAGCGGCCAAGATGGAGCGCAATTCGGAAGTCCGAGTCCCGTTCGACGCTAATAAACTTCTGATTTACGGCGCCAGCGGTCACGCCAAGACGATCATTGACCTGGTCCGTCAGGCGAGCCATTATCAGTTAGCCGGCGTGGTCGCTGACCCGCCACCGGCCATCTCAGAACTGTTCGGCGTCCCGGTGTTCGGCGGATCGGAAGTCCTACAATCCCTCTATGACAAAGGTATTCGACTGATGGTCAACGCCGTGGGTGGAATCAGCCGAAATCGGATTCGTCAGGAGATTTTCGTCAGGATGGCCGAACGCGGTTTCGCCTTTCCTCGCATCGTCCATCCTAAAGCCGTGGTTGAGCCGAGTGCCGAAATAGAGGGCGGGGTGCAGGTTTTTGGCATGTCGTTCATCGGTTCAGCCGTCCGCGTAGGTTTTGGCGCCATCATAAACACCGGCGCCATCGTGTCACACGACTGCAAGATCGGAGATTTCGCCCACCTTACACCGGGGGTTGTCTTAGCAGGCGGTGTGGAAGTCGGCACCGGCGCTCTCATCGGAATGGGGGTCACGACCGCGCTCGAGGTGAAAATTGGCGAATGGGCCCGGGTCGGCAACGGGGCACGCATCAATGGCGATGTTCCCCCGCACGCTATCGTACAAGCTGGGACTACGTGGCCGTGATCCGAGGTAGCGTGACGGACTGGCATAATAATCACATGACGACATCGACCCCTCAGATTTCTCAGCGACTGGCCATCGACGGTGGTCGTCCGCTTCGTGCGCGACCTTTTGCTCCATGGCCCTATTTCACACCGGATGAAGTCGATGCTGTCATCCGGGTGATGCAATCCGGCAAGGTCAATTACTGGACCGGGGACGAGGGCCACCAATTCGAAGCGGAGTTCGCTTCGTTCGTTGGCTGCAAGCACGCGATTGCGTTAGCGAACGGGACGGTCGCCCTTGAGCTTGCGCTGTATGTGCTGGGCATTGGTCCCGGTGACGAGGTCGTGACCACGAGTCGTACGTTTATCGCCTCAGCCAGTTGCGCCGTCATGCGCGGTGCGGTTCCGATCATGGCTGATGTCGATCGCGACTCCCAGAACATCACCGCAGAAACGGTAGGCGCTGCTTTGACTCCACGCACTCGTGCCATTATCGCGGTACATCTCGCGGGCTGGCCCTGCGACATGGACCCGATTCTGCAGCTTGCCCGGGAGCGAGGTCTGAAAGTCGTCGAGGATTGCGCGCAGGCGCACGGCGCCACTTACAAGGGGCGACCCGTTGGCTCCATGGGTGACGTCAACGCGTTCTCTTTTTGCCAGGACAAAATCATGACCACCGGAGGCGAGGGCGGGCTGCTTACCACGAACGATCCAGACGCGTGGGCACGCGCATGGGCCTTCAAGGACCATGGCAAGAGTTACGAGGGTGTGTACAATCGCGAGCATCCATCGGGCTTTCGCTGGCTTCACGAATCCTTCGGCACGAACTGGCGGCTCACAGAGATGCAGAGCTCTTTGGGTCGAGTGCTGCTGAAAAAGCTGCCAGATATGGTGAGTAAGCGCCGCCGACTCGCGACTGTGCTCACGGAGCGTTTTGCGAAATTACCAGCGCTTCGAGTAACGGTGCCGCCCGCCGAAACTGGGCATTCCTATTACAAGTACTACGCGTTCCTGCGCCCTGAGCGGCTGCGGGACAACTGGTCTCGCCAACAGATCATTGATGCGACTAATGCTGAGGGAATTCCATGCTATAGCGGCAGCTGCAGTGAGATTTATCTGGAGAAGGCTTTTTCCGATGCCGTTGTTCCGACCCAGCGTTTGCCCGTTGCCAGGGAACTAGGCGAGACTGCGCTCATGTTCCTCGTGCATCCCACATTGTCGGAGGACGACATGCATGATACCGCTGACGCGGTAGCCAAAGTGTTAGCCTTTGCGTCGCGCTAATCCGTAGTAGAGACGAGAAAATCTAAGTCCTGGGGGTTTCTTTGGTGTGCGCTGCACCAGGCACTCTCAAGAGTTGGTAGGCGTGCGCTTGATTTTTCATCTGTTCAGCTAATAATGCTCACCAGGTGCGGGCTACGCCTAAGACGGCAATAGATTGTGCCATTTGTACCGCCTGTTCGGCCGCGATCTTGCCTTTGTTCGTTGGCACCATCAGGATGTCATCCGCAATTAGCTCGGTATCGGGCGCCTTATCCTGAGCAATTTTGTCCAGCGGTACTGAAATCTCCTGTACGCCTTTCGGCGTTTGACGAATGATCTTTGCCTGAGAGAGCTTGGCCAACCGCGTTGCACCGTGCGCCATAGCAAGCGCCTTCAAAGCAGTATAGCCAGTACGGTTCTGCATGATGAATTCGCTCGGCGAAACTACCTCACCGATGACAAATATTGTTCCCGCCTTAGAAACCATGATCGTGTCGCCCTGAGACACGGGCACATTAGCCTCCATGGCTTTAGTGGGATCATGGGAGAGGAACACAACCTGCTGCTGAGTATTTCCCTGATGTGTGATGGTAACCATCTGCCCCGCATTGGCGGTTGTACCACCAGCTTCCGTAAGCAGATCGAGCAGTCTGCTAGTTGCCGCTGTAACAGGATAAATTCCCGGCTTCGATACCTCGCCCATCAGCACCACGCCGCTTGCATACTCCGCGACCGCAATCGTCACGTGGGGAGAAACCATAAAATTGCCGCTCTTGAGGGCGCTCTCGATGCTTTCCTGCGCTTCTCGAACGTCCTGACCACCTACATGGACATAATTCACCAGCGGCAGGTAAATCTCGCCATTGTTGGTAACGCGCACTTTCTGTGAAAGATCGGGCGCTTCAAAGACGGTTATGTCCAGCGTATCGCCAGGCGAGATCCGGTAGAGCGGACTCGGCACCTGCGTAATCTCGCCCTGCGCGCCCGTACTCGGGGACGCGGACTTATCGTTCGTCTGATTCTGGGGCATGGATGTCGACGGCGTTGTCGTCTGCGCCCAAGCAGTTGCGCCCAGCAAAATCAACACCAAAACGAGAACGATCGCGGTAAGTTGACGTTTGCTGCACCTGTCCATGGGGAATCCCTCGCTAGCAGCCAGATCGAGTCCAGCGTAGGCCCCATAGTGTACCATGTTGATCGTACGACCGACATCTTTACGAATAGTCCGTAGCTGTGTTCCAGATAGCTTTTCGCTTGCGCTAAACTTAGACGACTTATGTCACCGGAGCCGGACCTGCCAACCGCCAACAGTTCCGCTGTGCAAGAGCCATCCAATGAGTGGCCACAGCGTCATCACAGGCGAAAGCGACGCCGCTTCAGCCGCCGCAAGGTGAAAAAGGTGGTACGCCTCACGCTGATTGTTGCACTGCACTTGGTTGCTATCGCTATTTTGATCTATATCTGGGTGAAGTTCGCCTACTCTCCGGGGTCTGCCGGCTGAGTCCACTGCGGTATCTGCGATGCCCGTCCTGGGCAATGAACCAAACTCCGGAGGATACCTCTGTTGAAGGCAGGCCTCAGTGATACCAATGCGTAACCCTGATGGACGAGGAGACACCGAGTCCTCAAAGCTGGTTCGGGCTGTTTCTGCTTGGAGGATCCGGTGAGGCTACGCCCTGTGTTGGCGGTTATTCCGGCCCGTAGCGGATCGAAAGGCCTGCCCGGCAAGAATCTCCGGTCGTTGGCAGGGCTGCCTCTGATCGCTCACTCCATTCTGTTAGCCAAACTCTGCCCCGAAATCGATCGCTGCGTCGTCTCTACCGACAGCGAAGAGATTGCTGCTGTTGCCCGGCTTCATGGCGCCGAAGCGCCTTTTCTGCGGCCCGCTACATTGGCGACTGACGAGACTCCCATGTGGCCCGTCCTGCAACATGCGGTTCGCGAGATGGAAGAACGGGACGGAAAACATTTCGGGTCCGTGCTCTTGCTGCAGCCCACCGCTCCTTGCAGGTTGCCGGAAGACGTGTCCCGCGGTATAGCTCTGCTGGAAGCCGATATGAGCGCCGTCGGTGTCGTTGCCGTCTCGGAGCCGGAGTTCAATCCCCGTTGGGTGTGCGTGGAAGAGCAGAACGGCTACATGAAGCGGCTGATCCCGGAATCTACAGGTTACTCACGTCGCCAGGACGTGCCTCCCGTTTATCGGATCAACGGACTGTTGTACCTTTGGCGCCGTGATCATGTGGTGAACGCAACTGCTCCGGGATACGACAACCAGCCACATTGTATGCTGGTGGTTCCCGAGATTCGTGCCAGCGATGTGGATACTGCACGCGATCTGGCCATGATTGAGCTGCTGCTGCGTGAAGGGCTGATTCAATTGCCGTGGTTGGCATCGAGCGGCAAGTAAACAATAAGGATCGCGCGAGGGACGATTGCATGGTGAACCCGGTTGCCATTGGAGGGCGGAACATTGGACCTGACTTGCCCTGCCTCGTCATCGCGGAAGCCGGAGTGAATCACAACGGCAGTCTGGACATGGCTTTGCGCCTGGTGGATTCCGCCTCAGAGGCTGGTGCGGATGTCGTCAAGTTCCAGACGTTTAAGGCAGAACAGGTTGTGTCGCCGGTAGCACCCAAGGCCGATTACCAGGTACAGACTACCGGCGGCTCGGAATCACAGCTGGAAATGGTCAAGAAGCTTGAGCTTCCTCCCGAAGCCTTCCGGCAGATTGAGCGTCGCTGCGTCGAACGCGGAATCGTGTTCATGTCGACACCCTTTGACGTGGAAAGCGTCGATCTCCTGCAAGAACTGGGAGTGGTCGCCTTTAAGATCGGCAGCGGCGAATTGACCAACCTATCTTTTCTGTCCTATGTGGCCTCCAAGGGCAAACCGCTCATCCTCTCCACCGGCATGTCCACTCTTCAGGAAGTAGCTACGGCTGTCGAAGCCGTTCGGGCTGCCGGCAATCACGATCTGGTGATACTCCACTGCGTGAGCAATTACCCGGCAGCTCCGTCAAGTGTCAATCTGCGTGTCATGAAAACGCTTGAGGAAGAGTTTGGTGTGCCGGTCGGTTATTCCGACCACACCGAAGGCATAAAGATTCCGCTGGCGGCGGTGGCCCTTGGGGCTTGTGTCATCGAAAAACATTTCACGCTAAACCGAAATCTGCCCGGCCCCGATCATCGGGCATCCCTCGAGCCCGGCGAATTGGAAGCAATGGTTCGCGGAATTCGCGCGGTCCAATCCGCACTTGGAGACGGCCGCAAACGTCCCGCGGCAGAAGAATTAAGCACTGCGGCTGTTGCTCGCCGCAGTTTGGTGGCCGCCTGCGATTTGCAGGCCGGGGCGGTACTAACCCAAGACATGATTGCCATCCGCCGTCCCGGTACAGGATTGCCACCTTCTGCCCTGAGTCAGTTAGTCGGCCGCCGCTTGCGTCAAGATATAACGGCCGGCGCGTTGTTTACGACGGAGATGCTGGCGTGAGAACAATTGGCGTGGTCACGACCAGCAGGGCCGATTACAGTCACTTCCTCCCTCTGATGCGCGCTATCAACGCCGACTCAGATCTGGAGCTGTACTTAATCGTCTCGGGCACCCATCTCTCGGCCAGCCATGGTGGAACAGTAACGGAAATAGAGAGAGACGGTTTCATCATCGCCGAGCGAATCGCCATTCTCTCAGACGACGACACTCCCGAATCCATAACGGGAGGTATGGGCCGGGCTGTTACTGGCTTCGGAGCGGCATTTGCGCGTCGGCGACCGGACATCCTGGTAGTTATGGGCGACCGTTTCGAGATGCACGCCGCTGCGCTCGCTGCGCTTCCATTCAAGATCCCTGTGGCGCACATTTCCGGAGGCGATGTTACCGAAGGCGCAATCGATGACGCGCTTCGCCATAGCATGACGAAACTGAGTCACTTGCACTTTCCCTCGACAGACGATTCCGCGCGCCGCATCTTGCAATTAGGCGAAGAATCATGGCGAATCATTGTTTCGGGTGAACTAAGCCTCGATAACCTGGCAACCCTTAAGCTACTAACCCGGGGGCAGTTAGAGGCAAGGTTTCATGTCAGGCTGCCTGATCCGTTCCTGCTGGTCACTTATCATCCAGTTACGCTTGAATACGAGCAAACCGAATGGCAGATCAAAGAGCTCTTGAAGGCTCTTGATGCCTCGGGCCTGCCGGTTGTTTTCACTACGCCGAACGCTGATACCGCTAATCGCGTAGTTCTCGACGCTATAAAGCACTTCGCCAACGCGCATCCGTCAGTTTGGCATGTGGATAACCTGGGCATGCAGGCGTACTTTAGCGTGATGTCCCTGGCTGCGGCCATGGTCGGGAACTCTTCCAGCGGCATCCTTGAGGCGGCCTCTTTCAAATTGCCGGTGGTCAACATAGGAACAAGGCAAGATGGACGTCTGCGCAGCCGCAACGTGATTGACTGTGGCTACGCCGCTAAGGAGATCGCAACGGCAATGAGCAAGACGCTGAGCGCCGATTTTCGGGCGTCACTGCATGACCTAACAAATCTTTATGGTAGCGGCGGTGCAAGCGCTCGCATAGTTGAGCGACTAAAGGCTGTCGCTCTAGACGACAGCCTTACTCGCAAACGATTCGTCAATCAGTCCTCTGACACACTTTGCGAAACGACTTAAGGGTGCGCATGTCACAACTTCCTGTGGCCTCTGGTTGGGATCCCGTATGGGAGCACATTTTCTGCAGCAGGGAATGGGGTAAATATCCACCCGAACATTTAGTGCGCTTCGTTGCCGGAAATTTCTACCGCGTTCCCGACCGCAAGGAGATTCGCCTGTTGGAGATTGGCTGCGGGCCTGGCGCCAACGTTTGGTTTATGGCACGCGAAGGCTTCACCGTTTCCGGGATTGATGGCTCTGCGACCGCTGTTCACCAGGCTAACGATCGCCTTTCGAAAGAAGGATTGACGGCCGACCTGCGCGTTGGTGATTTCGCGCAGTTGCCATGGTCCGACGCCGGCTTCGACGGTGTCGTGGAAAATGTCAGCCTTTATTGCAATCGCTTTGACGCTGTAAAACACGCGCTTGGCGAAATACGTCGCGTACTCAAGCCCGGTGCGGCGTTCCTTTCCTCCTTTTTCACTGATCGCACCTGGGGTTACGGGCTGGGTACCGTGGTCGAGCCTCACGGTTTCACCGATATCACGGAAGGTCCGACCGCCGCTACCGGGTTCGCTTTGTTCCTGAACCGCGACCGACTCGACGAACTCTTCCGTGACTTTGCGGATGTTGCCGTCGAGCGCATCTCGCGCACGATGGAAGCCGAGCAGCGCCTGATCGAGCAGTTTGTAGTCACGTGCCGCAAACCCACCTAAGCATCTCTACTGACACTTCTATCCGCGTATGTTGTAATGGCACGAGTTATCACCTCCATTTGGATTGGTGCAACGGTGGATTTGCTGATTCTGCACGGCCACAATCCCGAGGATATCGCTACCTGGGAAGATCTTGTGGATCGCGCCCCAGTCCAGGATGTCTATTACCGGCCGGGGTATGTGCGCGCCTACGCATTGACGGGTCATGGGCGTCCGGTGGCAGTCGTGGTTCGGAGTGGATCGACCGAGGCTCTTTTTCCGCTGCTTATCCGTAAGCTCGATATAGATGGCCAGGTTGTTCGAGATGCCGCGACCCCTTACGGCTACGGAGGACTGCTCCGACTTTCCGGTCCCGAGCGTCCTGAACCGGAAGGTACGCGTGAAATATTCGGGCAATTACGCGACTGGGCGCGCGCCTCCGGCCTCGTAGCCTGTACGCAGCGTTTCCATCCCTTGCTGGATCAGGATACCTCTTGGGTTTCCCAGGTACCTCGGGAATGGTCGCGTGTCTTTCCCCGCGGTGAAACTACCGCTGTAGACCTCAAGCGGTGGGACGATAGTCGACACCAGTTGTTGGGGATGACAAAAGGACGGCGGTATGACCTGAAAAGAGCTCGGTCTGGTTTGGATCTCCGCATCTCCGAAGGGACCAATGCCCTCGATGATCTGAAGATCTTCCGAGTGCTTTACCGGGAATCAATGGAGCGTGCACGCGCCGATGAGTTCTTCTTCTTCACGGACGAGTACTTCTACCACCTCGCAACGGAACTGGGTGATAAATTTGCGGTGATCACCGCGCTCGCTGGCGAACGTCCGGTCGCATCCGCCATTTTCCTGGCTGATTCTCGATTTGCTCATTATCATCTTGCTGGCAGCAATGACGAGGGACGACGGCAGGGGGCAGCTACCCTGCTTGTTATGGCCGCCTCCGAATGGGCCCGACAGAGGGGCTGTTTGCTTTTGCACCTTGGCGGCGGCTTGCAACCTAGTGATTCTTTGTGGGAGTTCAAGCGCGGTTTCGGTGGTCAGGTCTTCTCCTACTCCTACTTGTCGCTAATCGCAGATCCTGAGCAGTACCAGCACTTGGTGCAGCAACCCCGGGTGCCATGGCCTTACACCGCCGTGCGCCAGACCCCGGCGAGCATTCTTCTGCCCGCCAAGAATTTAGCCCGGTGTAGAGCTCTACGCATCGGCTATTTTGGCGACGGACCCTGGGCGCATCAAGCTTTAGACCTTTTGGGAAAATCCGAACTCTTCGAAATCGCCTTTATCGTGGCTCGGAACGACCAACCCGATCCAGTTCTTCGTGAGTACGCCGAAAAGTTGCGGGTCCCATTTCTTGTCCACCCCAACGTGAACAGCGAAGAATTCCTCAAGTGCATTGCTCAGTACTGTTGCGATCTCCATGTCTCGATGTCGTTCAATCAAATCATGAAGCCACCGATTCTGCGCTCTGCGCCCGAGGGGTTTATTAACTGCCATGCGGGGGCGCTGCCTTTTTACAGGGGACGTAACGTTCTGAACTGGGCAATTATCAACGGCGAGTCGAGATTCGGAGTCACAGTACACTACATCGATCCTGGTATTGACACGGGCAATATTATTTTGCAGCGCTTTAGCGACATAACAGACCAGGACGATTACAGTACCGTTTTGCACAAGGCGGTGGAGCTATGTGCGCATAGTCTCATCGAGGCTTTGGAGATGATTTACGCTGGTAAAGTTACAATTGTGAGCCAAGAGACACTGCATCCCACCGGGTCGTATTTTTGTCCTCGCCGAGACGGGGACGAATGGATTGATTGGCAATGGCCCAGCAAGCGCATTTATGACTTCGTCCGGGGCATTGGCCTTCCATCTCCAGGGGCGCGCACGTTGAATCACGGCAAGGCAATCGCTGTGCTTGAATGTGAGCTGATAAAGCAGGCGCCTGTTTACATCGGCATTCCTGGTGAGGTGGTGGGGCGCGGGCCACACGGCAACGTTGTTAAGACTGGTGATAGCACATTGCTAATGACCAAGATCGCGACGGTTGGACAAGACGGCATCCTCGAGAATCCTCGAATACCGGCATTTCCCATCAGCACACGCATGGGGCTGGACTTACGGACTAGAGTCGAGACTCTAGAGAAGCGAATTGCGGAGCTAAATCGTACGATACAGCAGATAATTCGGCCCATGTCAGCGCCGATAGAGAAAACATAGCTTTTACGTAGGAGTTGTTTCGTGGAGCCCATGGCATCACCGAGTTTGCCACTAGTGTCGACCCAGACTTCCATTCGCGGGACGATGGCGGTGATCGACCGGAATGGAAAAGGTATAGCGCTGGTCGTCGATGAACGGCAGCATCTTCTGGCCACGATCACCGACGGCGATATTCGCCGTGCGATTCTGGCGGGACTCGACCTCGGCCAGCCAGTGATGCAGCTGAAACAAGCGCAGCACAACGCGCCGCCCGCTCCCCCTATCACTGCGGCTCAGGGCACAACCGAAGCCGAGATCCTCGCACTCATGCACGCACACGTAGTCCGCCAGGTCCCGCTACTCGATGAGGAGGGCCGGGTAGCCGAGCTGGTCGTCATAGACGACCTTCTACAGGAAACGGAACTAGCCGTGACCGGGGTCATCATGGCGGGAGGTTATGGCAGCCGATTGATGCCGCTGACCGAAACCGTACCCAAGCCGATGCTGCCTATCAACGGACGTCCGCTGCTCGAGCACATGCTCGATAAGCTCCATCATGCCGGGATCCGATCGGTAAACGTTGCAACTCATTACTTGAGCGATCGCATCGTGGACCACTTCCACGATGGCTCCGATTTCGGCGTGCGGTTGAACTACTTCCAGGAGACGGAGCCGCTAGGCACAGCAGGCGCTCTTGCGAAAATGAGTTCCGGGACCGACCCGCTGCTGGTAATTAACGGCGATATCCTTACAGGCGTCGACATCCGTGCAATGCTTCATTTCCACCGCGAGCACGGCTCCCAGCTAACTGTAGGTGTTCGTCAGTACGACATCGAAGTCCCTTTTGGCGTGGTGGAGACTGAGGGCGTTAAGGTTACCCGCATCGCTGAGAAGCCCGTGCTGCGTCACTTCATCAACGCGGGAATCTACTTCGTAAATCCGGCCATGTGCCGGCTAGTACCGGAAAATCAATATTTTGATATGCCGGACTTGATCGCGGCGGTTATCGCATCGGGCGGTTTGGTCATCAGCTTTCCGGTGCGGGAATACTGGCTTGATGTCGGCCAACTCGAGCAATATCAGAAGGCCGAGGCCGACGTGGCGAAGGGGATCGTTTGACGGACATCCGCTGGGAAGGGCGCACGGTCCTGGTTACGGGTGCGGGAGGCTTCATTGGCAGCCACCTTGCCGAACGTCTGGCAATGCTGGGAGCTGACGTTCGTACCTTGGTGCGTTACACCTCAACGGGCCGATGGGGTTGGCTGGACCAGTCTCCGGTCAAGGCCGATCTCGAGGTTGTCCTCGGAGACATCCGTGATTTCTTCAGCGTTCGGGAAGCGATGCGCGGCAGGGAAGTGGTTTTTCACCTGGCAGCCTTAATTGGCATTCCTTATTCCTACCAGGCTCCCCAGTCCTATCTGCACACCAACATCGAGGGGACATTGAACGTGCTGCAGGCGGCTCGCGAACTGGAGACGGACAGAGTCATTTGCACCTCGACCAGCGAGGTTTACGGTTCGGCGCAGTATGTGCCCATTGATGAGAACCATCCCCTACAGGGACAGTCTCCGTACTCAGCCAGCAAAATCGCGGCGGATAAGCTGGCCGAATCTTATTTTCGGTCGTTTGGAACGCCGGTAACAATCGTGCGGCCTTTTAATACCTACGGCCCGCGTCAATCGGCCCGCGCCGTGATTCCGACCATCATCACCCAGGCATTGTCTGGGACCGAAGTGCGATTGGGCTCCCTCACTCCCACGCGTGACTTCAATTTCGTGTCAGATACCATTAAAGGATTTATCGCTGCCGCGTCGAGCGAGCAGGCTGTGGGCAAAGTTATTAATCTCGGAAGTGGTGCTGAGGTCAGCGTCCAGGAACTGGGAAGCACTATCGGCGACCTCTTGGGCAAGAAACTGACCTTAATCGCCGAAGATCAGCGCATTCGTCCTGAGAACAGCGAAGTGGAACGGCTATGTGCCGACGCTGCCAAGGCTCGGCAACTTCTCGGTTGGACGTCATCGGTCAGCCTTGAAGATGGATTGCGCCAAACTATCGCATGGGTCGAGGAAAATCTAAAGGCATACCGCGTCGATACCTACGCTGTTTGATCCCTCCTTGTAGCTGCCGTTATTACTTTGCCATCCACGAGCTTCCATCGCACACGTATAAAGTCGTAGTTGGACCACCGTCGGTTCGGGTGTACAAAGACCCGCCTTTGTCATGGGTGCAGCTTGCAGTCGGTGGAGCGCCTTTTCCGGAACTCCAGCAGATCTTCGCAGACAGGCACACGCCTGTAAAAGTGCCTTTGCCCGTCGTATCGATGCTTGCGACTTCAGTAGCGCCGGTGAGGAAATGCGTTCCACCCATCACTTGCACTCCCCCTGTCGAGCCGCGGCCCAGGCGCACCACCGCGTTGTTCGGAGCGCTGATTTCTGTGGCGCCGCCTCTGTTCAGAGTAATCGAGTCGAATCCCTTGCTCTGAGCGTCCTGGATGAAAAAATAGCTGTCTTTATATTGGCCGATCGCCCAGTACGGTGTCTGCTTAAGGCCGAGAAAACGGATGCCTTTGTACTGTTCTGCGGTGCGACCCGCGTTGATCGAGAGCCAGTTCATTACGTCGCTGGCATTATCGAGCATCAATCCCTCACCAACACGCATGGTGCTGCCCCATCCTGGTCCTGCTCCCCAACTGGTCCAGGTGCGGTCTCCGGTCACATTCACCTCGCAAAATCTTCCGATGACTATGGCTGACTGACCGAAGTTCGGTGCGTTGGAATTGCTTTCGCAATACGGATTGAGCCATACGGTTTCCGAGGAGCCGCCGACACCTAAGAATGCGCCAGTCTTGATTCCGGCCGCGTTGTAAGCCGAGTACACATCTTGTGACGAGGCTGTACTCACCACGCCTCCAGTGGCCGGCCCACCTGTCGAGGGGCACCTGTAAGTAACCGTCCTTTTGTCAAACGCGCTCACTCGATATGTGCCGTCGAATCCGTGCCCACCGGACGTGCCTTTCACCGTAATCCACGTATTCGCCCGACTCAGGCCATTTGCAAGCGCTGCCTGCGTAGTCAGTTCACACGTGCCGTTGGCAACGGAAATGGTGCTGACCGGCTGCGTCGGACCTGCCCGTACAGGATTGCGGTTGTCGACGTGACTGGCTGGACTGATATGCGTATTGCCAAGCACGCTGTGGTCATAAATGCCGCCTAACTGGTTCCCCGTTGTCTTTAGGGCGATGCTCTCGCCGGCGTTACTGTCGCCACCGGTGACATAGAGACCATACCCTCGATTGGCATCAGCAAACGAGTTTCGAATGCTCCAGAAGTCGGGCTGCCCGGGGAATGGTTCACTCTCGGCATTGTCTCCGAGCACCGCGAAACCATGCCGTCCGAAGCAATAAGCAGTGACGCCGTCAATCGATGGCTCACCCCCGGTGAGCAGTACACCATCCGGTCCCAGTCCCGTTACCGATGCCGGCTTGTCAAAAGTAGTCAAATCGGTTGAGTCCCAGCATCTCTGACCATTCAAGAACAAGTTCGCAACATAGCCGCTATATACGTTGTCCGGCACCCAAATTCCGGGTGCGTTCATCGTGGGGGAAAACTTGATTTGCACCGCCCCACCAGGCCATCTGCTCGGTGTCGTACCCATCAACGCCTGACCGTTACCGCTCAGCTTCAGGGTCTTGCTGACGTAGTAATCAACCGAACCCGCACACATACCGCCCGCACCCGATATACAAGGGACAGCGCGCATCTTGGGGAAAAAGATCGTCTTACCTGGGTGATTAGTAAGGCAAGCCTGAATCGCCGCCCAATCGTCGGTGACGCCATCGCCGACGGCTCCGCAATCGCTCACCACGTTGATCGCCATCTCAGGCCGGAGTTCACGCTTGCCCGAGTCTGCACCTGGAAGTGTGCTCTGCCGGTTGTTCACCGCCTGCGAGAAAATCGAGGTTGGACACGACAGCAATAGGAGCAACACAGCCGGCAATATTCGCAAGATCATCCTCCAGGTTAGGTTCGAGATTGCTTTCGCGGTGTCGAGTTTAGCATTCCGAATTCTGGTCTGAAACAAACACACCACCGGCATTCGTGCGAGAGCACTCATATCCACTAGGCTGGCGTTTCGCTCCTGCAATCACTGTGCCATACGCTAGAATGAAGGCCGACGGGAGGCTATCCAGGAGTCTTGCTTGGGCACGTTCGTCGTTAGCTTGGATTTTGAGCTGCACTGGGGAGTGCGCGATCACCGCACGGTTGCGGATTATCGCGGGAACCTGCTGGGCGTGCAGCGTGTCGTGCCTGCGTTGTTGGCTCTATTTTCGGAGTATGGGATTCGAGCCACATGGGCGACGGTGGGATTTCTGTTCTTCGAGAGCAAAGATGAGTTGGTCGCGGCGTTGCCGATAGAACGACCGATATACGCTGACAAGACACTCGATCCGTACTCGGCGCTCGATGAAGTTGGTGAGAATGAGGCCGACGATCCGTTTCATTTTGCTCCCACGCTGATTCGCATGATCAAGGCCGCTCCGGAACAGGAGATTGCGACGCACACGTTTTCGCATTTCTATGCGATGGCCGCCGGCCCGAGTTTGGAATCGTTTCGCGCGGACATTCGTGCGGCGTTGTCTGCAGGCCGTCGTTTCGGAATCGAGATCAAGAGCGTCGTGTTTCCGCGCAACCAGCTCACCGCAGATCATGTTCGGATTTGTGCCGAGGAAGGGTTGATTGCCTATCGCGGCGTGGAGTCGGATCCGTTGGTTGCAGCCGGCAGGGGAGTCGTGGCTCGCGCGAAACGGTTGGCTGATAGTTATATGGATCTGGCTGGGCCGTGCTGTGGGATCGCGAAGGAGGCGGATGGTCTGGGAATCGTAAGCGTTCCGCAGTCGCGGTTTCTGCGTCCATACGATCCACGACTTGGGGCATTCGATGGACTTCGCTTGCGTCGCATTCTTTCAAGCATGACCTTCGCGGCGCAGAAACAGATGCTGTTTCACCTGTGGTGGCATCCGCACAATTTTGGAAAGGACACGGATCAGAACATCAGCTTTCTGCGCGCCATCCTTGAGCGCTATAAGAAGCTCGAAGAGAAGTTTGAGTTTCGCTCCGCAACCATGGCGGAAGTCGCGGAAAGAGTATTAGCCAGTTCGGTGACTCGATGCCAGGTATCGTGATGTTGGTGGGCAAGGACCCGATCTCCAACATCATGTATCACGCGCTGTCGGAACGCTTCGCGATTGACGCGGTGATTCGTGAAGGGAAGCCCGCAATGGCGGGATTCTTGAAGCGGAGAATCAAGAAGCTCGGGGTCAGAACAGTCTTCGGACAATTGCTGTTCAGCGCGGCGATTGTACCCGTTGTGTCCCGACAATCGAGACGGCGCATTCGGCAGATCATCTCCTCAAACAATCTGAATACTTCGGAGATTCCACCGAGCAGAGTTATCGAAGTGCCTTCGGTCAATTCCAATCTCACCATCGCTGAACTGCGCCGGCATTCGCCTACGGTGGTGGTGGTTAATGGCACGCGAATCATCCAGGAAAAAGTTCTGGGATGTGTGGACGCGGTCTTTCTCAATACACATGCGGGAATCACTCCGATGTACCGTGGCGTGCACGGCGGATACTGGGCGCTAGCAAGCGGCGATCGCGGTAATTGCGGAGTCACGATTCACAAAGTGGACAGGGGAATCGATACCGGTTCGATCGTTGCGCAAGCGACCATCAGCCCCGCAGCCGAGGACACATTTTGCACATATCCGTTCCTGCAAACCGCAAAGGCGATTCCGCTTCTTGAGCAAGGCGTGCAAGACGCGCTGGTGGGGCGTCTTTCAACCGCCGCTCCACGCTCGGCCAAGTCACAGCTTTGGAGCCATCCGACCGTCTGGCAGTACTTGAAGAACCGAGTGAAACTGGGGGTTCGATAGCAGTGAGTTGGTGCCCCACCTATGTGACTCTTGTTGGGGACACATAAATTCCACCTTAAGGGGCAAAATCTCTTGACTCTCCCCGGCAAGCTTGAGTAATCTTGCTGCCAGCATTTCGCGCCACGTACCAGGAGACACACATGAAGCGCCAAGAAGTTGCTCTGATTGCAGGTCTTGCGTTGCTGATGGTTGTGGGAATGAGCTTTGCCCAGGCTCAGACAGCGAGTCCGTCCTCGACTGCAAGTGGCGGAGCGATGCTCTATGCCAATGGAAACGTGAAGGTTAACGGCCAGCTGGCAGGCGCTTCCACCAGTATCTTTGCTGGTGACAAGGTGGAAGTTGGCGATTCTTCTGCGGTGTCGATCAGTCGGTCCGGCTCGTCGATCGTGCTGAGCCCGAACTCGTCGGTGAAGTATGATCCGGCTAACCTGGATGTCCTGAAGGGGACGGTCCGCGTGAGTACCACGCAGGGCATGAGTGTTCACGCCGGAAATGTCTCAGTCGCGCCGCAGGATAAGAATACGGCCGCAAAGTTCGACGTAACTACCAATGCAGGTAATGTAACGGTCGCGAGTCAAGAAGGTGCCTTGGCTGTAAACGATGGCGGCCGAGATGTGATGTTGAGCTCCGGCTCCAAAACCACGCTCGGTGCGGCTCAAGCGTCGGCCGAACCGTCGAATGTTGCCGCAGCGAACTTCCTGGAAGGACAGCTTGCACAACACCCCTTCTACGGTGTGGATAATGCGGGAGCTGCCGGGCCTCCTCCTGTGCTTCCAGCGTGTGCAGACGCCAGAGAATGCATACGGCCCAATGTGTCACAGATCGCGCCCTGTTGCTGTCCACCGATCGTCAAGTGCACTGGGCCCACTCCGTTTTAGTGCGACAGCAAATGCACCTTTTTGTAGGACTTCAGGTAAACTTGTGCACCTGTGAATCGCGGCCCCACATCTGAACTGCGCCCAACGTCCCAATCTCTTAAGTCCACCACCCAGTTTTACGAGCCGGGAGAGCCGGCGGCATCCTTACCACACCTGCTCGATGTAGTGCTGGCAATCGGGCTTTGTTCCCTGCTGGCATTCGAGCCGCTGGCACTTGGCGGCATGGTGGCGTGGGGAAGTGGCCTGTTGGAGGTGGGCGCGGCGGCGCTCGTGATCGTGTGGGCAGTCCGTGGCATGGCAATGGGACGACTGGAGATTATCCCCAATCCTCTGTTTGCCGTCATGTTGTTATTCGCGGCGGTCGTGGCTGTGCAACTGCTGTTGCCGCGCACTGCCTATTGGTATGAAACCTGGCGCACGGCGATGCTTTGGGCAGCCTACGGCATTCTGTCGTTTCTGGTAGTGCAATCGTTTCGTCGAACGGCGTGGATAAAACGCCTGGGGATTTTCTTCTCAGCTTTCGGATTTTTCGTCGCATTGATTACAGTCGCGCAACAGTTTGCCGGTAATGGAAAGCTTTACTGGTTCATCCGAAATCAAAGCGGATGGCCGTTCTATGGCCCTTATATCGATCACTCCCATTACGCAGGTTTGATGGAGATGCTGATTCCGATACCGCTGGTGTTCGCAATAGCGGGATTTTTCAGGAATCCGATTCGCGTGCTGTTTGGGTTCGCAGCACTGATTATGGGAGCTACGATTTTCTTGTCGCAATCGCTGGGCGGCATCATTGCATTCACGGCAGAGATGATTGCGCTGGCGATCTTTGTAGGGCGGCGGAGGCAATCATCGCGACAACTGGCCTTGCTGGGACTGCTGGGTCTCTTGTTGGGGTTGTGGGTTGTGATGCTGCAACCCAGCGGCTTGGGAGCGAAGCTGGCAAAGCTCCAAGACCCGATTGGAAAGGCAGACGTTGGGGACCGGCTGTTGATCGTTAAGGACAGCCTGAGAATGGTTCGTGAGCGTCCCATCCTGGGATGGGGTTTGGGAACGTTTCCGGATGGCTATCCCGCTTTCCGCAGCTTCTATACCAATTACCTGGTAAACGAGGCGCACAACGATTATGTACAAACGTTGGTGGAAACGGGTCTCGTGGGCGGCGCAATCATGGTCTGCTTCGTACTTGTGTTATATCGAACCGGCTTGGGGAGAATTGAACACTGGCGGCGGGATCCGCGCGCTGGCATGTCGCTGGCGGCACTGGTGGGGTGCACGGGCCTTCTGGTACATGGTCTTTCGGACTTTAATCTCCAGATTCCAGCAAATGCAGCGTTGTTTTTTGTCTTTGCCGTAATCGCAACGTCCAGCCGACTCCCAAGCCTGGTCATCGGGAAGGACTGAGTCAATTTCAGCCAGCTTATGCAGAGTGCAGGGGCGCTTACACAAAGCCGAAGTATCTCGCTGGTCCTGTTGTCGGGCTGCATCGGACTGGCTGTTTTCTATGGATGGTTTGCGGTGCGCGATTACGAATCCTCACTGCTCGCCTCTGGTGTCGATATGCCTTCTCTGCGGCGAGCCATTGCGCTGTCCCCCAAGAACGCAGCACACCAGGACCTGCTCTGCCGCGATCTGTTGTTCGATAGGCAGGATCCCGCGGCCGCCCGGCCTTACTGCGAACGAGCGACCGAGCTGAATCCAAACCAGTCCGCCTACTGGTTGCACCTTGCCTTGGTGTATTTCCAGCTGGGACAGCAACAGCAGCAAGAAGAGGCAATACGCCAGGCAGTCACAATCGACCCCACGACACCCGACGTCGCGTGGGAGGCCGGAAACTTCTTTCTGGTGCAGGGAAAGATTCCTGAGGCATTGCATCAGTTCTCCGTGGTCATTCGCGGAGATCCCTACATGGCCGGACCAGCGATGGACCAGTGCTGGCGAGTGCTGCACAACGTGAGCGCTATGGAAGCCGTGCTGCCTTCCGATCCTGAGATCTATCTGCAGTTCATCAGGATGCTCATTGCGAAAGGTGAGTGGCAAGCCGCACAACAGGCCTGGTCAGCGCTACTACAACTCAATCGGTCGTTCGACTATCGCCACGCTCTCTTCTACGTGGATGCCTTGCTGCAAAACCGAGATGCGGCCACGGCCGGTGAGGTGTGGAAGCAACTCGCCTCCCGCTCGCCGGTTCTGAGCCGCTACGTCAGTCTTGGCAACCTCATTGTCAATGGCGATTTTGCGGAAGAGATTCTGAACGCTGGCTTGGATTGGCACTACGTGCCGCAAGCCGGAACCGCGTTGACCGTCGACACCGCGCAGTTTCACAGTGGCAACCAATCCGTACTGATTTCCTACAGCGAGACTGGCGGAGATGCCGGGCTGTACCAATTCGTGCCCGTCTCGCCAAATACGCAATACACTTTGTCCGCCTGGGTTAAGAGCGAGGAGTTGCGCAGCGCGAATGGACCGGCCTTGGCGGTCTTGGACCCATACAGCGGCACGCGCTACGCTATGACGCCGGAGACGGTCGGCACCACCCCATGGCATGTTGTCGATGCCAATTTCCAGACCGGACCGGAGACGAAGCTAGTGGTCGTGCGGGTAGTGCGCGATCCGGCGAATACGCGGGTCCTGGGACAATTCTGGATCGACAATGTCAGCCTGAAACCGGGCGCCGACGGTAAGTGACGATTGCCGCCTCACATGCGACTGGAAGCTGCGATCGTCGAGCTCGCTAACGCGCAAAGGAACAGCACCGCGGCGAAGTAGAGCAGGCCGTGCGCGGTAATTGAGCCGAACATCTGAATCCCCGCCGGCTTGAGAACTTTGACGAGAAAGCCGGCAACCAAGCAAAGAATCCCAAGCCACCAAGTCAGGTGAGCAATCAGCCTATGGAGACCCATCGTTGCGCTTAACCTCCGTGTGGATTTCGGGATTGGCAATAGCATATCGCTGCGCTGCGGCGAAGCAACGGAAATTCGGCTCCCGCTAGTGTCAACCGGAATACCTGAGTGGGCGGCCGATGACTGGTCTTCAAAACCGGGCATCTCCAGGCAAACAAGATCAAAACGGCGCAGTTCGAGCTCTTACGTCGAAAGCAGTCTAACTGATTCGTGCGTAGGGTCAGTGCGACGGGGAGTTTTTTCCAGGTCATCCATGCAACTTCCCACAAGCCGACTTGAACGAAGCCGTATACGGCGGACGCTTGCGCGTGCGTGGTCCATGCGACAGCACAGGTGAGTTGATCTAAGTTGTGTCGCAGAGAAGGAGGCATCTCTGTGACTCATCTACGCAAGAT
>Ga0181532_10000214_pt1 | contig 59903 bp, 54 predicted proteins | sample PEATcosm2014_Bin_33_FD_119768 | JGI IMG/M metagenome (GOLD analysis project Ga0181532, IMG submission 119768) | Peatland microbial communities from MTU Mesocosm Facility, Houghton, MI, USA - PEATcosm2014_Bin11_30_metaG | ecosystem: Environmental > Terrestrial > Soil > Wetlands > Peat | place... | reverse complement strand
TGGACTGGAAGCGAATCCCGGCTTGGCCGCAGTTGTAATGTAAGCGAAGGCGCACAAACAAATAATCAAGTCACGCGAATTTCAACCTGTACAGAACACCAGTTTTCGGATGGATTTCTAGACCCTGATGTTTGCGAGCCCCTCCGATCAGGTCTCCAATCTCCACAGCGGAAAAATCGAATTCCGGTATCTTGAGAACCATCAACTCATCGCCATACCCGCGGGAGCGTGCGCGCAGCAGATGCTCCTGATCTTCTCCCTCGCCTACCAGATCATAGAAATTGATTCCTCCGTTTCCAGGCGCAGGTCCGCGATTATCGTTGTTTCGCGAATTTTCGCTTCCACCTCGACTTGACGCTGTGTGCCCCCGGGATTCTGAAGTACCAGTTGCAGCACCGGTTGTGGGCGCAGAATCGAGAAGACATATTGCACCCTTAAGAGGTCATCCCGGTTCAGGTTGTAGCTATTGATGGTGAGGATCTCATCTCCCGGCTTCACTCCCTTGGCTTCAGCGTCACTTCTGGGGCGAACCTGGCTCACGAAGCATCGATCGCCCACCATCTGATACTCCAGTCCGTACTCGTGCCGGTAAGCGTGCTGCGCGGGCAGAAAGAATGTGTGCGAGTCGTTCAGGGTGTCTAACGCTGCGGCAATATGCGACAGCGCCATATTCATGGACGTTGTCTTCGCGATTTTCTCTTTGGCTTCAGCGACCTTGGCATCCCAGTCCACTCCATGAAACTTGGGATCGTAGTAGTGTTTCCGCACTTCGCCCGCGATGGTCCGCAGCATGTCTTGAGCGCGGCCGCGATCCAGGTTGGATATCTGCGGTTGCGCCCGCGACCAACTCAGGGTCGTCACCAGGCTGACTATGGTAAGGAACTCCGCGTTCGGGCGGCTTTCATGGCAAACGTGGTGAATTCTTGCTTTCTCGTCGAATGTGAGCCACGAGGTCGCTTGCCCACGGGCTTCTGAAATCGAGCGAAATTGTACACCCAGTCCGTCTGGAGCTATGAAGCCGCGCACCCAGACACAGGTCCCCGGGTTTGTTTTTGGGCCAGATTCCTTTCCTGCCCAACCTTTTTCACTTTTTTCACTTTCTTTCCATCTCCTTTTGGGCATATACTCGCGCCCCGGTAGATGCTTTTGGACTGCTCGGAACGCTGTACCCCGGGAGGTGTCAAAATGCGTATCTGCGACCTGATCAAGAGTCAGGAAACATATCAATCGGAACTGGGCCACACCGTGCTCGAAACCGTGCGAGCCATGGTCGAACGCAACATCGGTGCGGTGCCCGTCCTGCACAATGGCAAACTGGTAGGGATTTTTTCCGAGCGCGACCTCATGCGGCGCGTGGTGGCCGAAGGCCGCGATCCCCGCAGCACCTGCATAGCTGAGGTCATGACCGACGATCCCCTCACCATCAGCATGAACGAAGACCTGGAGAGCTGCATGGCCCTGATGCGGCGCCACGGTTTCCGCCACCTGCCTGTCTGCCACGAAGGACAGCTGGTGGGCATGGTGTCGCTGCGCGACATTCTGTTACATGATTTGAACGAGAAAGATGACGAGGTGCGTATGATGCGTGCCTACATCCACTCCATGCCCGATGCATAGTGGGTCCACGAATCCCTCGCCTGAAGGGTTCCTGGTCGTGCAGCGCGGAGGTCTGTTCCGACCCCCGGCTTATCTCTATTAGCCCCCCTTGGCGATGCGGCCTTTCGCCCGCGCGTTTCCTCCGTTTCGCCCCGTCCCTGAGTGCTCTAGCACGAAGGTAACCTTGCGCTTGGGTACGCACAACAGTAACGTTACTTCGGATTACCTCAGTGCATTGAACATCGGGTTGGGAACGGCTAACGTTGCAGTACCGACCCGTGTAGCTTGACCGTGCCAGCTAAGCGAGAAAGATGAGCGAAAAACTCAAAGTCCTTTATTACGCGCTCTGGATCGCACATCCCATCCTTCAGATGGGAATCGCTGTGATCATGCTCCGGCGTGGGCTGCACCGCAAGTTCAAGTTTTTCTTCGGCTACATTCTGACTCAGCTCGTGACCTTTGCCGTGATTTTCCCAGCAGTCTGGCACAATTCTTTCGCCGCTTTTTACCTGTACTGGGTATTTGACGCCCTCAGCGTAGCTTTCGGGTTTGCCGTGATTCACGAAGTATTCGTCGATGTTTTCCGAGTGTTCCATACTCTGCGCGATCTGGGCACTGTGCTCTTTAAATGGGCGGGCCTGGTCATGCTGCTGGTGGCCGGAGTCGTTTCGGTCTCCACCAATTCGTCCCAGACGGCGCCGTGGATGCAGGCCATTATCACCTCGCAACGATGTGTACGTTTCGCTCAGGTCGGTATGGTTCTTTTCCTGCTTTTCTTCGCACACTATGTGGGCGTCAGCCGTCGCCAGCACAGCTTCGGCATTTCTCTGGGCTTTGGCTCTTTTGCCGTGGTCGAACTGGTGCTGATCAGCTCTTGGCTCGGGAATCACTTGGGCGGATATTGGATGAGCGTGCTCAATATGGCCGCCTACAATAGCACGCTGCTGGTGTGGCTTGCCTATGTCGCTGTGAAGAGCCCAGCTCGCGATGCGTCACTGTCGCTTCTTCAACCCCAGCGTTGGGAGCAGAGCCTCTCCGATATTCACCACCCGCTCCCGGCCGATTCGCTGATTCCCATGTTCGAAGGCATGGTGGACCGCGCACTTTCCCGTACGCAACAGGATGTATCCCTCGTCCAGGAAAGCCAGAGCACCGGTACCGCGGCCCGGGGAGCAGCAGCCGGAACCGGCAGCTTCAGAGTGCCGGTCGCGCAGGCCAACTCCGAGCCCTAGTACGACGGGAGACCCCCCGACTCTGCCGGGGAGGCAGCAAAAGTTTGACAGCTCCCGCTGTATGTTTCTCTATCCAAGTGCCTGGCCCGTTAGCATTGCGGCTTGGAGCTTGTGATTTTGACTTTGGGTCGCGGCAGGGCCCCTTTGAGGGGCCCGCGACCCGTAAAGCCTCCGGCTCTGCCGGAGGATACTTACTCGTTTCCGCCGCCGATTTCCCAGCCCGAGGTTTTCTGGTCCAAGCTCTCGCCGGACGATTTCGGAGCCCCGCTTGTTCTGAAATTGTAAACTCCTGCGCAAAGAAATGTCCCGCCGCTTTCGTGGACAATTTCATCAAGCAATATCTTATTGACATTGATGTAAGTGGATGAAATTAAATGGGCATGCTAGGTTCCGGAGGTGTTGCGCGGGGGCAGCGTCGGGCGTAGGAGGATTCGGACAGTGAAAAATCTTGCACACGAAGCTTGACACCTGTCCTATAATGCGGCTCCGCAAAAAAGGTTCCCTCAGGGGAAACCCTACGCGGATATAGGAGACGAACCCATGAAACGTGCAATCAGGATCTCGATCCTGATGGTAGGACTAGTGGGCACATTCGTAGCCGCTGCCGTCCAACAGGTTCCCGCCCAGGACGGTGGCCCGATACTACTGTGCCCACCCAAACAACCAAACTGCTCAAGCGGCATGCCACCACAGTAGAACCGGTCGGAGGCTTTGACCGCAAGGTCACCAAAGTAACCTGTCGTACCTGCAATTTGGGCCGAACATTAGGCTAGCAATCTTTGGGCTGTCGGGACTCATACTAACCCGACAGCCCCATTTTTTTGCCTTGGGAAAGGGCGTTGAACCGCTAGCTGGTGCGGACTGCAGCTTCCATGGCGCGCCCCAACTCCGCCGCATCGAAGAGGGGCGGCTGGCAAGTTGACCCGGAGCAAAGAACGGCAAACGACTTCCCCGAACCCAAGACTGGGAGGTTGGGAATGGTGGCCGCCAAGCCAGGGGGAAGGTTCTCGCGAACCGCCTGATTGGCCGCCAACCGCAGCGTGGACTTGTTGAAAGAAAAAGGCGCGACCGCCGCCGCGTACAGTTTTGCCGCCCTGTCCTCGTCACCGTCTTCGGCAATCACGACGACCTGCACCGGACTGTCCAACAGATGGACGACCGCAATCCCATAGGTGGCGGCGAAGATTCCAAACTGTTCGGCCACGCCGGCGAAGGTTTCCATCGTCTGCTCGGCCTTAGCGCGGTAGCCGGCGTCGCCCGAGTAATGATGCAGTCGCATCAGCGCAACCGCCGCCATTGGATTTCCCGCCGGCGTGGGCGAGTCCTGCAGGGGCTTGCGCCGAGTCGCCAACACGCCCAGGCTGTTGCCGTCAGCGGCCGGTTCGCGGTCGAAGAATCCTCCAGAAGTCGCGTCGTAGAAGCGCAGAATCATCGCATCGGCAATGGCGTGGGCAAACTTGAAGTAGCTGAGGTCGGCCGTGGCTTCGTAAGCATCGAGGCAGGCCAACGCCGTGAACGCATAATCCTCCAGGAGTCCGGCAACTTCGCGGTGCGAGGCTGCCGGATCCGAATAAGAAACGACGTGCAAGAGCGTCCCTGCTGGTGTGGCGCGGGCGCTCCCGCCCGCGTCTCCTTTGCCCGATGCAGTCTTCCAGGCATCGGCCAGCACACGATCTAGCGACCGCAGAGCAAACCGCCGCGATTCTGCAAGATTCAGTACCTTTGCCGCCTCCAGATAGGCCGAAACGCACAAGCTGTTCCACCCCACATAAACCGTCTTGTCGACGTACGGAGTCGGTCGTTGCAGCCGTGCCGCATACATCTTCTTCTTCGCGGACGCCAGCAGTTGGCTCACCTGTTCTGCCGCCAAGCTCATCCGCCGCGCGATCTCCTCGATCGGCGCCCGCACGTACAGCACATTCTTCGCCGGATTGTGGTGCATCTCTCCGACTTCGTTGATGTCATAGCGCAGCGCCGCGACTTGCGCCTCTTCGTCCGTCAACACCGCGCGGGCTTCCGCGAGCGTCCAGGTGAAGTAGTCGCCATCGTCGTCCATGGAAATGTCGGCATCCTGCGAGGCATAGAACCCGCCGCGATCGCGATCGCTCAGCCAGTCGTCCATCCAGCGAATGATGTCACGCGCCACGTCCGCGAAGAACGACTCGCCCGTGGCCTGATATCCGTGGACATAATTCTTCAATAATTCAGAATTGTCGTAGCACATCTTCTCGAAGTGTGGCACCACCCAGCGCTCGTCCACCGAATAGCGGTGAAACCCGCCCGCCAGTTGGTCATACACGCCCCCGTTCGCCATGTGTTCGAGCGTGGTCGTGATCAGGTTGCGAAGTTGACTGTCGGCGTCGGTAGGTCCCGTGCGGGGACGGCCGCCTTCGGCCGTGCGGCGGAGCGAAGCTCCGCCTGCGGTGCGTCCACACCGTTCAATCAACAAATCCAGGGCCGACGGATGCGGAAACTTCGGCGCCTGCCCAAACCCCCCGTGCTGCGGATCAAACATCCGGAACGCCGAGGTCTGAATCGCCGCAATCACGCCGGCCGAGACCCGCCCGTCCTTTCCCGCGAAGGACTCCGACTGCGCAATCGCGCTTTCCACCATCTTGGCCTGCTCGACCACATCGCCATTCTTTTCCTGGTACGCATTGGCAATGCTCAAGAGCACGCGCCGAAAGCTGGGACGCCCATAACCATCGCTCGGCGGAAAATACGTCCCGCCATAAAACGGCTTTCCGTCCGGTGTAAGAAACGCCGTCAGCGGCCATCCGCCCTGCCCGCTCACCGCCTGCACCGCCGCCTGATACCGGCTGTCAATGTCTGGACGCTCGTCCCGATCCACCTTCACCGCGATGAAATGCTCGTTCACAATCGCCGCTATCTCCGGATCGTCATATGACTCCCGATCCATCACATGACACCAGTGGCACCACACCGCGCCAATGTCGAGCAGCATCGGTTTGTTCGCCTGCAGCGCCAAGGCAAACGCCTCCGGCCCCCACTCATGCCATTGAATCGGCTGATGCATGGCAGACCGGAGGTATGCGGAGGAAGCGCGGGCGAGGGAGTTGAGGGCGGTGGTCATGGTGATCCAGTTTAAATCGTTTGCGAGAAGAGCGCCGGGTACTGCTGAGCCAAGCTGGAAGGGGATCGCGACAAAGGTGTGTCAGCTTCGGCTTCTGAAATGCTGCAGGTTGTTGGCAGGCCGGTGAGTATCGAGACATCCCCTGCCTTGACGGCAGCCTCTTTTGCACCTAACAATCTCTTGCCGTCTCGATTAGATCGGCGATCTTGTTCCGGCGGAGAGGTTGGCGCAGGACAGAGGGATCGAAGGAAGTGGGCCGCATAATGTTAGAGTTCACACTCCTTGCGTGGAATAGTGAGAACTATAACATCATGAACTGGACCTTGGCGGGGAATATCGATCGCCTCCTTCGAGCCTGTGGAAGCACCATCCCAGAGGTTCACGGTTGGACCGCCGGGCTCTATTAGGCGGCTTTAGATGTTTAAGTTAACACTATCAATGGGAACTTATTGTTGCGTGGTCCCTTCGACTCGCAGGGGCGGGAATGATCGTGGGTATGGCAGGTGCTCTTGCACTCAGCCGAGTTCTGGCAAGCCTGCTGTTTGGGATCAAGCCAACCGATCCGATTACATGCGGCTCGGTCGCCGGGTTGTTGGTTGGCGTGGCGCTGCTGGCCTCCTATGTGCCGGCGCGCCGGGCGGCGAAGGTTGATCCCATGACCGCGTTGAGATGCGAATCGTTCCTTCTCGTAGAAAATTCCAATCGTGTCGAGAAAAATCCACAGGCCAGATCAGCTCAGAAGCTGCTTCGCGATCCTGCAATACAAATCAATCGACTCCGCGAGTTGCCGCTTCTCGATGTACTCGCCATCGGTGTGCGCCACATGAATCGATCCTGGACCAAGCAGCAGTGGCTCGCCCCAGTGGGTGAGCTTGGGGATGTCGGTGGTAAACGCCGCGATCATCGCCGGCAATCCGTCGATCGTGCGCAATCGAAGGAAGGGAAGCTCCAGCGGAAACGTCACCTGCACTTGATCGCCCGCGGCCACAAGAATCTGCCGTCGCAAATCGTCGGAGGGACCCACCAGCCGGTACAGCAAATCCGCATGAGCATAATCAGGAATAACGTTCGGCGCGCGCCCGCCTTCGAGCAGCCCGATGTTGAGCGTGCACGGCCCAATCTCCGGATCGGAGGGCAACGGCATCGCGCGCAATCGCGTGAGTGCCGGAATCAGCTTGTCAATCGCAGACTCACCCAGTTCCGGATACGCCGAGTGCGCCATGCGTCCAGTCGCGGTGACCGCAACCCGCAGGGTTCCTTTCGACGCCAGTGCAATGTGATTTTCCGTGGGTTCGCCGTTGACCAGAAATCGGCATCCGGAAGCCTGCCTGCTGGCCACGTATTCGTTCGCTACTTTCGCGCCCAGGCTGTCACGCTCTTCGCCCACCACAAACAGCAGGCCAACATGGACGTTCTGCTGGCGCAACCGTTCCGCCGCCGCGATTTGCGCGGCCATGATGCCCTTGGCATCGCAGGACCCGCGTCCGTAGATCCGTCCTGCATCTTCCGACGACGGGATGAACGGAGGAACCGTATCCATGTGCGTGGAGAACACCACGGCCGGATCCGAATGCTCTGCCCAGGTTGCATAAACGTTGAAGCGATCGCCCTCAACGGCCATCTTTTTGGTTTGATAGCCGAGACGGCAAAGTTCCCCGTAAAGATAGTTCCCCACTGCAGCTTCGTTGCCGGAAATGGACTCGATGTCCACGAGTTGACGAGTAAGCGTCACAGCGTCCATGGAGGAGAGAATAGCAGACGCAAATCAACCTCAGACCCAAGACCTCGGACTTCAGACCCAAGACCGGTTCTTTGTGTAATCTGGAGACGTGATCGCGAACTCATCCATCCGTTCGCTGTTTCTCGACGGTCCTGTCGGACGCCTGGAATCGCTGCTCAATGCCGGAGTAGACCATGCCACGCACGCTGCCGTGGTCTGTCATCCGCATCCGCTGTTTGGCGGAACCCTGCACAACAAGGTCGTCTTCCACACCATGAAGGCGTTGAACAGCTTTGGCTTCCCCGTGCTGCGCTTCAACTTCCGCGGAACCGGTTTGAGCCAGGGCGAACACGACCACGGAAACGGGGAAGTTGACGACGTCCGCGCCGCACTCGACTGGCTCTATGCCGAGCATCACTTGCCCATGGTGTTCGCCGGATTCTCGTTCGGCGCCGCAGTTGGGTTGCGCGCCGCTTGCGAGGATGCGCGGGTTCGTGCGGTTATCGGTGTCGGTACGCCTGTTGGTCCAGTGGTCGCCGACAGCGAAGTGCCGCGCACCTACACATTCGACTTCCTGCAGGAGTGCACGAAGCCGAAGTTGTTTGTTAGCGGGGCGCGCGATCAGTTTGGCCCACGAGCAAAGCTGGAAGCGCTGGTCGCGTCGGTTCCGGAGCCGAAGAAACTGGTGGTGATTGAAGGTGCAGATCATTTCTTCGAAGGTCGCCTGCGCGAGTTGCGGGAAGCGATTGAAGCGTGGGTGAAGCAAGCTGTCAGCTCTCAGCCGTCAGCTGGCAGCTAGATCATTTACGGATGGAATGACGCAAACTGACAGCACCCGGAGGTTCTTGCTGACGGCTGAGAGCTGACAGCTGACAGCTGATAGCCTTTTGCGGTCCTTATAATCCTTCCATGTCAGATTCCGCACGCGAATCCAAGTTCCACAACATGCGCCAGACGGTGCGCGATATCTTCCAGTACGCTCTGGCTGAAGCGTCGATTGGCAAGGGTTTTGCGCGGCACCTGCATTGCGAGCGGGGAGTGTTGCGCGTCTGCGAAGACCTTTATGACCTGCATTCGTATTCGCGCGTGCTGGTTGTGTCGCTGGGCAAGGCTGGTCACACGATGGTTGAGGCCTTGGCCGCTCAGGTTGGAGCCTCGTTAGAAGGGATCGTGGCGAGTTCGGTCGCACCCGCGAACCAGGTTCATGGGTTCCGCTATTTTCGCGGCGGGCATCCGACGCCGAATGCGGAATCGATTCAGGCGGCCAGCGCCATGCTGCGTGTGCTGGAAGCTCAGCCGGCTTCGGCGCTGGTGATCTTCCTGCTCAGCGGCGGAGGGTCTTCGATCGTCGAGAAGCCCATCGACGACGAGATCTCGCTCCACGATCTCGTCGCGGCGTATCGTGCACTGGTGCTTTCGGGCGCGCCCATCGCCGAGATCAACGCCGTGCGCAAACATCTTTCCGCGGTGAAAGGCGGACGTTTGGCGCAGGCTGCATTTCCGGCGCACCAGTTGTCGCTGTTGGTGTCCGACGTTCCTGACAGCACTCCCGATGCGCTCGCTTCCGGCCCGACCATGCCCGATTCGACGACGGTTGAAGACTGCTACCGCATCGCCGAGAAGTACGAACTGCGGAAACAGTTTCCACAATCGATCCGGGAGTTGTTTGAGCGCCACGCGTTGGAAGAGACGCCCAAGTCGAACGATCCCGCGTTTCATCGAGCACGCTGGTGGACCGTGCTCTCGAACCAGACGGCAATTGAAGAGGCTACCGTCTCGGCCGAGCGCGCGGGCTTCATCGTGCACATCGATAACACCTGTGACGATGGGGATTATGAGACAGCGGCCGACTATCTGCTACAGCGAGTCCGCGAGTTAAGAAAGCAGTTCTCTCCCGTGTGTTTGATTTCTGGTGGCGAGGTCACGGTGAAAGTTATGAATGGCGGGGTAGGTGGGCGCAATCAGCAGTTCGCGCTGGCGTGCGCGGAGAAGATTGCGGAGGAGAACATCACGGTGCTCAGCGCAGGGACCGACGGAGTGGACGGAAACAGTGCCGCTGCCGGTGCGGTCGTGGATGGCACAACGATCGAGAGAGCGCGAGGTCGCGGCCTGAATGTACGCGACGCGCTCGAGACGTTTAACGCTTACTCCTATTTCAGTGCGCTCGGGGATGCAATCGAGATTGGACCAACCGGTAATAATCTGCGCGATCTGAGAATCCTGCTGGCGTACTGATCGCGCTCCTCCGCGTCGTCGGGCTTGGCCCTGGCGGGACAGCCGAGGCGGCTGTCCCACATGAGCATTCCTGACAGAGGCATTCGTTATGCCGTCTTCTGCATCTTTTCCGGGGGATGCATCTTGGCCATGGCTTCGTCCATGTTGCGCTTCATCTCATCCATCGACAGGTCTTTGGCGTGCGTGGCGATCGACCATTTGTGGCCGAAGGGATCCTTCAGCTTGCCGTAGCGGTCGCCCCAGAACTGGTCCATAACGGGCATTTCAACTTCTGCACCGGCCTTCACGGCCCGATCGAATGCGGCGTCGACGCCGTCAAGGTAGATGTGCAGGCCCATGCCTGCGCCTCCGCTGCTCTGCGGGGAGAGCGCCCCATATTCAGGCCATTCGTCGCTCAACATGATGATGGAGTCGCCAATCTTTAGCTCGGCGTGCATGACTTTGCCATCTGGACCTTTCATGACGCCTCGTTCCTCGGCGCCGAATGCCTGTTTGTAAAATTCGATGGCGCGAACCGCGTCACGAACGGTGAGGAATGGTGTGAGAGTGTGATATCCATCGGGAACGGGTTTTACGGACATAACGGACCTCCTAAGTAGAAAATTCGCGGAGTGCAGTTTACACCAGAAAACGGGAGAGCGTTGTCAAAAGAGTATTACAGCTATTACAGCGCAAGATGGTTGCGATCTTTTCGGGCACGGTATCGTATATCTCCCGGAGCGCCCGTTGTATTCATCAAAGGTGTTTTTGTGCTGCAACTTTGTGCGTTCGCTTGGGTTTTGGACCTGCGCAGCCAACCGACGCAATCGAGGAGAAACAAATGAGGCAGACACTTCTGTGGCTCGCACTGGCGGTGGCGAGTATTTCACTGGCGGTTGGACAACCGTCGACAGTTACACGATTGGATGGCAGCAAGATCTCAACCGCGGAAATCGACGGAACGATGGCCCGGTTGATGAAGGCGGCCGAAGTCACAGGCGTGGGAATTGCGGTGTTCCATAACGGCAAGATCGAGTTCTTGAAGGCTTATGAATTCCGGGACAAGGAGAAGAATCTGCCGTTGACAGTCGATTCGGTAATGTCGGCGGCTTCGATTTCCAAAGTAGCGTTCGCGTATCTGGCGATGGAACTGGTGGACGACGGAGTGCTGGATCTGGATAAGCCGGTCTATCAGTATTTGCCAAAGCCCCTGCCGGAATATCCGAAATACGCTGACCTGGCGAACGACCTGCGCTACAAGCGCATTACGGCGCGCATGCTTCTGAGCCACACGAGCGGGTTTGCGAATTGGCGGTGGATGGAAGACGACCGCAAGCTCAAGATCCATTTTGAGCCGGGATCGCAGTTTGCGTATTCGGGCGAAGGCATCGATCTTCTGCAACTCGTAGTGGAGACGATCGCGAAGAAGCCGCTGGAAGAATTGATGCAGGAGCGTGTGTTTCGGCCGCTGGGAATGACGCGAACCAGCATGATCTGGCAAGAGCGCTTCGAAAGCGACTACGCGAATGGCTATGACGAATATGGACGGTCGGTCGGTGCTCATCGATGGAAGAACGCGGACGCCGCGGGTTCGATGCAGACGACCATTAACGATCAGGCGCGATTCATGCAGGCCGTGATGGAAGGCAGATTGCTGCGGAGCAAGACTCGCGAGCAGATGCTTAGCCCGCAGGTTCAGATCTTGTCGAAGCACCAATTTCCGACGCTCAGCGACGAGACGACCGACGAGAACAAGCCCATCCGCCTGAGCTACGGGCTGGCGTGGGGGCTTTACTGGACGCCGTACGGTGAGGTGTTTTTCAAAGAAGGGCACGACGATGGCTGGAGAAACTATGCGGTGTGCTTCGACCAGCAGAAATCCGGCATCGTCATCCTGACCAACAGCGGGAACGGCGAAGGCATTTTCAAAGACGTGCTGGAGACTCTGCTGAAAGACACCTTCACGCCGATCGAGTGGGAAGGTTACACGCCTTATGACAAACTGCCTCCGCGCCCGGCCCTGAAGCAGCACAAGCAAGCCGCCGTGGACGGGAAGGTTTTGGAGCGGTATGTCGGACGCTACGGGGTCCCGCCGAACATCATTCTGACCGTCCGCCGCGAAGGCGATCATCTTTCTGTGCAGGAGAATGACGAGCCGAAACAAGATCTGATGCCTGAGAGCGAGACGGACTTTTTCTCGACCACTTCTGATGACACGATGACGTTTCAAACAGACAGTCAGGGCCGGGTGACCGCGATGATTCTGCACGCGGATGGGAAAGACATTCCAATCAAGCGGATCGAGTAATACCGGAACCGCGCGAATATTACTCACACCACGGCACTGTGGGAAGTGACTTTCGGCGTTTGCGAAGCTAGCGACGCCGAGGGCGAGACGCCCTCTGGACGCCGGCAAGATGCCGGCGCTACGGTTAAAAGAATCTCGTCACGCCTTCTTCCATAACTACGACGCGGTCCTTCGTCCCGGCGGCTTGGGCTTCCTGCTCGAGCAGTTGCAGTGGTTCGTCGACTGGTTCGTGCGAGAGACGGAAGGTGCCGTAGTGCATGGGAACCATCCAGCGGGACTTGAGATCGAGGAAGGCACGCATGGCGTCCGCGGGGTTCGTGTGGACGTTGCGGAACTGGGCGGGATTGTAGGCGCCGATGGGAAGCAGCGCGAGTTCGGGAGCGAGACGGCGTCCGATCTCGCTGAATCCGGCGAAGTAGGCGGTATCGCCGGCGTGATAGACGGAGTGTTTGCCGGCCTTCAGCACAAAGCCGCCATAACCGCGGTGCGAATCTTTGAGAATGCGAGCGCCCCAATGGCGCGAAGGTACGTGCGTGACTGTCAAATTGCCGCGGCGCGAAGTCTTCCACCAGTCTAGTTCAATGATCTCGGAAAAGCCGAGGTCGGAGACCAGATCGGAGACATGGGTTGGGATGATGATGGACGGGGCAACGCCGCGCGTGCGCAGGTTGTTCTGCACCAGGGCGCGCAGCGACGGGCGGTGCAGGTGATCGAAGTGAGCATGTGACACCAGCACTACGTCGATGGCTGGCAAGTCGGCGATGCGCAAGCCAGGACGCCGCAGGCGTTTTAACACAAACAGCCAGCGCGCGAAGTTGGGATCGATGACGACACTCTGTCCGCCGATCTGCACGAAGAAGCTGGCATGGCCGATGAAGGTGACGCCGAGTTCTCCGTTGACGGCGAGACGTGGCTTGTGGGTTTCACCACAGCGCGGAGTTACCGCAGAGTGGCGCACCAGACGTCCAAACTGGGTGGCGCGTTTACGAAGGGCCGGATTGCGAAGCGTTTGCTTAATCATCCTGCTACAGAGCCCGGGGGTAGGACCGGAAGCAGCCTCACCCCTTCATACTAGTCCGAATCGCCGCGAAGAGCGCAGTGATAAGAGCGATCCGGCTGATTTATTCGCCGCTTACTTATCTTAGATGAAGGGGTGGGTGCGCTGGCTGCTTTTTAGTTTGCTGGGAAGTGACGGCGGTAATGTGGTCGCGTCTAGAAGGGAAAAATCCGCCAGCGAGTTGCTGGCGGAATTGATTTGGGGCGCGCTCCGTGTGGAGTGTGCTGGGGAAAAAGCCAGCCGAGCTTTGCTCGGCATGTCCGGGTCTGAGACCCGGACCCAGACAAACTCGCGGAAGCCGCAATTGCTACTGGGGGTCGGCGTTTGTGATTCAGCGCGAACCAGGAATCTCGCGATGTCCCTCGTCGTCGTAGAAGAACTTCATCTCGTGATCGGACTTGGCGCCCGGCACCGGGTGATCGTCGATGGAACTGAAGCGTGGAGCGTCATACGAAACCGGTAGCGGGGTCTTCGTCGTCTACATCGATTCGTTATAGGTTGTACCCGTCAACGCCTGGGCTCCGGCGAAGACTCCGAACGGATTGCCGTTCGAATGGGAGACGCCGATGTGGTCGGCGACCATCGGTCCGTTGTCGGAAAGCCGGCCTGCCTTCATTGGTCCGGCAAGTCTTACTCCGCCGGTCCAGGTGGCGCCGCCGTCGATGGAGGTAGTGAAGCCCACGTCCAACTGGCAAGTGCTGGCGGTGCATTTGGCGGTCGGATCGTCGTAGTAAACGACGGTGCGATGCGCGTTGGCGCCGGAAGTCGTGGGGTCGACGCCGATGCCGGAAAGGAAATGATCCACTGGGCTCGTAGTGGCGTCGATGGGGATCCGAGTGACGGCACTCCGAGTTTTGCCGTCGGAGGAACTGCTCATAACGATGTCGTTGGAAGCGCAGCTCGTGCGGAAGCGGCAATCAGACCACACGACGAAAACTTTGCCGGCGCCGTCGATGCTCGCCGATGGCAAGTCGGGATTGCGCCGACCAGCGCCAGCCAAGTCACTGTCGATGCTGGCGATGGCCTGACTCTTGCCTCAGCTCTTGCCGCCGTCGGTGGAAGTGGAGAAGCCGACGTCGCCGCTGCCCTATCCAATGCTGCCCGGCCGGCGAGCTACGTGGAACGTGGTCACGATCGTGTTCCCCCAGGCGAACATATCGGGCTCGCCTTCGGTTTTGTGGTCGCTGTCGGTGTCGGTGAGATTGTCGACCCTGATCCTTGCCAGCGAGGTTTGGGCAGAAGCGGGGAGCGTGAGCGCCATGAGGGCAAGAAGGGCTGAGAGGGCGAATGCGCTTCGTCCACAAAGAAAGCTGAGCGGTGACGATTTCATCAGAAGGTCCTTGTGTGCGGAAATTCAATGGCGCGCAGGGGGTCGATGGATTGCCGCCGAGCGGGGACGAAATCCATCCCGCGCACTATCTCCGATCGTTTCGGTGGTGTCGATGTGAAGGATGTTTCACACCGGCAGGGCGGCGCCGAGAGAGAGACTTGGTATGGTTCTTGCCGGAGTTCTAAGAAACCAGTTGGTCAATTTCCACGTCCTTGCTTGACCTTGATCGCGCTGGTCATATCTAATCCGAAAACGTTCCTTTTCACGTGTTCTTCAGGACGAAGGAGAAGTCCGCATGCGAGTTGCGTTTGTGGGGTTGGGAATCATGGGTCACGCGATGGCAACGAACCTGGTCAAGGCGGGGCACGAAGTGACGGTGTGGAATCGCACGCCGGGCAAACTGGTGGAGGGAGCAGGAGTGGCTCCGACTCCGGCGGCCGCTGCGCAGGGCGCGGAAGTGGTGTGGATGTGCGTTGCCGATACGGACGCGGTCGAAAGCGTGATCTTCGGTGCGGATGGGGTGGAGGCGTCGCTCACGGAAGGCATGATCATCGCGGACTCGAGCACGATTTCTCCGTCGGCCACGGTGAAATTCGCCGAGCGGGTGGGGACGAAAGGCGTGGCTTGGGTAGATGCGCCGATGACCGGGTCGAAGATCGGGGCGCGGGACGGGACGCTGGTGTTCATCGTGGGAGGAAGTGAAGAGCCGGTGGAGCGTCTGAAGCCGTTGTTTGCGGCGATGGGAAAGAAGATTTTCCGCATGGGCGATACCGGCAAGGGACAAGCCACAAAGCTCGTGATGAATTTGCAGATCGCGCTGATTTTTGAAGGATTCGCCGAAGCGCTGACCTTGGCCACCAAGCTGGGCGTAGACCCGCAACAACTGCTCTCGCTGATTGAGGCCACGATGGTGCGGTCGGGAGTGGTGGACTACAAGGGTCCGTTTATTTTGCAGCGAGACTTTACGCCGAACTTTCCGCTGCGACTGATGCATAAAGATATCCTGCTGACGCTGGAAGCGGCGAAGGAAGCGCGGGTAAAGCTGCCGGGGTTGGAGACAGTGGAAGAAATCTACGAGATGGCGTCGGAAGATGGAAACCGGGACCTCGACTATGCCGCGACGCTGACACTGCTGGAAAAGTGGGCGGGCGTTCAGGTGAAAGGGAAGGCCGCGTAGGGGGTCGTTTGATTGCCGAAGAAGAGTTCCGCGAAAAAGGCGGCCAAGAAACCGAAGGCTAAGAGCCGCGCTAAGGCCCAATCCTCGTCCTCTGCGGACTTTGCGGCCGTTTTCGAAGGGCTGAAGAAAGTCATGGGCGCCTTTTGCGCCGGAGTGGCGGCCCACCGCGGATGAGCCACGGAAATACTATCTGGTCACGAAAGCCAACCACTGGAAGGGTGGTCCCGTGTTTTTCGGAGCGGTCAGGATGGGGAAGGCATATGTCAGCTATCACCGCATGCCGCTGTATGCGTGTACAGAACTGTCGAAAATGGTCTCGACTGATCTGAAGAAGCGCATGCAAGGAAGTCCTGCTTCAACTTCCGGGCGCCGGATGAGGCGCTGTTCACAGAACTCGGCGAACTGACGAAGGCCGGACTGGAGAAATACAGGTCTAAAAATTGGCTGTAAAACCTCCGTAAATAGGGCCTGAGAGTACTTGTTCGTTACCGTCGTAATCCCTAGAAAACCGTTATTACACAAGTATTACAGTCATCCTATCGCTCCCCTTGGTAGGTTAGCTGTGGGGTTGATGGAACTCAAACGACCACCAAACGGGGACCTTCCTTGGATATGGAACTGCAAGATCTGGAAAAACGGCAAGCGGGAAAAGGCGAAGTGAATTGGATCACGGCGGCCTTCATGGCGGCATTTCATGTGGGGGCGATTGCCGCACTTTTCTTTTTCACATGGAAGGCATTGTTTGTCGCGATGTTCTTGTGGTGGGTTTCGGGCAGCCTCGGCATCGGCATGAGTTATCACCGCCTGCTGACGCACCGGGGATATAAGACGCCGAAGTGGGTGGAGTATTTCCTCACGATCTGCGCCACGCTCGCTCTCGAAGGCGGCCCGATTTTCTGGGTGGCGACGCACCGTATCCATCATCAGTATTCGGATCAGGAAGGCGATCCGCATTCGCCGATCGACGGCAAGTGGTGGGCGCACATGGGATGGATTCTCATGGGCAAGTCGATGCACCATGACACGACCACGCTGGCGCGCTACGTTCCCGACCTCGCCAAAGACAAGTTTCATGTCTGGATCACGAAATATCATTATGTTCCGCAGGTTGTGCTAGGGATTGCGCTGTATGCGATCGGCGGGCTGCCCTGGCTGCTGTGGGGAACGTTCCTGCGCACCGTGGTTGGACTGCACGCCACTTGGCTGGTGAATTCGGCGACGCACTCCTGGGGCTCGCGGCGGTTCGCGACTCGCGATCTTTCCACCAATAGTTGGTGGGTGGCGCTGCTGACATTCGGCGAAGGCTGGCACAACAATCATCACGCGCATCCGACCGCCGCGCAGCATGGGTTCAAGTGGTATGAAGTCGACATGAACTGGTATGGAATCTGGGCTCTCAAGACTCTGGGCTTGGCGTGGGATATCAAGCGGGTGAAGTTAGACGAAGTCGAACGTGGTCTGGTGCCGACGCCGAACGGGCGACTGATTACTGCGGCGATGCCGGAAGTCACGGTCGCGGGCGACTAGAGCCGTCCGATTCAGGTTAAGAAAATCAGCCCTGGCCTTATCGGCCGGGGCTTTCTCTTTGGGCAGGATCTGGATTCAGCGGGTCTTACACGCGGATGATCATCACCTCGGTGGCCTTGATCAAGGCCGCTGCGGTTTGTCCCTTCTTCAATTGCATCTCGCGGGCAGAGGTTGCAGTGATAATCGAGGTGATTTGCTGGCCGCCGATGGAAATCTTTACTTCCGCCATCAAGCCGCTGATGCGAACAGAATCGATGCGTCCCACTAACTGATTGCGTCCGCTGACCCGGCGGATGACCTGCTGCCGTTCTGCTTCCGTTTTCCCTCTGGTTCGGAACAGCAGTTTGTCCACTTCACTTTGCGGAATGCGATGGTGTCCTCCGGCCGTCCGGATGCTACGAAGCTTGTTCTTGTAGATCCACTGCTTGATGGTGGGGAAGCTGATCCCCAGTTGGAGAGCTGCGTCCCGCAACTGGAGCATCTCTTCGTCTTTCCATTGCGACTGTAGTTTTCTGCGCATCAGAATCAAATCCTACAGTTAGCGAGGAATACGGTCAACCAACCGAGTTTGTGTCAAAACTGGTCGGGGTAGGGAATAAAGAATATGTATACGTTTATGTTTGGACAGCAGAAGTGTATTTCATATACACTGCGTTCTCTCGTTGACTCAATTCGGAGGCTGGAGGTGGGAATGCGTCGCCTTGCTCTGCTGTTCGCCATGATGGTCCTCTGCCTTTCGTCAATGTTGTCGTCGGCGCAAGATGGATTTCCTGCCAATTGGTTCAACATGGTATCTGAAACGCAGGCCGAGCAGCCGCACTGGATCACTCCTGTCGCCACGACCACTCCGCGACTGGAGCAGGAGTTTCGGTACGACATTCAATGGCAGACGCACAATAACGGCGTGACTACGGACAACTACGGCGTGAGTAAAGGGCTGGAGATCATCCCGGCAAAAAATGTCGAGGTCATCCTCGCCGTGCCGCCCTACATCGTGAACAACCCGGATTCTCCCCACGATGGATTCGGCGACTGGCAGTTCCTCGTGAAGTATCGAATCGCCGCCGGAAACGAGGAGCACGGGAACTACATCTTGACCACCTTCTACCAGATGTCTGTTCCCAGTGGGCAGTACCAGGAAGGAGCATTGAGCCCGATCATCACGCCCACGATTGCCTACGGAAAGGGCTATAAGAATTTCGACGTCCAGGGAACATTGGGTTACAGCCTTCCCACTGGAAACGTGTCGGACATCGGACACAATCTGCTCTGGAATAACACCTTCCAGTACCGGATCTTCAAGAAAATCTGGCCGGAACTGGAAGTCAACCTCAACCAATATCATGGCGGGAACAACAAAGTTGTCTTGACCAGCCACCCCGGCAAAACATTGGCATATCTCACGCCGGGCCTTGTGCTTGGTAGGTTTAACCTGTGGCATCGTCTCGCGTTCACCGCCGGCGGAGGATTCGAAATCGCCACGACCTCGTTCCATCCCACCAATCACATTCCAATTCTCTCGATACGCTTCCCGTTCTGAAGTTAGGGAGAGCGTTGTCGAAAGCGAGCGACTTCAGCGACAGCCACCCATTTCCCGACGAAAACGCAACTGGGCCAGTACCGTAGAGTGTTGCCAGAGACTCTTGCGAAGAGTTTCTGGGGAGACGACCGGCAGAGATAGCCGGGCAGCACTGGCGCGACTGGAGTTGCCCCAGCCATAATGCTCGGTATGCACATTGCTGGGTCCTGGATACTCCTGATCTTCGTAAGCGTACTGACCATCCTGATTCTTCTGCTGCTGCACTTGACGAAGCTGGGCCTCCTGATTCACCAGCGCATTCCCGATCGGCCACATAGGCGGCTCTTCCTGGCCTCGGTGAGCTTCTTTCTTACTTTTGTTGCGGTGCGGTTGCTGGTCGCCTCGATCGCTCACCATATTGGGCCCTTCGGTTGGGTTGAGATGGGCGGACATCACATCCATCACCTGGTCTGGGGAATTCTTCTGCTACTCATCACCGGGTACGCAGAACTTGCGGAACTGGGAACTGGCGACAGCTCGGTGGCAATTTTTCTGAGTCGATTGCTGGCGCTGGCTTATGGAATTGGAGCTGCACTGACCCTGGACGAGTTCGCGCTTTGGCTGAACCTCGATGCGGCCGCGTACTGGTCGTGGCAGGGACGCGAGAGCATTGATGCCGTGGTGCTATTTGGGGCGCTGCTTGCAATGGGCACATGGGGTGCGCCGTTATTTCGCTGGGTTGCTCCGTCCGGACGTACGCATAAGAGTGGGAGCGCGGGAAAATGAGATGCATCCTGGCGCGGTGTTCTGACGGCTCATGGCCGCGAACGCGGTAAAATCGGGGTGAGCTTCCATGCGCATCTCGAGCCGCCGCGGAACGATCGCGTTCTTCCTCATCCTGGGAATTATCCTGGTGGCCCTGGCTGTTGCCCTGAACGTGGGCTGGATCATCCTCAACTGGCGGGAGGGCGTGCTGCTGCTCTTCGGCATCATCTTTTTTGCCCTAATCATTGCGGGCATGGTGGTGAATACGATCTTTCTGCTGCGCGAACTGCGGCGCAGTGAACAGCACGACAGCTTTATCAACGCCGTCACGCATGAATTGAAGACGCCGGTAGCATCGATCCGGCTGCACCTGGAAACGTTACAGCGCCGCGACCTGCCAGAAGCGCAGAAGCAGGAGTTTTACCGGCTGATGCTGAACGATACCGACCGGCTGACCGAGACGGTCGAGCAGGTGCTGCGCGCGGGACGCGCAGGCGACAAGAAGGCCGGACGGGACAAGGCGGAGGTCGACTTCGGGCAACTGGTTCGCGACTGTATGGATGCCACCCGGGCGCGGCATCACCTGCAACCGGAGGCGATCCGGTATCAGGAGATGTCGAACAACGGGAACGGACTGCGGGTGCGGGGCAGCGCTGAGGACTTGCGGACCGCTGTTATCAATGTGCTCGACAACGCAGTGAAATACTCCGGGGAGAGCGTCGACGTGCGGGTGCAACTGGAATCGCCAGACGAAAAACGCATTGTGCTGCGCGTGCAGGATCAGGGAGTGGGGATTCCTCCCGACGACGTGAAGCGGATCTTCAAACGCTTCTATCGGGTCACGCATCGGTCCCTATCTCACGTGAAGGGGACGGGGCTGGGTCTGTTTATTGTGAAGGCCATTGCACAAAAGCACGGAGGTAAAGTTTTTGCCGAGAGTGAGGGCGAAGGACAGGGAACCACCATTATTCTCGAGCTGCCGAGGTGGGAAGCATGAGCCGGGTTCTTGTAGTGGAAGATGAAGCCCATCTGGCGCAGGGGCTGCGGTTCAACCTGGAAGCCGAAGGGTATGCGGCGGAAGTGGTGGGGGACGGAGAATCGGCCACCGATCGTCTGCTCGGCAAGAAAGAGAATTTTGATGCGGTGGTGCTCGACATCATGCTTCCGGGGAAAGATGGATTCAGCGTGGTGTCGGAACTGCGCGCGGCGCGGAATTACGTGCCAGTGCTGATGCTGACAGCGCGGGGGCGTCCGGAAGACGTGTTGAAGGGCTTTGCGTCCGGGGCGGATGACTATCTCGCGAAGCCGTTTGATCTTTCGATTCTGCTGGCACGGTTGCAAGGATTGTTGCGGCGCAGCCAGTGGATTCGCGGCGGGCAGGCTCCAAGTCCGGGCGAGCTGCGAGCCGAGGCCGGCGGCATTGGAGACTTCGGAACATTTTCCTTTGGCGGGAAGACCATCGATTTTGGGGCACTGGAACTTCGGTCGGGAGAGAGCACGATTCATCTGACGCTGATGGAGTCGGAGTTGCTGCGGCACCTGGTGCGCAACGACGGCAAGATCGTCTCGCGCAAGCAGATTCTAGAAGAAGTGTGGGGACTGCACGAGGACACTGACACGCGTGCCATCGACAATTTTGTGGTCAGGCTTCGGCGGTACATTGAGCATGATCCAGGCAAGCCGAGGCACCTGCTTACGGTGCGCGGCGTGGGGTACCGGTTTCTGGCGCGACCGGAAAAAGAGTGAGGAGACTACTGCCCTGAGGGTCTAGGCCCGACACAATTCGGCCAACAGCGTTTCCCGACGCTGAAGCGCGATACCGTCGAGGCGGTTCAGAACAACAAAATAGATCGGAATCGAAATGGCTGCGAGCACAAGAAACAGTAGCGTGGCGATCCACAGATTGTTGTAGAGCCGCGCAATGGCAAATGCCGCGATGCCCAAGCCTACGATCGCGATCTGAACGCCGAAGCTTGCCAGAACTGTTGTCTGGGAGACGTTCTGGCGGCCGAAAGTGGCGAAATCGCGCTTCTTGGGCGAATACATGGAGAGCAGGTTGCCGGCGGTGAAGTTCAAAGGCGCCGCGAAGAGTAATCCGGCCAGGGTCGCAATAGAAACTGCGAGGTGGGGGGTGCCGTAAAGGTAAGAGACGGCGATCCACGCGAATGCGGTATTGAAGATGAGTACGCTGGCATGGGTGAGATTTTTCGCCAGCACGATCTGGCGGAACGTGACCGGCGACGCGTAGAAGAACTGCATGCCGGCGGCATCTCCGCCGAAACTGTTGAAGACCAGGTTGGTGAGGACCAGGATCGCGTAGGCGGCGGCGCCGGGGAATGCCATGTCGGGCGTGCGGCTGAAAGGAACGGAGTGCCGCATGGGATTCATCGGTCCCAGCCGAAAGATCACTAGCATGAAGACCGGCATGATCAAGGTGAGCAGCATGGGGCCGCTGCGCGCGAGATAGCGGACTTCTTTTTCGAATACGGCTGCGACGGACGGCGAAAATCCGGGCAGGTTCCATCCCACTTGCAATCCTTGTACCTGCGCCACTTTGGGCCGCGCTGCGGCTTCGCTGAGATTCTCACCGCGAAACTGGGCGCGCAGACGCAAGTGCAGCAGAAGCCCGATGGCCATGGTTAGCGCCGCGAGGAAGAGCAGGGAAGTGAGGCCGGTCAGGAATTGTGCATGCGAAGTCTGCGCGATGGCGCTAGCGGCGAGCCCAGGCGGCAACACAGCTTGCACCTGGGCTGCGGTCTGTGCCGCTCGGCTGAACTGAGGGTGCGGGCTTTTCCCGGCGCGCTCGATCATCGGGCCGATCAGCTGAAAGCTGAGCATCACCAGAATGAAAAGCACGCCCAGGATTTCGCGGGTGCGGCGCTGTGCCAGCCAGCGCTCGAGCCAGGCGAAGACCGTCTGCATCAGGACGAGATTGAAAAGGGCGAAGGTGAACAGTACCAGCAGTGCCCAGGGAAACAACGCAGGACGTGCGGAGCTGGTGCCCAGCAGCACCCCAAACAGGGCCAGACTGCCAAGGGCGCTGGCCGGGTCGAAATAACCGTAGGCGAGGCGGATCAGAAAATACGAACGGTAAGTAAGGGGGAACCGCAGCAACTCGCCGGAGTCGGGATTGTTGGTGAAGGCGGTCGCCATCACGGGAAAGACTTGCCAGAAGAAAAAGATGGGCCACAACACGAGCGCGAGGTATTCGGCCTTACCTTGCGAGACGACATACCAGGCCACTCCGGTAGCCGCGACAAAGCCGCCGAAGCCGCCAAGAGCGAAGGCCGCAGACACAATGACGCGTGAGACCAGCTCCAGTTTGCCGCGTTTGCTGCGGAGGCCGTTGACGAACATACGCCAGCGGAGTTCGGCGATGGCGGTGAACTGGGTTGAGACTTCTGGACGCGTCATTTCGGGTGGCCTCAATTCTTGCACATCCGAGCCGGATTCGCATCAGCGTAAAGCATTGAAACAGAACCTGTTCCGAGGTGAAGGAGGGATCAAGCAAGGTCCTGACGTGATTTCAATCAGCAGTGGAGGTGGGGCGGCTCACGGCTGCTCGGCAAATTGCCGATGAGAACCTTGAGCTGTTGAGGGAATAGAAGATCATGGCAGCCGAACAGATTCCGCTTTGGGACACCGTTACACAGCCTTTCGCGAGCGCGTTGGAGTTCGCTTTCGGTTGCCACCATACTAAGCTGAGCCGCGTCTTCACCATCGCAGGCCACAGCTGCAAGGTCTGCTGCGGTTGCGGCGCGCACTCCGAGTACTCGCTCCGCACCATGTCGATCACGACTCACCACAAGCTGTTCTCGGCTCTGAGACGGCTGCGCGCTGGACGCATCTATCGCCGAAGAAAGTCGCTGCGCCGCGCCGCCCGCTCCTGATACGCTCCGCGAGCACAGGACACCTATCCCAGCCACGAAAGCTCCTGCTCGGTGCGGCGCTCGCCGCCTACGATGCGCAGGAAGAGTTGTTCCAGAGTCAGCTTCTCGCCTGAGGCGGGAGCCTCATTCCCTGATCCGGCGGGCGTTTGAGCTTCGACCCCCGCGCGCAGTTCCTCGAGCGAACCCTGAGCCACCAGCCGTCCCTGATGAATGATGGCGACGTGGCTGCACAGGCGCTCCACGATTTCAAGGACGTGGGACGTCAGGAAGATCGTGGCGCCGCGGGCAATCATGCCTTGCAGCATCGCTTTCAATGTTCCTGCGGCGATCGCATCTACGCCTTCGAACGGCTCATCGAGGAACAAAACCTTGGGCCCGTGAATCACGGCCGCCGCGAGCGCTAGCTTTTTCTGCATGCCGTGGGAATAGTCGGTGACGAGTTTCTTGGGCTGGTCGGCGAGCTGCATGAAGTCGAGCAGTTCGGCGGCACGCTTGGCGGCGGTGCTGCGGTCGAGGCCGTACATGCGTCCGGCGAAACTGAGGAACTCGGCGCCGGTGAGGCGGCCGAACAGGGCCATGCCTTCGGGAACGACTCCGATCTGGCGCTTGACTTCGACGGGATGGACATTGAGATCGATGCCGAGGATTTCGATTCGTCCGGAACTGGGCGCGAGCAGTCCGGTAAGCATCTTGATGGTGGTGGATTTTCCGGCGCCATTCGGGCCGAGGAAGCCGAAGAACTGGCCCGGAGCAACGCGCAGGTTGACGCCGTCGACGGCCACAAGTTCTCCGAAACGGCGGGTCAGACCCTGCGTGCAGATGGTGGGTGCGAGGTCCATTGAATCTTCGAATCTAGCATATTCGCGAGAATTCTCGGGTACTACCCGCGCAGCCTCAGTTTGCTGGTCCCAATTGCGAACCCGTCGAGCTTGGCTCGACCGGACAGCCGAGGGCGGCTGCTCCCACATCGGTATTTTGTCGTATTCCGGTCAATGCATTATGTGACCTGCCGATGGATTCTTGGCCGACGCCTTGCTCGGACCAGGGAACTGGGGTACGTGCAGATTCGATGTCTGGAAAGTTGTATTCGCCGGCACCATGGTTCGTTTGGCAGCGCTCAGGTCGTAATTCACAAAGGCCCGGCGCTCGGCAACGTTGGAGAGCTTAAGGAATACGCAAGTGCCGAAGGCCGCAGTTGACCCCGTGATCGACAGCCCCGCGCCGTCCGAGAAATACAATGCGGCTTCGCTCTCGGTCTGGGCCTGGCGGCCTTCGAATTGATCAATGGTGACGTCGCGAAATTGCTCACAGCGAATGCCGTCCGAGAAATATTCGGGCAGGTTGTCGCCCCACTGCAGTTCCAATCCGTGCACGTGAAAATCCTGCACCCAGCGGCAATAAACCGCCGGGATGTCGTGCTTGAAAATGCCTTCCTGTAGGTTGCGGGCCGTCCAGCGCAGATCGAAGTTGCCTCCCATGCTGCGGGCGATGGCGGGTTCGGGCGCGGTGATTTTCAATCGAATTCGGTCGAGCGTTAAACCTGTGATCGGGTTGTGTTCTGCGCCATAGATCAGGATTCCGCTTTCGGCTTCTGCCGTGATGTTGGAGAAGGTGACTTCGCGAACTCCGCCTTTACATTCCCCTGCGGGCACGGGCTCACGGCGATGTAGATGGGCTCGGCCTTGCCCCACCAGTGACCGGAAATCAACTTCGTTCTCATGGTGATGTTGGAAAACAGAACGGACTGCGTGCTCTCGCCGCTGTTCAAGCCGTGGAAAATGCCGATTCCTCGATTGGAGTTGATGGAGAGATTGTCGAACGTGCTTCGACGGGTGCTCTCCAGGCGGATGGCAGCGGACCGCGACACCAGAGAGCAATTCGTAACATTAACGTCCTCGCTGCCGAAGATCGCGAGATCGTCGTCCCCGGCCTGGATATCGCTGTCGGAGATGTGCACGTGCCGGCAATGAATGCAGTCGATGCCGTCGTTGTTCGGAATGCGAAGATCGTTGTCGATGTGGATGCCGGAGATCGTGCCTTGTTCGGTGTTCTGGAGATGCAGGGTCCAGTTGGGAGCGGAGCGGAGGGTCACGTCGCGCACCAGCACGTTCTTGCAGTTGAGGAAGATCAGCATCGTACCCGGACGGCCTGCCCCAAATTCTCTTGGAAGCACCGGGCCGTATTGCAGATCGCGCACTCCGGTGTCGAAGGCTTCCGGATTTTGAGCGTACTTCGCATCGAAGTCGACACCTGCGTGGGGTGTCGTCAGGTCCATGAAATTGTTGCCCTGGCCGTCGATGCTGCCGCGTCCGACGATGGCGATGTCGTGCGCATCGCGGGCCACGATGATGCCGACGAGAAGTCCCTCGCCGGAGGAGTTCACGCCGTAGGTCCTGCCTATGCCGTAGTCCGCGAGTTTGGCGTAATCGGAAATGTTCGCACTGCCCAGGATGACCGCGCCCGCGTCCAGTTGTAGGGTGATGTTGCTGACAAGTTCAAACGTTCCGGTCAGGTAAGTGCCGGCCGGGAAGAGTACCGTTCCTCCACCGGCTTGCGAACAGGCGTGAATCGCGTTCGATATGGCTTCGGTGTCCAACACAGAGCCGTCCCCCTTTGCCCCGAAGTTCCGCACGTTGCAAATCCCGTTGAAGGTTGAAGTCGGTTGCGAAAAAAGCGGCAGCGTCCAGAGGAGAGCTGCCAACAGCATCAGGGGGGTGAACTTGCGAAAAGGCATCAGCGACCTCGATTCGTGCACTGCCGAGAAACACCGGGCAGAGCAGTATACGAGGTCGCAGGATGCGCGTCTTGCCGGTTGTGTCGCTGTCGCCTACTTCTTCTTGGCGTCTTCGGTCCAGGGAGGAACGATTCCCGCGAAGCGTGCGTAGGCGATCGACTGTCCCAGATGCTCGGCGGCGTGGCGGACGATGAAGAGCAGAATGCCGCGCTGGGTGTTCTTCCCTCCGAACCAGTCGAGGTTCTTGTCGAGGTCGACGTCGGGCATGGCCTTGATGGCAGTTTTGGCGTGGGCGAAGGAATCTTTCAGAGTGGCGATGACTTTCGTCTTATCAGTGGTCGACTTCTCGAGTCCCTTCAGGTCGAGTCCCGCGGGAGGTGGCGTGCCCACGAGTTTATACAAGTTGTAGTTGGCCGCGCTGACGTGCAGGAAGACCTCGGCAAAAGAACGCACGTCAGCGGAACGGTCGCCAGGTGTACTTGTCGGCGGGGATCGCTTCGGCGAGCCGGGTGAACTTATCTTCCTGGATCATGACCTCGGCCAGCACTTCAGAGCGATATCCAGTCACGCCGGGAGCGCCGTCTTTGTAGGGATTTATTTGCGCCACGGCGCGGAGGGCGCCAGCGGTGAGTACAAGCAAACAGAGGGCTGAGAGAATTCGTTTCATCGAGAGTCTCCTTGTTGTGCCTCGCCATTCTAGTGATTTGAGTAAGGCTGTCGAGAACTGCTTGCAACTGGATGCTCGGCCGGTGACCGGCGTTCGGCTCACCGGAACCGGGTCGTGCGCCAGAGTGCGATGCCGCAGGTTGCCAGCAGCGCTAGCATCGCGACGGTGAGTGCGACCGCCCAGCCCAAAGCAATGTCCATGTGGGGGAGCTTCGCCATGACGGCAAGCACGGCGAACAGGCTTGTCGTGACGAGAATGAGCAGCCAATCGAGGACTGTTCTGCGGGTCGAACCGGGTTCATAAGCACGGCCCTCCATGCCGGCGCGGACATATTCGTCTTCGACGCCATAGCGCTGGCCTTCGCGGTCGGCGGCATCCTGCCAGGAGGTGTGTTCGCGCGCTGTCGCCGAAGACAGAGCAATTGCAACTGCGCCCAATGCCATGAGCAGCGATCCTCCGGCCACCTGCGCGTAGACGGTTTGGCTTCCGCCGCGGAGTTCATGGAAGACCAGAATGCCCCACAACAGTCCCCAGAGTTGATTGGTGTTGGAGAGCGGAATGCCGCGGCTGATGCCGACGTACTTGGTGGCGTATTGCTGGAATAAATCTCCCAGGACCCAGACGAAACCGCCGAGCATCAACCAGAAAAGAACTGTGCGCGCGCCGACGAGTTCGTGCCAGAGCGCAGTCGCGCCTCGGTACCCGACCGCCAGCAACGTCATCGTCGCGAGTTCTCCGACGGTGAAAAATGTAATGAAAGAAAGCGGATTCATCCCGGTGAGGTAGGCTTTGCGATAGGGGATGTACATCGTTCCCCAGAGGATGCCGGCGCCCAGCGCAGCGAATATGCCCAGTGCGGCCTTGCCCTGCGCCGCCTGATGCGACGAGGCAATGGCCAGCAGCGTGGCGCCTCCGAACATGCAGACGGCGCCGCCTAGAACCCCGAGCCAGCGCTTCCATCCGGCATAGTGCAGCTCGTTGAAGAGCAGGAATCCCCAGAAGATGCCGAGCAGGCTGTTCGTATTCCACAACGGAAAGGCGATGCTCAGGCCAACATCGCGGATCGCGTAAATGGTGAGCGTGTTGGCGACAGCCCACATGCATCCGGCGAGCACGGCCCAGACGATCAGGTGCGGAGCCTGGCGGACGTCGTTGCGGACGTGCGATGTGCCGCGGATGAACGCGGGGACGCTCCATCGCGCCAGGAAAACGCCGAACACCATGATGAGGGAGACGGTGATTGGTGAGATGTCCGGGTTGACGAGTTTTATGGGAGCTTCGGCGCCGCCCAGCCAGGCTCCCGCGGCGAAGCCGCAGAAGATGCCGAGCGCCTGCAGGGTGTGCAGGCGGGTGGCGTGCACGGGGTGCTGAGCAGCGGACGCTGCTTGAGCGGTTCCCGATGGTGAGTTCAACGGAGCTTATCCAGGAGGAAGAGGCCGCCGACAAGGACGATGAGCGGAATCCAGAAATGGAGATCGGTGGCGATGGCGCGAAACAGATTGCGGGAACTGTCGGTCTTGCTCGGAGACATTGCAGCCTCGGAATGGAGTTCTCTGAATCTGGAGTGCCATCTTAGGGATAGACGAACCCGGGAGTCAACGCGGGCACTGCGATTACTTGGAAGGTGGATATAATTGCTGCCTTGCTCAACAGACTTGTTTTTGAAAACCTTCGCTATAGACCTGTTCGGACACGCTTAAGTGTTCTGGCCATAGGGATCGAGGTCACTATGATCCTGACGCTGGTTGGCATCAGTTATGGAACGCTGGCGATAGATCCTTACCGACCGCGTTTTACTAGTCTCAAAGGCATGGCGAATCGAGCGCATCTGCGGACGCCATCACCCTCCGAGGCTCCTATACTCGCACGTTTCTTCCAAAACAAAGGTCGGGCCCCATTTTGGTGGACGAAACCAGGCCATCTGCGCTCTTGACTCCCAACGACAACCGACGGGGCACTGCCGCTACGCAAAACAAGAACGCCCCGGCTTTTGACCGGGGCGCGGGCAGAACTGCAGCTGTCTAGAACAAATTCCACAGGAACTGGTTGTAGACCTCGTGATGGAACTGGACTTCCTGCGCTTTGACGAAGGTTCCGAGGGCGCGGGGGCAGCGGTCGGCGGAGGCTTCCTTCAGATCCGCGTAGCGGCCTTTGACGTCCTCGCCGAGGATCGTCGTTATCCACGCTGCCTTCTTGAAGTCGTCCAGCGCCTTGTAGATGTTGTCGGGCAGGTAGCGCTCGGCCTGGCGCAGGTTCTTGATCTTCGCAGTCTCGCCGTCGAGGCCAGTTTTGAAGATCGAGTACATGACCAGGTAGGGGTTCGCGTCGGGAGCGACGGAGCGAACTTCGACGCGCATGCTCTTCTCGTTTCCGATCGGGATGCGGATCATGGAGCCGCGATCCACGGCCGACGCCTTGATCTGGTTGGGCGCTTCGAAGTGGGGATCGAGGCGGCGATAGGCATTCACGCTGGGATTCAGAAGCAGGCAAATGTCGTTGCCGTGGGTGAGGATGCGGTCGACGAAATCCCAGCCCATCTTGCTGAGCTTCTCTTCGCCCTTCGCGTCCCAGAACAGGTTCTTGCCGTTTTCGCTGATCGACACGTTGGTGTGCATGCCGCTGCCGTTGACGCCCACGACTGGCTTGGGCAGGAAGGACGCGGTCAATCCCATGTGGGTCGCAACCTGGCGACAGATCAGTTTGTAGAGCTGAATCTGGTCGGCGGCTGCCACGACTTCGCCGTAGCCATAGTTGATTTCAAACTGCGACGGAGCCACTTCGGGATGGTCCTTTTCGTTCTGGAAGCCCATCGCGCGCTGCACTTCCGCAGTCGTGTCGATGAAGGTGCGCAGCGGGTCGCCGGGCAAGGAGTGGTAGTAGCCGCCGGTGTTGACGTATTCAAACTTGCCGCCGACTTCGTGATAATGACGCTCGGCGTCGGGGCCTTTGAAGAGGAATCCTTCAATTTCGTTGGCGGCGTTGAGGGTGTAGCCCTTTTTCTTGTAAAGTTCGTCGGCGTATCCCTTGAGCACGCCGCGAATGTCGCCGGAGTAGGAAGTGCCGCCCTTGTCGATGACTTCGCCGAACACCAGCACCTTGCCGGAACCAAAGACGTCCGACGGAGCCCAGTAGAAAGCGCCCCAATCGATGCCCAGGCGCAGATCGCTTTCGCGCTGCGCGGTGAAGCCGCGAATCGAGGAGCCGTCGAAAGTGAGGTTGTCCCAGCTCTTAAGCAGGAATTTCTTGTCGTAGTCGAGCATGTGCAACCGGCCTTCGAGATCGCTGAAGAGCACGGTCACGGCCTTGATCCGCTTCTCGTCCGTCAGGTACTTGAGGCGGTCCTCCTGGACCTTGTGAGATGCGACGCGGTTCCTGCGCTGCTCCTTCGCCTTGAGGTTGAGTTCTTCGAGTTCTTCGTATGAGAGTGCCAGGAAATTGCGCAGTTCGGTGGGCATGGATGTCCTTCAGTCTCCTTCGTGTAGAAACGTAAGATTTGAGCAAAACCACATCACGGATACAGGGGAGTTGAAATGGCTGGTTTCAACACTTTGACTTGGAACACGGAAGAATAGCGCGTGGGCCGGGTGCCCGCCAATCGAAAAAGCTGATGAGAAGCATAAAAGAGATTTATTCGGGCTCGACGAAAGCGATGCGCTATTGAATGCCAAAGCCTTGTCCGGGCAGCATGCGCAGGATCACGCCCAGCGCGATCAAGACGGCGACGAAGTAGACCGTGGTGGCGCGGCTGGGATGCGCGGGGAGATCTCCGGCGAAAAATACCGCGTAACCTGCGCCGGCTGCCACTAAGAAGAAGACTCCTTCTCCCAGAACCAGCCACAACGCCAGACATGCGGTGAGCAGAATGATGCGTTCCATTTTGCTGAGTGCGAGGGCAGCCTGGCCACCGTCCAGCACCCAGACCGGGGTGAGGTTGAGCACGTTGAGAACGGCACCGGCGCGGGCGAGCGCGGCCCACAGGGGATTCCCGGTCTGCCACCAGAGGACGGCGCAGGCTACCGCCGCGAGAAATCCGGCGAAAGGTCCGGCGAGGCTGATGGCGGCACGCGTTTCCAGTGAAACACCTAGAGCCCGCCAGCGTACGAACGCACCGAGTCCAGGCAGAAACACGGGCATATCCGCGGGTAATCCGCGGCGTTTGACGTCGATGTAGTGGCCCATTTCATGAATCAGAATTAGCACCGCGAAGCCGATGCCGAACTTCGCGCCGAACATTGCCCAGTAAAAGCCGAAGAAGGCGAGAAAGCTGAGCAGGAACTTCAGCTTGAAGATTGCGGTCAGCAGGAATTTGCCCTTTGCCAGCAAGATGGCGATCGGGCCGACGGGTCCCAGACGCTGCGCCCATTTGTTCTCGCTGGGCGGCGGAGGCTGAATTCGCTCGGCAATTGCGTCGAGGGAACGGGCGTGCTGCACGATCCAATGGGCTTGCTGCGAATCCCGAGGCAGCAGCGGCAGGCCCATTAGCCAGCGCTCGCGTGCCTGCCGCGGATCGCCGCTGGCCTCGAGCGCTTTGGCTTCCGCGGCAAGGCGGTCCAATTGGTCAGAATGCACTAGAGCGTGACACTGATCGCAGACTAGCGCTCCGGGCGCCAGTTCGTGCGAGCAGCGGCGGCAGTTGCGAATGAGTTCTGGCGTGGTGATGGACACGATTCAGGAAACGCTTCCCCAATTTTACGCGACGGCATCGTCCCGCTGTTCCATATCGTGCATCCCTGGAGGGAGTTCGATCAACGAGGCCCCTGCGGGGAGTTCTCAAAGGGGCCGAGTATCTGCAACGGCTTGGCGCCGGTCATCTTCCAAGCGAACTGCATGCCGACGAACAGGATGACGAGACCAATCAGGGCGCTGAGAGGGTTGCCTGAAAACTCGAGAAACGGAGAAGCCAACCCCAGCACCAGCAAGGTTCCCAGCGCAGACAATGGGTTCGGCTGGGGCCGCGATGTCTGCTCTTCCTGCGCACCAGATTCTGAACCATCTTCCGCCGGCGCGGTCTGCTGGCGTTGGCTTTGCTTGTGTTCGCCGGCAAAGTGAATCCAGACGGGAATCGCGGCAGTTGAGACGGCGGCATAGGTGAGCAGGACAGCGACGATCTGATAACGCCTGCCGCCCACGCCGTTCGATCCCTTGATCATGGCCTTGCCTACGAGCCATCCAACGGCCAGTGCCGCATAGCCGATCACGATTCCAGTGACGATGGCGAAAGTGGCGTAGAGGATCATGCCCAGAATTGCGGCTACGACGCCGAACAGAATGGCGCGCACGTACGCCGCATGCGTGTCCTTGGCCAATTCTCCGCGCATTCTCTCCGCGCATCCCGGACAGGTCATTGCGCCATTGGCGCGAAAAAAAGTTCCAGCAATCGGCTGGTGGCAGTACTGGCAATGGTCGCCGCCGGGCGATCCGACGTATTCCGCGGTGCCAAACTGAGGAGTGGGATTTTCAAGAGTAGGGTCCGCCATGGCCCGGAACGATAGCACAGAAAAGAAGCTGGCGGTTAGCGAGAAATGGCTAATTAGAGACTACTGGCGGTGTGCCGATGCCCCTGCGGCCAACTCGCGCAGGGTGGTGAGGAAGCCCGCGGCGGTGCGCGGGTCGTAAAGCGCGTCCAGCGAAATTGTGGCCGAGAATTGCGGAGACTCGGGCCGGAAGCGGACCTGCAGAACGTCCTGCTGGCGCACGGTCATCAGCGTATTTATTTCGGGAGAAGAATCCTGCTTCCAATGCGTGCGGGTAGTGAGAATCACCGGGCCGGGTTCGTAGATATCCCATTCGCGTTCGTCGCGACGGCGGTTGCGGTTCGTGACTCCGTGGCTGTGAGCGCACCAGCGATGGCGCACGACTTCAAGATGGAAACTTGGTGAGCCACCCAAGTCGGCCTCGAAGGTCAGCGTTTCTTTCTGCTTGTGGTAGCAGCTGAGTAGCCATTGCACCGGCAATGCGCGTGGCCGGAACTTCATGGTGACGTTGGCGTTTTCGAAGCTGCGGGATGGAAACTGCAGGCGGGCATGCAGGCGAGAGCTGTTGAGCCAATGCGAGTCGAGGAGGCGTCCTTTACCGGCGCAGGCCGACTGCACCCAGCGCAGCGCTTCGGTTCCTCTGCGGCGGTTGTAGGCGGCAAAGAGGAAGTACCAAGCCCCCAGAGCCGCAACCGCGCCAACAACGTCAATGACTAGAAGGCGTCCCACCACGTCTTCACACAGTCCTCTGATGCCGATGGTACGTCCGAGGTTGCGGTCGAGGCAAGGGGACAATGGACACGAATAACGATTTTTTCTCCGGGCCTGTGGAAAACCAGTCCCTGCCCCGGGGAGGGAGGTTTCCGGGCAGTTTCAGCGATTTCCGGCAGACCGGCCCGCTACAATGTCGCCGTGGCCTTCGTCATCCGCGAGTTCAAGCCTGAAGATTTCGACATGATCTGGCGCATGGACCAGGAGTGCTTTCCGCCGGGAATGGCATATTCGAGGCAGGAACTCAGGCAGTACGTGCGCCATCGGGGATCCTTCACGCTGGTGGCAGCTGACGCCGACCAGGGCAAAGCTGCGGGCTTTATTGTGGTGCATGACGGCCCCGTGGGACACGTCATCACCATTGACGTAATAGCGGAGGCTCGCCGTTCGGGCGTGGGGACGATGCTGCTGGAGGCTGCGGAAGACCGCCTGCGCGCTGGTGGATCCCGCGCCGTGGGTCTGGAAACTGCCGTCGACAACCTCGCGGCGCTGTCGTTCTACAAGCGGCACGGCTACAACGTGATTCGAACATGGCCGCGCTACTATTCGAACGGTGTCGACGCGCTGGTGATGAAGAAGGAATTGACCGGTTGAGCCGAAAGACGCAATTGCGCTGACGTGGCTTCTCCAGATAACGTGCCTATTCGGGTAAAGACAACATGAAAGTTGCGATCCAGGGCGAACTCGGGTCCTTCAGTCACGAAGCGGCGGAGCGGATGCTCCCGCGGTGCACGGTGGTGCCTTGCGCGCGGTCGGCGGAGGTGTTCGATCGTGTGCAGCGCGAGACCGTAGGTGCTGCGGTCATCCCAATCGAAAACACGCTGGCGGGAACGGTGGCCGAGCACGCCGACCTGATGCTCACGCGCGAGGTTTTCATTCAAGCAGAATATCTGCTGCGCATCGTACACAACGTGATCGCCATGCCTGGGGTGCGGTTAGGGGCGTTGCGGCGGGTGTTGTCGCATCCAGTGGCGCTCGATCAGTGCCGCGAGTTTTTTCGGCGGCATCCAAAGATCGAGGCGGTGCCGTTCTATGACACTGCCGGCAGCGTGAAGCACGTGATCGCCAACCAGTTGAAAGATGCGGCGGGAATTGCCGGACGGCAGGCCGCGCGCGAATATTCTGGGAGCATTCTTAAGTCCAGCATCGAAGACGACAAGCGCAACTTTACACGTTTCTTTCTGATTCGCAAGCGGGGCCGAGCGAGTGGAAGCCGGGCCGCCGGGAAAAAGAAGGGAAGTACGGACCATCACCGGCTGATTCCTCCCGGCGCCAACAAGACTTCGATTGTGTTCCAGGTCAAGAACACGCCCGGTGCGCTTTTCAAATCACTCAGCGTGTTTGCGCTGCGGGATATCAGCTTGAGCAAGATCGAGTCGCGGCCGATGCGCGGGCGGCCGTGGGAATATGTGTTCTACGTGGACTTCCTGTGTGGCGACGACGAGCCTGCGCGCAATGCCCTGCGGCACCTGGGCGAAGTTGCCGAGTTCGTGAAGGTGCTGGGGATTTACCCGGCTGCCTGAGACGGACCTTAGATGGCGGGCCGCAGAGCCCAGACCTCTGCTCAGAGGGTTGCAGTTCGCCGCGCGCGTAGAAACCTAAGTCGGGCTCCCGTTTCAGGCTAAGGTCCGAAGTCTGACGCTTCGGCTGAATTCTCTTGGCAAGGATGTACCTTCCGCGTTAGCCTCTGCACCTTAGGCACATTCCGCTGAACCGATAACGGAATAGAATTCAACAGCTTGCGGAAATCCTTCCGGGCTCCTGAAACCTTTCCCGGAGGAGTATCATCTAAACTTGAGCGAGTTACACTCAAGGAGACATATGAGCCAGCAGCCGCCCGTCGAGCGCACTCCTAAGAATAAGGAAATAAACGATCAAAGGGCTCTTCCGGTGCTCCCCGTACGGGACACCGTGTTGTTCCCGCATGCCGTTTTGCCGCTGACTGTGGGCCGGGAGAGTTCCGTTCAGCTGATTAATTCTCTCGGCGAAGACAAGACCATCATTGTGGTGGCGCAGCGCGAAGCGCGGGTTGACTCCCCGCAGCCCAGCGACCTTTATACGGTCGGAACTTCCGCCGTGGTGCATAAGGTCGTGAAAATGCCCAACCAGAGCCTGTTTGTGTTTGCCGAAGGCCTGGAACGGGTGAAGCTGGGCGAGTTCACGCAGTTGACACCGTTCATGAGCGCGTACTATTCCGCGTTGCCCGAGGGCACCACGCCAGTCGCGACCTCGGAGATTGAAGCGCTGCAACGCAATGTGCTGACCCTGTTCCAGCAGATTGTCGCGGGTTCACCCACGCTGTCGGATGAACTCTCGACCGTGGCCATGAACATTGACGAACCGGGCCGCCTGGTGGATTTCATCGCGTCGTCGCTGCCGTCATTGTCGACGCCCGATAAGCAGGACACGCTGGAGACTCTCGACATCCACGTGCGCCTGGAAAAAATCAACCAGCACCTCGCCAAGGAACTGGAAGTCCAGCAACTGCGCAACAAGATCCAGAGCGAAGTACAAGACCGTGTGCAGCAGACGCAGCGCGAGTACTACCTGCGCGAGCAGATGAAGGCCATCCAGAAGGAATTGGGTGAGCAGGATGAAGGGCAACGCGATGTCGAAGATCTGAAGAAAAAGATCGAAGAAGCGGGCATGCCCGACGAGGTCAAGAAAGAAGCGCTTAAGGAATTGGGCCGGCTCTCGCGTATGTCGCCGATGGCTGCCGATTATTCGCTGACGCGCAACTACATTGAATGGCTTGCAGTGCTGCCCTGGGCGAAGACTTCGGGGCAGGAAATTGAGATTCCGAAGGCGAAGGAAATTCTGGACACGGATCACTACGATCTGGAAAAAGTCAAAGATCGCATTCTCGACTATCTCTCGGTCCGCCGGCTGAAGCCGAATATGAAGGGGCCAATTTTGTGCTTCGTTGGGCCGCCGGGTGTGGGCAAGACTTCACTCGGCAAGTCGATCGCGCGCGCGTTGGGACGCAAGTTCGTAAGACTCTCGCTCGGTGGCGTGCATGATGAAGCGGAAATCCGCGGGCATCGTCGCACGTATATCGGAGCGTTACCGGGGCAGATTATTCAGGGCATTCGGCGTGCGGAGACGAAAGATCCTGTGTATATGCTCGACGAAATCGACAAGGTGGGGCGCGATTTCCGCGGCGATCCGGCTTCGGCGTTGCTTGAAGCGCTCGATCCCGAGCAGAACTCGACGTTCCGCGACAATTATCTCGATGTGACTTTCGACTTGTCGAAAGTGCTGTTCATTACGACGGCCAACATGCTCGATCCGATTGCCGAGCCGTTGCGCGATCGTATGGAGATCATCGAACTGCAGGGCTACAGCGAGGAAGAAAAAGTTCACATCGCGTTCCGGTACCTGATTCCGCGCCAGATTGAAGAGAACGGCATCACGGCTGAGCAAATCGAGTTTCCCGAAGAGGCCGTGCGCTATGTGATCCGCCACTACACGCGGGAGGCGGGCGTGCGGAGCCTGGAACGTACCATTGGCACGATCTGCCGCAAGCAGGCGCGGCGGTTGGCTGAGGGCAAGAATGACAAGCTGATCGTCACCAAGGACGTCGTTCAGGAATTCCTCGGAGGCATCAAGATTCGCAGCGAGGGAGAAATTGCCGAACGGACCGAGCGGCCCGGTGTGGCCGTGGGTTTGGCATGGACTCCGTCGGGCGGCGACGTGCTCTTCGTCGAGGCCAACGCGATGAAGGGCAAGGGCGGATTCACCATGACCGGACAGATTGGCCAGGTCATGCAGGAATCGATGCAGGCGGCGCTGACGTGGGTACGGTCGAATGCCGATCGGCTAGGCGTGGCGGAAGACTTCTTTGCCAACCACGATCTTCACATCCACGTGCCGGCCGGGGCAATTCCGAAAGACGGGCCTTCGGCGGGAGTGACCATGGCTACCGCCTTGGTGTCGCTGCTGACCAAGCGGCGCATTACGCCTCTGTTGGCAATGACCGGTGAAATTACCCTGAGTGGGAATGTGCTTCCGGTCGGCGGGATCAAAGAGAAAGTGCTCGCCGCGAAACGCGCCGGCGTGACCGACGTGATTTTGCCCGCAGAGAACAAGATGAACGTCGAGGAAGATCTCACGCCGGAACAGCTTGAGAACTTCACGGTTCATTACGTGAAGACTATCGACGAGGCTCTGCGGTTTTCGCTGCCGCAGCTGGCGGAGGGACCGGCGGCGAAGATACTTGCTACGCCGCCGAAGGATCCCCAGCAGGAGTACAATCCGACGGCGCCGGGGAAGGAACCGGAAGCGGTTCACGATAAAGTGCTGACGCAAGCCTGAAGGTTTGTGAATGCTCAATGGCCAGCCTCTCAGCGAGGCTGGCCGTTTCTTTTTCGTTCTCCGGTGACGCGGTATCGATGAGCCGTATGGCGAAGCCAATACGAGAATTCTCAAACGCTTTAACTTGCCGGCCAGCGACAACGGGCCCACTCGGGGTACACTGAACGCCGATGCGAGTGCGAGTCCTCTTCTTCGGGATTTTGAAAGATATAGTTGGCAAGCCGGCGGATGTAATCGACCTGCCGGACAGCGCTTCGGTGCGCGATGTGCTGGCACGGTATGAATCGCAGATGCCCCGCCTCAAGAAATCGCTGCCGTCGCTCGCCTTGGCGGTAAACCAACAATATGCCGGGCCCGATACGAAATTGAAACCAGACGATGAGGTAGCGCTGCTGCCCCCGGTGAGCGGCGGCGCACCGGAGGCGACGCAACACAGACGCCACGCTTCGATCGTCCGCGAGGTCATTGACATGCAGCGAGTCGTTAGCCGCCTCAGGCGCGGGGAGGACGGCGCTTCCCTGGTTTTTGAGGGAGTCGTTCGCAACCAGACCCGAGCCCGCAAGACCCTCTATCTCGATTACGAAGCCTACGAGGCGATGGCTCTGGAGCAGATGGAGTCGCTCGCTGGCCAGGCGCTGCAACAGTTTCAGATTCGCGATGTTGCCATCGTTCACCGGCTGGGGCGGCTGGAAATTGGCGAGACCAGCGTGCTGATCGCGGTTGCGTCCGCGCATCGAGCGGCGGCGTTTGACGCCTGCCGCTGGCTCATCGATACGCTCAAACGCACCGTGCCCATCTGGAAGAAGGAGTACTTCGAGGACGGCGCCGTCTGGTCCGATGGAGAACCCTTCCCAGCCGAGATTCCGCGCGCAAATTCCGCGACCTGAGGCAGCCCGGCAGCGCAAGCCGCATCTAACTGAGCGGCCGGATGCCTTCGCGTCCATTGTGCTTTACAGCCTGTCAGCCTTACGAGAGACGGTCCAATTGGCAAAGGTATAATTCAATTCTTCGATGAGAAAACCCGCCACGAGATTGCTCCTGATCGGCCTGCTCATCGTCTCCCCTGGCCTATGGGCGCAGCAAACCCCGAGCCAGCAAAATCCGACGCAGCCTAGTCCGACCCAACCTAGTGCGGCCCAGCAAAGTCCCGCTCGCCCCGAACGCCCGTCCGAATCGACCACTACGGTCCGCGTTGAGGTCAATCTGGTAAACGTATTCGTGACCGTGACCGACGATCATGGCGCTCCCGTCGGAGGGCTCACAAAAGAGAATTTCGTTCTTAAGGAAGACGATCACGAGCAGACGATCAAGGTCTTCGACAAGGAATCCGCGCTGCCGATCTCGATTGCACTTGCCATCGATACCAGCCTGAGCACGCGTCACGATCTGCCGCTCGAACAAGCCTCAGCCAAGCGCTTCGCTCATACCATCCTGCGCCCAGTCGACGCGCTCTCCGTCTACGGTTTCAGCGAAGTCGTGCACGAATCCACGCATGGGTACACTGCGGATCTCAAGCACATCGACGAGGCCATTGACCACATCCGACTGGGCGCATCCACGGCGGTCTATGATGCCGTTTATGTCGCTTCGCGCGCCCTTGACCACCGTAAGGGACGAAAAGTTCTCGTCCTGATCACTGACGGAGAAGACGTGGACAGCAAGATCGACTACAAAGAAGCGCTGCGCGCCGCGCAGGAAGCCGAGGCACTGATTTACTCGATCATCATCGTTCCTATCGAGAACAGCGCTGGACGCGAAATCGGAGGCGAGCATGCCCTCATCCAGCTCTCGGAGGATACGGGGGGCAAGTACTATTACGCGACTTCTACGTCACAGCTCGACGACGCATTTCGCAAAATCAACGACGAGCTGCGCACGCAGTATCTGCTGGCCTACTACCCTTCGCAGCAAACAGCGTTCTCGGAATTCCGCCGCATCGAGGTCAAAGTGGCGGGTGTGCCGGATGCAGGGAGCTACCGTGTCCGCCATCGCGCGGGTTACTACACAGTAAAATCTGAGTTCTGACAGAATGGGCTGAAGAAGAGTACCCTCGAAACATAACAGCCAGTCGGGAGGGCGAGGAACAGTGGTTTGCAGATGTTTGTAAGTCCATGCAAACGCCAGAGTAAGGGTGTTTCTCTCCCGTTTCCCAGAACGGGAATACGACATTTGGAATATGACGCAGCGTTGTCGGCGACCCGCTTGCCCCCAGCGGGAGCGCCGCAAGCGACTGAAATACATGAGGCTTCGGCTGCGAGGGAACATATCATCCGGTGCTGGCCGGAGAATTGCTTGGGTCAACCACGAGGAATCCCACTTGAATTCGCGAGAGCCTGATAGCGCAATGAAATTTGTTTGAAGGACTGTCTAGTTGACAGTGTTTTCCGAACACTGGTGGCGTCAAGGTTCGAAGAGAAGATTCTGAGTAAAGATTCTGAAGATTCCAAAAGGAATGGTGGACGATGAATAGACTCAATGCCTCCCAGCGGTTTGCTACCCGAGTTGGTTTCTGGCTAGGAATGCTGGCCACGCTTGCGCTGTTGACATCGGCGGTGTTCGCCCAGACCACGGTCGCGACCGGCAGTATCGTGGGAACCGTGACCGACTCCACCGGCGCAGTTGTCGCAGGCGCCAAAGTGACGATTACCGGTTCTACAGGGCAGACAATCAAGACCACCACTGGCGGGCAGGGAGGCTATTCTTCGGGTTTTCTCGTTCCGGGCGTGTACACCGTGCGGGTGGAGGCGAAAGGCTTCAAGACGGCGCAGTTGCCGCTCGACGTGAAAGTCGATAACACCGCGAACGGCAGTCTGAAACTTGAGATTGGCCAGGAGAGCACCGTGGTCGAGGTGCAGGCCACCGAAGTTCAGGTGAACACCGAGCAAGCCACCGTGCAGGGCGTTTTGAGCGCCAACCAGATCGAGAATCTTCCGGTCAATGGGCGCAACTTCCTCGACCTCGCCCAGCTTGAGCCGGGCGTGCAAATCCAGGACGGTACCAACTTCGACCCGACTAAAGTGGGTTACTCGTCGATCTCGTTCGGCGGGCGCTTCGGGCGCTCCGCGCGCATCGAAGTGGATGGCGTCGACGTCAGCGACGAAACGGTCGGCACCACCACCGAGGATATTCCCGCCAGCTCCATTCAGGAATTCTCGATCGCCCAGTCGAACCTCGATCTTTCCAACGAATTGACTTCCTCCGGTGCGGTCAATGTAGTCACGAAATCGGGCACCAACTCTTACCACGGTGAGGCTTTTGGTGCCTTCCGCGACCACGATATCGGTTCCGCCAGCCTTCCGCATGCGGCATCGCTGCCATCGCCATATTTCCAGCGTAACCAGGAAGGTGGCAGCATCGGCGGGCCAGTTCTCAAAGACAAACTCTTCTTCTTCGCTGATGGTGAGCGTACGCTACAGCACCTGGGCGCTCCGGTACTGGAGTCGGCTCCGTTTGCTTCTTATTCCGGGTTTTTCCCCGCTCCCTTCCGAGACAATGAACTTCTGGGCCGGTTGGATTACCAGTTGACCAAGACCGCGCGCCTGTTCGGCCGCTTCACCTATTTCAAGAATTCCACCGACGCAACCTTTTTCCCCAGCAGTTTCCAGGTCTACAACAACCGGGACGTCACGCGGAACACCGTGGTTGGCGCGGATTTCAATACGGGCAGCATCACCCACACCATCCGCTTTTCGTATCTGAAATTCCAGAACCAGATCGTGGACGCCACGATCGGCACTGACCTTCCTTTTGCCAACTATCCAGTCAGCATCAATATCGGTAGTTTTACCGTCGGTCCGAACCTTCTGGCACCGCAAAGCACGCCGCAGTCCGACCATCAGCTCAAGTACGATGGCAGCAAGGCATGGAGAAAGCACATCGTGCGCTTCGGGGCTAGCTGGAACCACATCCAGGGTGGCGGTTTCGCTGCGTTTTATGGAACCACTCCGAACGTGTTCGGCAACGGTACCATTTATCCGGGTTGCGCAGGGCCGAATACGTCCAACTGCCCGCTTGGCCCGGACGGCACGACGGCAACGAACCCGCTGGACTACGAGATGGTAGAGGCCATCATCAGCAATGGCCAAGGCTACTCCACCGAGAAACCGGCCCTTGGATTTCCGGCCGGAGGCTTGGGCCCGGATAACCGCATAGGGCTGTACATCGGGGATTCGTGGAAGATTCTGCCTAACCTTACTCTCTCGCCCGGACTGCGGTATGTGCGAGACACCGGTCGCACCGACAGCGACTTGCCCGCCATTCCAGCCCTCAACGCCGCTTTTCCAACCTACGGGAATCAGGTGCGGCAGCCTAATTTGAACTTCGCACCTCAATTGGGTATTGCATGGGATCCCGGAAAGAACGGAAAGACTGTGATTCGCGCCGGGATCGGATTGTTCTACGAAAACGTCATTTATAACAACGTGCTGTTTGATCGCCCGCTGCGCCTGCAGAACGGAGCTTTCTTGTACTCGCCCGCGGCCTGTCTGAATAGCTCTGCGCAGGCCATCACCACACCGAGTGGTCCGCTCAACAATCCCAACTCCAACTGCGTCGACAGCAGCAGAACTCCCCTTCCGATCTTCCAGGCTGCCCAAGGCATAGCCAATCTGGAGAATTCGCTCAAAGCAGCTTATCCCTTTACTCTGTCCTCTCCGAACGGGGCATATGTTGGCAGCCTGATTGGAGCCGGCGTTAATCTTCCCCTGGGACTATTTGCTCCGAACTATCGCACGCCCCGTTCGGTGCAGATGAACGTCGGAGTTCAACACGAAATCCGGCGCGGCATGGTGTTGAGCGTGGATTTTCTGCGCAACGTAGAGACCCACGCGCTTCTCGGCGTTGATGCAAATGACGTGGGCGATCCCCACCACTTTAACTTCGGATCCGCGCAGCAGGCCATTCAAAATACGATTACCGCTTGCGGCGCAACCTCACTCCAGGACGCGATAACGTCGTGTCCCGGCTTGAACAACGGTCAGCCCATCGGCGCAAACATCTCAAACTTCACCGCTTTTGGCTTAGGCTCGGCCGAAGACACGGGCATTGCCTGTGCCAACGCCCCGAACCCGAGCCCGTTCGCCCAACCGGGGTCTACTCTGGGCTATCCGTGCGCATTTCAGGGAAAGAACAGCGCTTACGGCACGGCGTTGTTCTTGCAGCCGATCAGCCGTTCGGTCTACAACGCTCTGCAAATGAAGCTTGTGCAAAACATGGCCAACCCGATGCGGGGAGTGAAAGCAGCGAATTTCCAGGTGTCCTATTCATTGTCCCGTTTCGTGAATCCGCTGGCGTTCGCCGGGAACGCTCCGCCGTCGAATCCGGTCGGCGCCAACGATCAGGACTTTGTGCTTCAGGCTGCGGACAACAACGACCCGCTGCGCTACATGGGTCCGTCACTGCTGGATCGGACTAACCAAATCTCTTTTGGTGGCAATTTCGATGTGCCTTGGGGTTTCCGCCTGGGGATCATTGCCCACTTCTATAGCCCGCTCTCCAGTCCAGTCATTGTCGGCAGCAACGGTAGCGGCGGTCAGATTTTCCAGACTGACTTCACGGGAGGCGGCGTCTATAGCGAGCCGCTACCTGGTACCAAGAACGGTTCGTTCGGGCGCGATTTTGGCGTTAGCGGCATGAATACAGCCATCAGTCGCTACAACTCTACGATGGCCGGTCAGCCCACGCCGGCGGGGCAGGTCCTCGTTAGCAACAACCTGTTCACAGCGGCGCAGCTGGCAGCGATCGGCGCGGTTGCTCCTCAAGTAAGCACCGCTCCCGAGGATCAGTTGACCTTCCCTTGGACCAAGGCACTGGACTTCAAGGTGGCATGGCCGCACAAGTTCGGTGAGCGATTCACGATCGAACCCAGCGTTGGGTTCTACAACATCTTTAACTTCTCGAACTTTAATCAGCCTCCGGGTGTCATGAGCGGCTGGCTAACCTCGGGCGGCAGCTCGATTAACAGCACCAACACCGCTTTGCAGCCGGGTGAGACCGGCATCCAAAGTGATCTGTTCCGAGTGGGCGCCGGCACGGGCGTGTTTGGCTTGGCCTCGCCCAGGGTCACGGAATTCGCGCTCAAGCTCACCTTCTAGCGAATCGCGTCATTCCAAAGGCCACCAGCCCGAATCGGCTGGTGGCCTGTTTTTGTCGTCCGTGACCTGTTCTTTGAATGTAGTGGCGCTCAGGGAGTCAGTTCGCTGCGCAGACGCTTCGACAGTTTTTCGATCTGCTTCAGTTTTTCGATCACATCTTTGGGCAGCATGCCTTTGCGGACGCTGGCGACATCCGTCGGAATGGTTTGCGCGGTGCGGGCCAGGTCGTCCGCGTCTCTTTGCAGTTGCGCGAGATCGAGATGCCTCGTAGGACTGGTTGGGGCTGGGTTGGTCTTTGAGGGATCCAGAGGCTCCGGAGGCTTTGGAAAAGTACTATGCTCTTGCGGAATGGCCAACGTGACAAAAAGCCCAAGCATTACAGGGAGCGACAGCCAAGCAGATTTCTTCACGGTGCACCTCCTGCCGGCAGAGCAAAGATTTGAGGCATTGTACTCCCGAATTGCCAGCTGTTCCTGAACCTGCGGCAGGCAGCCGTTGCCCCCGGCGCTTTGTGTACAATGCCTGCATGCCTTTCCGCGCTCCACAAGGGAATCCCAATGCCGCCAAGCGCAGCCGCACTCCTCCTCCGGAAGATACTTTCGAGGAGGCTGCTTTCCTCAAGGTGTTGGGGGAGAAGCAGAAACCGGTCTCGGTCAAGCTCCTGGACGGCCAGATTGTCCACGGATGGATCGAGTACTACGACAAGAACATGGTGCGGCTGACCCGCGAGGGCGCGCCCAATCTGTTCATCTTCAAGCACGAGATTATGTATATCGCGGAAGACGGCGGGAAGAGAAAATGAGTTCTGGGTCTTAGGCGTTAGGTCCTAGGTGTTCGGCTTGAAAGCCAAATGCCCCAAAAACTGAGACCTAACACCCAAGACCCAAAACCTAAGACCTAAACCTGTGCCCAACACTTCCAACGAGAGCTTTCTTCCCACGTTGTCGGCCATCGCTCGCGAGGCCGGAGCGCTGCTGCTGCAGTATTTCCACCAGGGACTCAAGATTGAGTACAAGGGCGACGCTGATCTGGTGACTGCGGCGGACCGTGCTGCCGAAGCTCTGATCCGCGAGCGCATCCGCCAGCAGTTTCCCTCGCATGATGTGCTGGGCGAAGAGCAGGGACTGAACGATCAAGGCAGCGACTACCGCTGGTACGTCGATCCGCTGGATGGCACGACGAATTTCGCTCACGGATATCCAGTGTTTTGCGTGTCGATCGCGCTGCAACACCAGGCTGTGGAGGATCGTTCGTCGGGCCAGCTGGGCCGACGCATCGCTGGCGCGGTCTACGATCCGACACGCGACGAATTATTCACCGCCGAGCAGGGAAGAGGCGCGCACCTCAACGGCAAGCCGATCCACGTGTCGAAGGCGGCGCAGTTGAAGGAATGCCTGGTAGCGACGGGCTTTCCCAGCCACAAGCGGCACAAGAATCCTAACATTCACTTCTATCACCAGATCACGCTGCGCACCCACGGAGTGCGGCGAGCGGGATCGGCGGCACTCGATTTGTGCAATGTGGCCAGCGGGCGCTTCGACGGGTTCTGGGAATTCAATCTCAATCCGTGGGACACGGCCGCGGGCGCGCTCATTGTGGAAGAAGCCGGCGGCAGGGTCAGCCGCTTTGACGGATCTCCATTTGCAATCGACAGCCGGGAGACGCTGGCGTCGAATGGCCTGGTGCACGACGCGCTGTTGCGTGAATTCGAGGAAATCTTCGCGGGACGCGGGCTGACTCCCTTGCCCGAGCCCAGCGACTACAAGCGGTAAGCCGGTATCGGCGGCTTATGCCTTGTTACAATAAGCCGGTGGGGACGCCGGCCCGCTCCGCTCCGGGCGGTGGCCAATTCAAGAACATTTCAGGCTTACCGTGATGAACTCACTTTTGGAACGCAAGATCGAAAAGCGGCCTGACAAAGTCCGGCTGCGGGGACGCATTCTTTTTCTCACCGAAGATCCGGATCTGATCAGGCGGCAGCTCGCGGGCGAGGATGTGCCTTGGGATACAAAGAATCCTGCCAACAATCCCAAACTGCGCGACGACATTTCCACCGACGAGATCACTCCGGCGCACTATTGCTTCTATTTTGACGAGACGTTGGGCGAGATTCCGTATCTCGGATTGAAATGCGGCAGCGTGACGCCCATTGGTCGCGGAGATGTAAAACGCGGCGGATTCGTGTGCGCGGTGAGCGGAAAGCGGCGTGGGAAGGGATCGAGCCGCGAGCAGTCTCCGTATGCCGAGATGTGCGCGGGCATTCGCGTGGTGATTGCCGAAAACATCGAACGCATTTACAAGCAGAATTGCCAGAACCTGGGACTGCTGACCTCGACGAATTTCTCCCTGATCGATCGCATTCGCGGCGGGGAAGAGATCGCGCTGAGTGAGTTCACGGCCGGCGAGGACGAGATTACGCGGCAGGTGATTGAGTACGGAGGCCTGTTTCCTTTCAATGTGGCGCGGATGCAAGGGAAAGTCTTCCTGCCGCCGATTAAGAGCGATGTGAAATTGGGAATGCTGGGGAATGTCCGCCGCTACACCGCATCTCCAATGACCCTGGCGGAAAAGATTTTCGCGCGGCACATGATCAACGAGAAGGGCGAGGTCGGAGTGCCATCGGTGAAGCCGGGAGATACCGGATTCGCGCGCGCGGATCTGCGCTTCAGTCACGAGTACGTCACTCCCATGGCCGCGATCTTCTTCGAGCGCTATGTCGGCAAGGACGCAAAGGTCAACGATCCGTCGAGCATCCTGTTCTTCCGCGATCACTTGACGTTCCTCGACGAGGTGATTTCCGAAGAAAAAAAGAAACTCGGCTTGCTTGATCTGGCGACACAACTCAAACTGAAACAGCAGGATTTCGCCAAGCAGCAAGGCATCCGCCTGCACGGCGAATTGACCGATCGCAAGGGTTCGGAGGGCATCTGCCACTCCATCGTGCTCGAGAGCTACGCGCTGCCGGGGCAGTTGAATATCGGCTCTGACTCGCACACGCCGCACGTGGGCGCGATTGGCTGCGTGGCCTTCGGTATCGGCACCACCGACGTGTTCAACTCTTGGATCACGAAAGATGTCCGGGTAAAGGTGCCCGAGTCCGTGCGCATCGTGGTTCGCGGCAAGAAGCATCGCAACGTGACCGCGAAAGATTTTATCCTCAAGATTCTGAGCCTGGACTACGTGCGCAGCGGTAAGGCGCTGGCCAAAGTCATGGAATATGCAGGTGAGGCGATCGAAGAGTTGAGCGTCGACGAGCGCGCCACCATGACCAACATGGCGGCGGAGATTGGCGGATTCACCGGGATCGTCGCACCTGACAAGAAAGCCGTCGACTTCCTGGTCGATAGGCGAGGTATGAGTCGGGCAAAGGCCGAGGCCATGATGGAAGGCCTGTACAGCGATCCCGGCGCGCAGTACGCGCATGTGATCGAACTCGATGCTGCCGAGATTACGCCGATGGTGGCCACGCCCGGTGATCCGGGCAACGGCAAATATGTGCGTGATTTGAATACGCCCGTGCCGGTCGAGATCGCCTACGGCGGCACCTGCACGGCGGGCAAGAATGAAGATATGGATATGTACGCCGCCGTGCTCGCCGATGCGCTCAAGCACGGCAAGCATGTGGCCGGCTCAGTCAAGTTCTACATTCAATTCGGATCGCAGGAGACGCGTGAGTACTGCCTGCGCAGGGGATATCTGGAAGTTTTTCAGAAATCTGGCGCATACGTGATCGAACCGAGCTGCGGAGCCTGCATCAATGCCGGACCGGGAGTTTCGACGCGTCCCGACCAGGTTGTGATCAGCGCGCAGAACCGGAATTTCCCCGGTCGCAGCGGTCCGGGACAGATGTACCTGGCGTCACCCTTCACCGTCGCCGCTAGCGCGGTGGCTGGTTACATCGTGGAATACGAGCCGAGCGAGAAGACGGAATTGGTCGGGGCATAAGGGCACCGCACTGCAGCCTTGGATGGCTCCGAACCTTGATCTACCGCTCCTAGGGATTTATCGCCCCAAGACGGCTGGCTGGCGTCCCGCTGCTCGTAAGTGGTTGAATTTGGCCAGGTTGGCCGAAATGAGCCACCCCAATTCCCGCAACTTTTCCTCGCCTTCTGCGTTCCAATAGGTAGTGACAGTGGCACTGGTAGAAGGGCAACGAAGAAGGCCACGGGTCATCAGAAGAGCTTCGGTACCGCTTAGAGGTTCAGCGGGTCTGGAGCCGGGGGGTGGATATGCGTTACATGAAATATCTCGCGTTGCTGGCAGTGCTGATGTTGCCGCTTGCGTACTCGCAGGCGCAGGTTGGAGTGGGAGTCGGCGTGAACGTCGGTCCAAGTTACGTTGACCCTGCCTATGCTGCCGGACCGCCGGCATGTGCTTACGGATACTATTCCTATTATCCCTATGCCTGTGCACCGTATGGCTTCTACGGTCCGCAGTGGTTCGCAGGTGGAGTATTTATCGGTGCCGGACCTTGGTACCACTGGGGCTGGGGTCATGGTGGATACTGGGGACGCGGTGGGTATTGGGGTCATGGTTACGCGCGCGGCTACGTTGGCGGTTACGGACGAGGCTATGCCCGCGGGGCCTACGGGCGCGGTTACGCCGGCGGCGGATATCACGGTGGCGGCGCGGTTCGGGGCGGCGGTGGCTTCCACGGCGGCGGTGGACTTCACGGTGGCGGCGGCTTCCATGGCGGAGGCGGCCACGGCGGCGGACATCGGTAACCGACTCGAATGCAGAAATAATGAAACGGCTGGCAGCATCTCGCTGCCAGCCGTTTTTCTTAGACTACTCCCGGGTACCATCCCGGGCGTGGCTCCGCCGCGATCTATGACGTCTGCGCCGCCCCGGTTCGTGCCTTTTGCAGCTCTTTCAAGGATGGGAAGGAGCTAGGAGTGACCAGCGTTCGCTCCGCAGGTTGCGAACCGGCTTTTAGCGCTGCCGCCAGTAATTCCACGGCATCCCCAACGATCGGCGGGGAAACCACCGTAGCTGCCAGTCGCCCCTGCCGGACCCATTCCTGTCCGGTGCGGGGAACCCCGTCGCATCCCGTGATTGGCAGCCGGAGCCAGGCATCGCGCTCGCGCAGGTCTCCCAGTTCTTCAAAAGCCCGCCGTGCCCCGAGAGCCATGTCATCGTTCTGGCAGGCGATCATGTTGACATGCAATTGTCGCGACGTACTCAGCGACAACCACGACTTGACGGCGTGATAGCCGCTGTTCTGCGTCCAGTCACCTTTCAGAGTTTTTACCTCAATGCCGGGTGGCTTGGTTGCGAGCATTCCCTTGGTACGGACTTTTGCGACATCGCGGACCGACGGGCCCTCGATATAAAGAACGCATCCCTTGTCCCCGAGAAACGCGGCCATCTGCTGGCCCTGAATCTTACCGATCGCCTCGTGGTCCGACAGTACTGCGAAAACCGGTAGCAGAGCGTGTCTCCGTAGCTGCGTAATGTAGTCAACGTCGGTATTGATGATGGCCCAGGCGATTCCCGCGCCCACCGCAGCCTTGGCGATCTGGGCCATGCCCGTGCCTACGGGTTCGGCCAGGATGGCATCGGGACGTTTGGAGGGGTCTTGGATGAAGCCAAGAATCTGCTGCGTCTGCTGTACCGCGTCGTTGCCGGAATAGACGATCCGAACACTGGCACCGAGCTTGACGGCGGCCGCCTGGGCCGAGGCTGCCTGTTCGAGTTGATAGTCGTTGTCGTCAGTGATCAGGGACACGACAACGTTCAGCTTGTTCATGAATTGCGCCCCTCACCGGAGGTCGCACCGCACGCCTGCGATTATTAACTCACTCACATCTGCACGCGCCAAATTACTTCGGTCATGGATTCGCTGGCATCCGGACACGACCCGGAGGGGGACGACCGCGCCCAGCCCGAAGCGCGGACGGCGCGGACGGCGCGGACGACCGACCCTGTACCAGCTGCCGCGATTCTTGCTAGAATGTCCGGTCACAAAAACGTCGCGGTAGTAAAATAAACGCAGAGACTCTCAGGAGACTGACACCTTTATGGCCTATGTGATTGCTGAGCCGTGCATTGGCACCAAAGACACCGCATGCGTGGACGCGTGTCCGGTGGACTGCATTCATCCCAAGAAAGACGAGCCCGCCTACGCGACCGAGGAGTTGCTGTACATCGACCCGGTGGAGTGTATCGACTGTGGCGCCTGCGTCCCGGTGTGCCCGGTCTCGGCTATCTTCGCTCTGGACGATCTGCCGGAGAAGTGGGCTGCTTTCACCGAGCGCAACGCCAAGTATTACGGGCGGTAAAACAGCTTGGCTCTTGGTTTGGAGCTCGGGGCTTGGATGAGATCAGAGGCGCGCGTCCTTTAGGGGCGCGCTTTGTTATTTTTTCTGGCGAACAGCTTGGATTCTGCGCGCTCTATCGCTTTCTGGCATTCCCTAGAACCTCGGCGTCGATCCCCGTGTGCGTTTTCAGAGCATCCAGAATTCGCAAGTAATTGTGGCTGTCCATGAGCAGGACAAAGACCTTCGGTGCGTCCTGCTCGTGGTAATGAATCTCCAGCCAGTGCTCCTTCTCATCCATGAGAGCGAGCGTGTATTCGTAATCGCACTTGTCGATCTGACTATAGGGAATGGTCACCGGATCGCCCTTGACGGGGCGCACTTCGAAAGCCTTGTTTTTATCGCTAAAGGTCAGCACGGCTTTGACGTGTTTGCCCTTCAGGTTGGGCACCCAGACATGGCTGAACGAGGTCTCACCGGCGAAACCAAGCGTAGCGGCAAGCAAGATCAAGAGAAGAATAGAGACAATTCGTTTCACAATCTAGAAAGTATATCGAAAGGCAGTCGGGTGCGCAGAGCTCAGCCGGGTGCCCCATTTCTCGCGTTCTTGGCGAGAAAAGCCTACCCAGAGCGAGTCCAAAGGTGGGGATTTTCAACCCTTTACTGATCGCCACAAACTGATCGCTGACGGTTGATAGCTGATCGCTGACGTCCGAAAGCTCCTTCCGCTAGAATCAACCCTTCACCTGCGAACTCCCATGGCCCTCAGAGAGTCGGAAGCGATCGTGCTGCGCAGCTATCCCCTGCGCGAGGCCGATCTTCTGGTCACGCTGTTCACGCGTGCGGAGGGCAAGGTCCGCGGCGTGGCCCGGTCGGCCAAGAAGTCGAAGCGGCGTTTCGGTGGAGCTCTCGAGCCGCTGACCTACGTGCGTGCTTTTTACGATGTGCGGGAGCGGCAAGAGCTGGCGCGGCTCGACTCCTGCGATGTGCTGGAATCTCCCATGGCTTCGGAGGTCAGCTATGCGCGCGCGGTGGCCCTGGGACACATCGCCGAATTGCTTGACGAACTGCTGCCCGACCGCGAGGCCAACGACGCCATCTTCCGCCTGACTCTCTCGGTGCTGCACGTCCTGACTGGCCCGGAGGTGTGGATGCCGATCACGTATTTCGAATTGTGGCTGACGCGCCTAGTCGGATTCCTGCCCGAATTGACGGAGTGCACGGTCTGCGGCCGCAACCTGAACGGCAGCCGCGCCTATTTTCACGCGCTCGCCGATGGCCTGATGTGTCCCGACGACAAACGCCTGGCGTCGTCCGAGATTTCAGCGGAGTCGCGGACACTGGCCGCGCAAATGTTTCGCGCGCCGGTGGAAAGTTTCGGTGGGATTCCGTGGCCGAGGGCGCAAGGCGCCGACCTGAGGAAGTTCCTGATGCAGATTTTGCAGCGGCATCTTGAGAAGAAGTTGGTCACGGCGGGGATGCTGGAGAAGGGCGGGTTCTAGGACGAAAAGGATGGTCCCGGACCTGGCCTGTTGTGCTAGAACCTAATGCCAAGAGGAACATCATGATGGACAAATGGGGAAGGCGGCTGTTCACGGCGGGTGCGATTGTTCTGTTGTTGCTGGGATTGGTGCATTCGCTATCGCTGTTCGAAAAGTCAGTTCCTGCGAATGACCCTGAGCGGCAACTGCAGAACCTGATGTCCAACTACAAATTCAACGTCATGGGATCGATGCGCACCATGGACAATTTCCTGCGTGGGTTCAGCGTTTCGTTTATGCTCAGCGCCCTCAGCCTGGGAGCGCTCGATCTGGCGCTCTGCCGCGAACGCGCAAGGCTGCTGAGGCGCGTGGCGCTCGTCAATATTGTCTGGCTGGCCGCAATGACCGCCGTGTCTATGCGCTATTTCTTCATTTTCCCGACGTCGTTCCTGGCCGCCGCGCTCCTGATCTTCACAGCCGCTTGGCTGAAACTGCCGAGCGAAAAGCAGGGCTAGGCGAGTCGCCCCCCGAGAATTCCACGCGCCGTATAATCTCTGTCCATCATGGAAAAACGCCCCTTGGGAGTCACCGTCCTCGCGGTGGCCGATCTCCTCGTGTCCCCATTGCTACTGGTTGCCGGGGCTAAGGCGCTCATTTCGACCATTCGAGATTGGGGGAGCGCACCACAACTCCCTGGACGGGAACTCCTGCTGGCCTTAGACGCCTGCGTCCTCGTCGTGGGGACAGTTTGCGCCGTGGCCGCAGCGGATCTGTGGCGATTGAAAAAGCGCGGCCGCCCGGTAACGATTTTCCTGATGTGCATATTTGGCGTGTTTGCCGGGGTCTTTGCCCTTCCTACGGGGGAGTTCCCCCGGGAGGAGTTATGGGCGGGCCGCGCGAGCTTTGCATTTTGCGTATGGGCCGTCGTGTATCTGTGCCTGCCGGGCACTCGGCGGAAATTCGAAACCGCAGTCGCCAGCGAAGTCAAGTCTACTGTGGCGGGCTAATAACTCCTGCAAACGTCCTCAAAAGTAGACACGTTTTCCACAACCTAACTCCCATCCCCTCAACGGCGCCTGAAATTATCAACGACTTGGGGCGATTTTCTTTGTCGTTAGCCACACTTTTCCTGCAGGAACGTTTTCCGCGCCATGCTGACGATTGCCTCCCGCTTCCATTACAATCGTGGATTAACCTCTTAGCGTCCGGCCGCGCTGTAGGAGTTCGACTGACCACTCGCATCCTGGGGTTGTGAGCTAAGAGCCAAAAGCCAAAAGCCAAGAGCTGAATCTGTGAATCCATCCCCGTCCAACTCGCTCACCTTCCAGGAACTCATCTTGCGTCTGCAGACGTTTTGGGCGGAACGCGGGTGTGTGCTGCAGCAGCCTTACGATGTCGAAGTCGGCGCGGGCACCATGGCGCCGGAAACCTTTCTCCGCGTGCTAGGGCCGAAGCCTTATAAGGTCGCGTATGTGCAGCCCTCGCGCCGTCCGGCGGACGGTCGCTACGGGGAGAATCCCAACCGGCTGTTCAAGCACATGCAACTGCAGGTGATCCTGAAGCCTCCGCCGGAGAACGTGCAGGAGTTGTATCTGGAGTCGCTGGGCGCGATTGGCATTGACCTGCGCCAGCATGACATCAAGTTCGAAGAGGATAACTGGGAAGCTCCAACTCTGAGCGCGTGGGGCGTGGGCTGGCAGGTTATGCTCGACGGTCTCGAGATTACACAGTTCACCTACTTCCAGCAGTGCGGCGGCGTGGATCTGTTTCCGATTTCGGCTGAGCTGACGTATGGCCTCGAGCGCATTGGCGCGTTCCTGCAGGACGTGGATTCGATCTATGACATCGTCTGGGCGCTCGATCCCGAGACCGGCAGCGTAGTGAAGTATGGCGACGTGCGGCTGGCCGATGAGGTGCAGTTTTCGGTGTACAACTTCGAGCTAGCCGACGTCGAGAAGGCGTGGAAGCATTTTGAGCTGTGCGAAGCCGAGTGCAAGGGGTTGCTGGAGCAATATGCGACGTTGACGAAGGACAAAACCGAGGGTGATGGGATCGGACGCGACAAGTCTCGGTTTCCGCTGCTCGGCGCTTACGATCTTTGTCTGAAGTGCTCGCACCTGTTCAACATTCTGGACGCGCGCGGAGCGATTTCGGTGACCGAGCGCGTGGGCGTGATTGCGCGCGTGCGTGCGTTAGCGGTGGGGATCGCGAAGGCTTGGGTCGACCAGCAGAAAAAGGATGAGACTGCTTCGGAGAAGTCCGACGATCCTGCGCCTGCGCGCGACAAGAAGCCGAAGGCGAAAAAAGAGGCGTTATCGCCGGTGGGCTAGCTGGAACAGCCTCCCACTTCGGGCTTGGGCAGGCGAGTTGTGATGCCCGTCACATGCGACTTGGGCTCCGTTTTGAGAGACTGGATGGTTTGAAGGCATGCCAGACTTCCTATTAGAGATCGGTTGCGAAGAGATTCCGGCGCGGATGATTGGCGCGGCATCCCAAGAGTTGAGCGAGCGCGTCGCCGCGCTGCTGAGGCGCGAGCGGCTGGCGGGTGGTGAGGTCACGCATTTCGATACCCCGCGGCGGCTGGCGGTGATGGCCTCCGGCATCGCCGCTTCGCAGGCCGACGTAGTCGAGCAGGTCACAGGGCCTTCGGTTCACGTCGCCTATAAAGATGGCCAGCCCACACCTGCCGCGCACGCCTTTGCCAAGAAGTCGGGCGTAGACGTGGCGCAACTGGAAAGGGTCACCAGTCCCAAGGGTGAGTACCTAGCCGCGAAGGTTACGAAGAAAGGTCGCAGCGCGGCCGAGATTCTCGCAGCGGGTCTGCCCAAAGAACTCTCCATGATTTACTGGCCTAAGAACATGTACTGGCAGAAGGCGAACGAGCGCTTCGTGCGTCCGGTGCGCTGGCTGGTTGCGATGCTGGATGGGGAAACGATTCCGCTGGAGTTTGACGGCATTCGGGCAGGGAAGACTTCGCGCGGACATCGCATTCTGACGGACAGCCCGGTGACGATTCCGTACGCCGGCCCGGCATACTTCGATTGCCTGCGAGCGGCAAAAGTGCTGGGCTGCGGCGAACGCGAGCATCAGATTCGCAAGGCGCTCGATGCCGCGACGCGCTCGATTCCCGGTGCGCGCTGGCGCGAGGACAAGGCGCTGCTCGATACAGTCGTCAATCTGACGGAATTTCCGTCGGCCATTCTGGGCAGCTTCGATCCGCAGTTTCTGGCGCTGCCGGAAGAAGTTCTGGTCACGGTAATGCGCGATCACCAGAAATATTTTGCCATCGAAGATGCGGGTGGCAAACTGGCCCCCCATTTTCTGGCTGTGCTCAACACTGACCGCGACCCGCAGGGATTGATCCGTCATGGCAACGAGCGCGTGCTGCGGGCCCGCTTCAACGATGCGCGCTTCTTCTGGGAGACCGATCAGAAAAAGTCTCTGCTCGAGCGTTTGGAATCGCTGAAGCATGTGACCTTCCAGAAGGATCTGGGCAGTTACTTCGACAAAACGCAGCGCGTGCAGCGGCTGTGCAGTTGGCTCAGCGAGATTCTCAAGCAGGCCGAGATAGCGGTGCGGCCTGGAGTGATCCACAAAGCAGCGTGTCTAGCAAAGACCGACCTGACCACAGAACTGGTGAAGGAATTTACCGAACTCCAGGGAATCGTCGGTGGGTTGTACGCGCGAGCGCAGCAGTTGGAAGACAGCCTGCCCGAAGCGACGCGGTTTGTCATCGCCGATGCCATTTACGATCATTACAGGCCCGAATCGACCGACGACGAAGTTCCTCGTTCGATCGAAGGTGCGGTGCTTTCGATCGGCGACAAAGCCGACACGATCGCCGGCATGTTCGCGCTGGGGCTGGTGCCGAGCGGGTCGAAGGATCCGTTTGCGCTGCGCCGGCAGGCGAACGCGATCGTGAAGGTCATCGCAGAAAAAAAATTGCCGTTGTGGTTGGGTGACCTCATGCGTGATGCGCGCTCGGGCTACCGGCGCTCCGAAGCCGAGAAGAAGTTTGTAGAGGATGCGAAGTTCGACGAGTCGGTCGCGACGTTCTTCCGCGAGCGCCTGGAGTTCTATCTAAAGGATGTTTGCGGGTACACATACGATGTGGTGAAAGCTGTGCTGGGAGCTGACGCAGAAGACGTAGTCGATGCCGTGCAACGAGCCGAGGCGGTGAAGCAGGTTCTGCACATGCCCGAGTTCCAGGCGATTGGCGCAGCCTGCAAGCGCATGCGCAACATTCTAAAGCAGGCTGCGGAGAAGGGCATCGCGCCGACTGCGACCTTCGAATACCTGCCCGATTCCGCACCCGAAGAAAAGAATCTGGCGGCCTATGTCGAGGTCAACGGGCCGAAGGTGGAAGCGCTTCGGAGGAAGAAAGAGTACAGCGACGCGCTGATGTTGCTCTCGACCGCGCGCGACCTGGTGGATGCATTTTTCGACAAAGTAATGGTCATGGTAGAAGACGCAAAGTTGCGCGCCAACCGGCTGGCGCTGTTGCGGACATTGCTCAAAGAGTTTTCCACGATCGCCGACTTCTCGGAGATCGTGACCGAAGGGAAGGCGTAAGAAGTTCGGCTGAACGAAATCTGAATCTACACAAAGGACTTATATATGGCGACGATTACTCTCCCCGAAGTTGAAGCGCAAGACACGAAGAAATCCACAACCAAGTACGTCTACTTTTTCGGCGGCGGCAAGGCCGATGGAAACGGAAAGATGAAGGATGTGCTGGGCGGCAAAGGCGCGGGCCTGGCTGAGATGACCAACGCCGGGCTGCCCGTGCCTCCGGGATTCACCATTCAGACCGAGGCCTGTCGCGAGTACATGCGGACGGCTGCCACGTCGAAGGAAGTCGAGCGCCAGATGGACGAAGCCCTGGCGAAGTTGGAAGCGCTGCAGGGGCAGAAGTTAGGCACGGGCGAGAATCCGCTGCTGGTGAGCGTGCGCTCGGGCGCTAAGTTCTCCATGCCGGGCATGATGGATACAATTCTCAACCTCGGACTGAACGACAAGAGCGTGGAAGCGCTGGCCAAGCGCAGCAACAATCCGCGGTTCGCGGCCGATTCTTACCGTCGGCTGATCCAGATGTTCGGGAACGTCGTGCTCGACATCGAGAAGTCGGCATTCGACGAAGTATTCGACGCTAAGAAGAAGCAGCAGAAAACCAAGCTGGACACCGACCTGACCGCCAAAGATCTTCAGGAAGTGGTCCTCGATTACAAGAAGGTCGTCAAGAAGCACGCGAAGCGCGACTTCCCGCAGGATCCGCGAGAACAGCTGGTGATGGCGCGCGACGCCGTATTCCGCTCGTGGCAGAACGACCGGGCGAAGCACTATCGCCGCATCAATAACATCGACGACATGCTCGGGACTGCGGTCAACGTGCAGGCCATGGTGTACGGCAACCTCGGCGACACTAGTGGCACGGGCGTGGGTTTCACGCGCAATCCCGCAACCGGCACGAGCGAGTTCTACGGCGAATTCCTGATGAACGCGCAGGGCGAAGATGTGGTTTCGGGCGTGCGCACTCCGGTGCCGATCCTCGAACTGCAGAAGATCATGCCGGCGGTTTACGACCAGCTCCGCGAAATCACCACCCGGCTGGAGAAGCACTACAAAGACATGCAGGACTTCGAGTTCACCATCCAGGATGGCAAGCTCTACATGCTGCAGACCCGCAACGGCAAGCGCACGGGATTGGCCGCAGTGCGAGTTGCGATTCAGATGGTGGAAGAAGGGCTGATCACCAAGGACGAGGCAATCTTCCGCGTCGAACCGAACCAGTTGTATGACTTCCTGGTACCTCGGCTCGATGAGAAGAGCACAAAAGTAGAAGTGCTGGCGACCGGGCTGCCGGCATCGCCGGGAGCAGCTGTGGGACAGATCGTCTTTACCGCCGACGAAGCGGTCAAGATGGCAGGCCACGACACGACGAAGAACCCAGTGATTCTGGTGCGCGCCGAGACGACGCCGGAAGACATTCACGGCATGGAAGTCGCGAAGGGCATTCTGACCTCTCGAGGCGGCATGACCAGTCACGCCGCGGTCGTGACCCGCGGCATGGGCAAGTGCTGCGTAGCGGGTGCGGGCGACATCGATGTCAACGAAAAGGCTCGCGAGATGCGGGTGAAGGGCCAGACGTTCAAAGAGGGCGACTGGATTTCGCTGGACGGCACCACGGGCCGTGTGATCAAGGGCAAGCTCGGTACCTTGGATCCATCTCCGGATGACCCAGAGTTGCAGAAGTTCATGAACTGGGCCGATCCGCATCGCAAGATGAAAGTCCGCGCGAATGCCGACATTCCTCGTGATGCGATTCAAGCGCGGGCGTTCGGAGCCGAAGGAATTGGTCTCTGCCGCACCGAGCACATGTTCTTCGGCGAGGAGAAGATTCCGCACATGCGCGCCATGATACTGGCGGACAACGAGAAAGATCGCCGCACGGCGCTGAAGAAGCTGTTGCCGATGCAGCGTGCCGACTTTGCCGGCGTCTTCAAGGCGATGGACGGCTTGCCGGTTACGATCCGCACCCTGGACCCGCCGCTGCACGAGTTCCTGCCGCGTCGCGAGGACTTGATGGTGGAAATTGCCACTCTCCCGTATGCAAACGCCAAGGAGAAGAAAGCACTCGTCGCACGCTATTCCGACTACGGCGCGAACGGTGTCGGCGATCTGAAGAAGCTGTTGCCGACGCTGCTTGCACGAGTCGAGCAGCTGCACGAGTTCAATCCCATGCTCGGGCATCGCGGATGCCGACTGGGTATCACCTATCCGGAAATTACCGAGATGCAGGCGCGCGCCATCTTCGAAGCTGCGGTGGATTGTACAAAGAAAGGCATCAAGGTGCTTCCCGAGGTCATGATTCCGCTGGTCGCTATGGTGAAGGAAATGTCGAACCAGGCGGCCATCGTGCGGCGGGTGGCGGACGAAGTATTCAAAGAGAAGGGGACAAAAGTCGAGTACATGGTTGGCACGATGATCGAGTTGCCGCGCGCGGCGCTGGTAGCGGACGAGATTGCCAAAGAGGCGGAGTTCTTCTCGTTCGGCACGAACGATCTGACGCAGACCACGTTCGGCTTTTCGCGCGACGACGTCAACAAGGTGCTGCCGACCTATCTGGCCGAGGGCATCCTGAAGCAGGATCCGTTTGCGGCGCTGGACCAGGATGGCGTGGGACAACTGGTGAAGATGGCCACGGAGCGCGGGCGTAAAACCCGGCCTGCGCTCAAGGTGGGAATCTGCGGAGAACACGGTGGCGAGCCGTCGTCCGTGGAATTCTGCTATCGCACCGGTTTGAACTATGTCTCGTGCTCACCGTTCCGCGTGCTGACCGCGCGGTTGGCGGCGGCGCAGGCTGCGGCTGCTGAGACGCTGAAGGTCGAGGGCGGACGAACGAAGTAAACCATTGCCCACTGTGGTTTATTGCACTTTCTGCAGGCGTGCGATCAGTTTCTGAGGCAAGCTTTCTTCGGATTCCGACCACAAGCGGCGCGAAGTAGCGCGGGTATTTGCTTCCGCTTTCCGGGTGAACTCGACCAGTTTTGCCACATTGTCGCGAATCTTGGCCTGGGTTTCTTCCGTGAGTTCGACATTCTCCTGAACGAACAGCGAATCGAGGCCGAAATCAATTTCGATGTGGCCGGTCTCCTGGTAGGTTCCATCGTCGAACTCTTCGCCCTGCACGATGAACTTGACCAGGCTGGGGATCAGCGACCACTGATGTCCAGTCTCGTGGGGCGTCCAAAGATCCCAGTACGCGTCGAAGACATAGGCGTAGTCGTCGTGAATGAGATCAGCAGCGACGACGACCGCTTCTTCCGGCGTGATCCCGGGCGAGAATCGGCGCTCCAGCACGCTGGCCTCGTTCCAGGAGACCGGCTGCACGGCGGCGTAGGTGACGCCGGGACGCTGCGCCGAAAAAGGGAACTGCTGCAGGACGGCGAACATGTGCGGCAGCATCGCCGGCCCGGAGAAATCGGGAAACCAGAGACTTAGATATAAGGGATCAGCCATTGGCAGACAGCCTCACTCTCATTGTAAATCCATGGTTTCCTGCGGCACTCCGCGCGGGAATTTCGAAATGACCACGTTGCGGAAATCGTGAAGGGTCGATGCGATGAAGAGAAAAGCGGCCGAAAGGCCTGTTTTGACAGCGTGCAACACGACTGCTAACATCAAATGTTCACCGGCAATCCAGCCTGAGAGTCGTCCCCGTCGTCTAGCCTGGCCTAGGACATCGCCCTTTCACGGCGGTAACACGGGTTCAAATCCCGTCGGGGACGCCAACCTTATCAACCACTTGCAAATCCCCTCCAGAATTTTGTACGTCCGTTAACGTCCGATAAGCCTCGGTGCTTGGTTGTTCTTCATTTTTGTCGAGCAACAAGCTCACAACCCGGCTCTGCGCATCTCGCTTGGTTTGCGTGATCGCTTGCGCGTAGATGTTCAGAGTGACCGAGATGTTTGCGTGTCGCATTAGCTCTTGCACAACCTTCACGTCTTCGCCGTTCCCCTTGAGGAGCGTCGCATACGTGTGGCGCCTATGTACCCAGAGACATAGGCGCCACTATCTACCCTTCCTGACTATGTCGAGTGATATGGAGTGGTCTGGCGATCGTTCAATAATTACAGGCCCCAACGCAAATCGAGTCGATCAATCACCCGACATAGTTTTCTCC
>Ga0181532_10000213_pt1 | contig 60303 bp, 52 predicted proteins | sample PEATcosm2014_Bin_33_FD_119768 | JGI IMG/M metagenome (GOLD analysis project Ga0181532, IMG submission 119768) | Peatland microbial communities from MTU Mesocosm Facility, Houghton, MI, USA - PEATcosm2014_Bin11_30_metaG | ecosystem: Environmental > Terrestrial > Soil > Wetlands > Peat | place... | reverse complement strand
TATCGTCTGACATTAAGGAAGCCTCTTTTGTTACCCAAACATTGACTAGTCATCATGTTTGTAACAGAGGAGGCTTCTTTTGTCTTCGGATCTCTTCGCATTCACGAATAAAGCGAGTTAGGCGCTCGGCGTTTAACATTGTTTAGCCCGACAACCGAGGCACTTTGGGACCCTGGTACTGGCGAACGAGAGGGTAATACTCTCATGTCTCTACCTGACAACCTATCGATGGTGCAGTCAACTTCAGAACCTGCTGTCGGGCGTGGACTGAGACGCTAATCACTGCCTCTCCGCTTGGTTACACGCACTGAGAAGTGACCTGTAAATTTACTCGGCCGATTGGGAACAAACGGAGTTTATGCCCCATATGGAATACCCCATCCTGATCGTACCTACAACTCGACATCGAGCCTTCATTCAAACACCAGTGCGTCGTTGACTGCATTCTTCAGATCCTGTTCAGACCCCAAGTACCGTTCCGTGGTCAGGATCGACTCATGCCCCAGCAGAAACTGAATTTGCTCCAGTTCCCCGCCCTTCGACCGGCATAGCTTCGCCGCCGTGCGCCGCAGATCGTGCGGCGCGAGCTCCCACCTGTGCTGCGTATTCGCGCACGAGTTGCCACACCGCTCGTTCCGTCAGCGCGTCCTCGCCTACGCGGCCGCTCGACGCCACGCGGCGGAAGATCGGTCCTTTCTCGATTCCCGCCGTCTGCAGCCACCCGTCGATCGCTTGCTTCACCCACAGCGGCACGGCCACCGAGCGAACCTTGTTTCCCTTCCCCAGGAAATCCAGAAACACCCAGCGGCCGTCGCGCATCGCGAGATGCTCGCACTTCATCCGCGATAATTCCCCGCGGCGCAGCGCGCACGTCACCAGCACCGCCAGCAGCGCCCGGTCCCGCATCCCGCGAATGCTGTGCGGATTCGGTGCCTGCAGTAATGTCCGGGCTTCTTCCCACGCCAGCCACCGGCCCAGGCGTCTGCCCTTGGCACTCACGCCGGGGACCGTGACAATCGCTTGCGCCGTCTCGCTGTCCACGTAGCCACACCGCTGGGCTTCGGTCGCCAGCTTGCGGATCGCCGCCAGGCGTTGGTTGATGGTCGACGGTGAGAACTTCATTTCGCCGAGCCAGGTGACGTAGCCTTGCACCGACTCGCGCGAGATCGCGCGGCCCGCCGCCCAGACAAAGAACTGTTCGAGGGCATACCTTCGACTCCAACTTCAACCTGCTGGGCAACTCAAACCAGTCGTCATCCCAGCTCTACAACGACACCGATTCCACCGGCGTGAACCTATACTGCGTCCTGACCGCCGCCAACAACGCTCTAACCAGCTTCAGCCCCACCTGCTCGCGTTAGTAAAGAAGAAGAGGAAGAAGAAGAAAAGAAGAAAAGATGAGGAAAGAAGCCGTAGGGTGCCCCATCCTAAGGTCGCGCCGTTTGCGACGTTAGGTGGGGATTTTGATTTAGTTCATGTGGGTCCGGGTCTCAGACCTGGACAGGCCGAGCAATGCTCGGCTGCCTGCCAAACGCTCGACCCGCAGCCGAGCGCTTCAACCTGGACGCCTCACTTCGCCCACCCCAGTCCGTCCGCAAACTTCCCCGCAACAATCACCTTCTGCACGTCCCATTCCGCCAGATCGATCGCTGCCACCTTCCCGCTCGCGGCGCATGACACATACGCAGTCTTTCCGTCAGGAGGAATCAGGATTTCCTGCGGCATACTTGGCACATCCACGCGCCGCACCACCCGCATGCTTCCCAAGTCCACGACCGCCACCTGATTCATAGACGGCACCGCGACCAGCAGCCATCGTCCGTCCGGAGTGGCGGCCGCACCATAACCCAAACCCGGCAGCGACACCCACGTCTTCACCCGCTGCGTCGCCACGTCAATCACCGCCAGCTGCGGCTTCGTCTGATCCGCTGTAAATACAAGTTTGTCATCCGCCGAGATTGCAATCCGCTGTACTTGTCCCGACACCGGAATGACCGCCACCGTCTTCCGCCCCACCATATCGAGAACAGAAACGGTGCCCGGCCCAACGTTAGCGGTATAGCCGTGCTGCCCGTCATGCGACAAGGCCAGCATGTGCGACTCCTCCTGCCCGGTCGGAACCGCGCCCACAATTTTCCTGGTTCGCGGATCGATCACCGTCACGCTCTTATCTAGCTCCGTCGTCACATAGAGCATCCCGCTCACCGGATCCAGAACCGCAAAATGCGGCCGTACCCCATGACCAAAATCGATGTGTTCAACAATCTCCCGCGATGCCAAATCCATCACCAGCATCTCGTGACCATCGATCCCCGGCTTTCCCACCCCGGAGCTGCCATAGATCGGCACAAAGGCGGTGTGCCCATCCGCGGACACGGCGACTTCATGACCATGCACTCCGGTAGTCTTCTCAGCGATGGTCGCCACTTCCTTCGCAGACACCGGATCAACGATGCTCACGTTCGTGTCGCCCTGATTGACGACCAGCAAGGTTTGCGCGCTGACGCTCACCGGGACCAATCCCAGACAGAGAACAATACAAAGCGACAGCAATAGAAATTGGAAGACAAGCTTTCCCATAGGCCGAAAAGTATAACTCGTCAGCGGCTGTGCCGTGGAAGAGCGGCGCTTCCATGTCGTGGAAGCCGTCCAAAACGAACGCGAGCTTCAGCCCGTCGGTCGCATTCTGGCCCCGCGGCGGTATGCCTCAACCCACTGGAAGAATTTCGCGCTCAAAAAACAACAGGTCGCCCGAAGGGCGGCCTGTCTGTTCTTAAGCTAAGAGCTGAAGGCTAAGAGCTAAAAGCTGCTCTAGTCTCCCGCCACCGGCTCCGCAATCTCCGGTTTCGCTTCCTGCGCTGCGTGCCCGTTCCCGTTGCCGTTCGTCTTGGTCAGCGCTCCGAGCGGAATAAATCCATTCTCGGCGACGACCGGCTTTTCTTTCAGCACGACTTCGCGATACATCGCGGCCATGCGTGCGTTGTAAGCCTCATCGTTTATTTGCGGCCCACGTGCCTCGGCTTTCGCATCGGCAGTTTGTTTCTGCTTCGCGTCCCGCGCCCGTGTTTTTTCTTCGCGTGCGTTCTTCGCGATGCCCTTGCTATCGAGATCATGCTGCAGTTCGGTCGTGACCAGATCATCGCGAAGCAGCAGCGTGTGGGTGGCGTCTTCCATGTCCACTTTCTTGCCGCCCGCAAAAATCTCATGCCGCCCGTGCTCTTCGTACCACTTGGTGAGCGTGGCCGTCATGTGCATCTTCTCGATGATGTTCCGCCATCCCACGCCCGTGTTGTAAGCGCAGAACGAAATCTCGCCTTCCTGCGTCGCGTACGGAATAATGCACTGCTCCGTCCGCCGGAAGTCGTAATTGAACAGATCCTGGAACCACATGCCCGCGATGAACAGGAAGTTCCACCGGTCCTGCCGCCGCTTCATCACATCTTCCACCGAGCGATCCGGACCGACTTTGCCGTAGTTCTTTCCAGTCGCGTTGAAGTTCTTATCAAACTTCTTCAGCAGGTCCATCAGCTTGAAGTGCGTCGGCGCCTGGAACGGATCGTAATTCTTCATCAGACACAGCGCCATTCCAAACACAGTGAGGAACTTTCCGCGCGCCGCGTCATTCACTTTGGCGATGTCCTTCGCGAGTTGATCCCCCTTCAAGAACGCCGTAACGGGAACAGCTTCCTTAGTTTCCTTATCGATCATCACCGCCATCCCTGTCCCGCAATTCGGATGGCAGCCACATGACAGTTGGCCCCAGTCGTTTTTTACGTCGTTGACGTGCATCAGGTCGGCCCAATCGCTGAAGGTTCCCATGAACGAAATCGGGAACCAGTCGCGGGTGGGCTCGCCCAATCCTGTTTGATTTTTTACGTCGTGGGCCAGGTGGCTTAGGGTGTAGCGCTGCGCGGCGCGGCGGTCGTCGGTGACGGCTTCGTCGCGGCCGGTGAAGCTGACTGGCTGGAAGCTCAGGAAACTGATCGTCTTGGGATTGTCGAGCGCGAACTTGATGATTCTTCCCACCTGCTCGTTGTTGATGCCGTTCACGATGGTCACGACCGGAACGATTTCCACGCCCGCCTTGTGCAGGTTCTCAATCGCCTTCAGTTTCACGTCGAAAAGATTGCCGACCAGCCGATGCGCGTTGGCTGCGTTGCCGATTCCGTCGAACTGCAGGTAGGCGTAACGCATGCCGGCTTCGACCGCCTGCTGGCAGAATTCAAAGCTCTTCGCGAACTCAATGCCGTTGGTCGCAGCCTGCACGGAGTTGTATCCGACTTTGCGCGCGTAACGCACCGCGTCCAGGAAGTACGGCGACAACGTGGGCTCGCCGCCGGAGAACTGCACACTCATCTGCCGCCGCGGCTTTACTGTGATGGCGTTGTCGAGCATCGTCTTGATTTCTTCCCAGGTCAATTCGTGCACAAATCCCACCTGGTTCGCGTCCATGAAGCACGGATCGCACATCATGTTGCAGCGGTTGGTCAGATCGATCGTAAGCACCGATCCGCGGCCGTATTTCACCGTGGATGAGCCGTGATGATGCAGTTTCTCGTCGTTATGCGCCACAATGTCGCGGCCGGGGAACACTTCCTCCAGATGCTTGGAGAACTCGGTGTCGATCGACATCACGTCTTCGAAGTGGCCGTGCGTCGGGCAGTCCTTCACCATCAGGATCTTGCCGTCGCGCTCCACGATCTGCGCCTTGATCTCGCCGACCTTCTCGCTCATCAGCACTTCGTGCGGCAGGTGCCCGTCGAGAATCTGCTGCCGGATTTCCGGCACGCACTTGGGGCACAGCGAATCGGTCGTCCGCGGCCAGCCTAGCGGAGGCTTCGACTTCTCATACGACTTGAGCAGCGGCTTTTCCGACCACTTCGGCGTGGGCGACGGATTCGGCTTGATGCGGTTCAAGCGCTCGAATACTGCCCAAGTTCCTTTGGCGGCGATGACGACTGCTTTCTCAACGTACTTGATCGGCTTGCGCATGATAGCTTCTAGCTCCTAGCTTCTAGCTTCTAGCTTCTGGCTTCTAGCCAAAATTCATGGTTCTGGCTTTCGTTTCTTTTGGATGGCGCCAACCTACAAAGAGTTAGTGCTATCCCTCAACCTGCGAGTTTGCTACTGTTTCTGGCCTCGCCTTGGATGAACCTGGAAGCATCACCCAAAACCTGTAGCTCTCCCCGGGAATGGCTCCTGGTCCTACCGACCTGGGTTCCTGATTACACTTTTCCCTGGGTATTTGAACTGCGCCTATCCTATTGGAACGTTTGGGAATAGCGCATCCATAACCCAACGAACGGTGCAAATTTGGGGTTTAGCGGTTCTGTGGGGGATTATACGGAGTTAAGTCATTGAAAGCAAAGGGGGACACCATCGCCAGTGACGATCCTAAAATGGTCGAAACGACGGTGGACGGGCATTCGTCTGAGACATCGGGAAGTCAGAATCCCCGCCCTTGGCTCTCCCCAGAACAGAGCGACAAGGACGGGGGCAGCCGCTGATGAGATAGCAGTTAAGGCTGAGTCAGCCCCCTACTTGCCAGTAGCAACCTGAACCTGCAACCACTTGTTGTTGACCAGCTAAAATCACCAGTCCCCGGTTGGGTACAGCGCAACTCACACCGCAACGACAATGCCGATAAGGCGGGTGGTTTCCCGAAATGGGAATTTGGAGGAGGCGGGCGAGACGAATTCGCTATTGCAGCGGTTGTCCCGGCGCCAGCACGCCTTTGCCTGTCCCCCATGGATGGATCTCAGTCTTGAGCAGACCAGATTTGACGGCGGGATCGCCTTGCGTCAGCTTGGCAGTCTCCTCGGCGGCAACGCGGAAGATGGCGACACCGCGTAGCTCGCCGGGATCGCCGAACGGGAAAAGCCCCACAACGGCCAGGCTTCCCTGATCCGTCAGCTGTTTGACGAACGCGGCATGCTGTGTCATTCCATCCATAAATTCTGGCGCTTTGGGGTTCCAATGGTCGCCAGTCTTCATCAGAACAAGCGTATATTGCTCCATTCCCGGAGGCTCGGGATTGTGAATGGCGCCCGGGTCGATGAGCCACGGCCCATGCACCTCGGCGGACAGACGGCCGGCTCTGACCGCGGGATCGCTGTTGGCCCACTCCTGTACTTGCGCCGCTGAGTCCGCCTGAAACACAAAAATGCCACGCAGGACCGTGTCGTCCAGGAACGGCCCGGCGATCCTGAGCTTGTGTTCCGCCACCATCTTTTGGATGTTGGCCATGTGCTCTTCCTGCAGCTTTTCCCCTGCCTCCTTGCTCAGCTGGGGAGCATTCGCGGGACGATTCAATAGTACGAAGAAGAATTGGGTGGGGTTGGCGTTCGGCGGTGTCTGCGCTTGCCCGAAAGCCAAGCCGGCGAGTGCTAACAGGCCGAGCAGAAGCATCGGACGGCGGACCATTCTTTTCATACGCGAAAACAGGATACACCTGGCCGTTAGCTCCTCGCCCCGTCTTGCCAGGTGAGGCCTTTTACTCGTGAGAACTCCGACAGGCGGGAGGTATCGAGACAATGCCCCGACTCTACATGGAACACTAAGGGGATGCGGGGTCCTTCGCTTCGCAGGATGACACAAATGGGGCGGAGCTTGGGAAGTTGGAAGCACACGCAGGAAAAGAAAATCAAAGAAAAAGCTTGCATTGAGTATAGTGTTATAGTTAACTATAGCAGTATGGTTAGTCAAGGTGACCACTCGCACGCGATCGACACAAACCCTTGGCCCGGAAAGTTAAAAGAAAGTTTGAGGAGAATGAATATGAAATCCCTTGGTTTGACGCTGTCCGTTGTACTGCTGTCGCTCTCCGCCGTAACGTTTGCGCAGTCGGATGCGCAAAAGTCATTCGACCAACTGAAAACACTCGCGGGTACATGGGAAGGCGTGGTGAAGACGTATCCGCCCACACCGGAGGCGGACGGCAAGCATGTGCAAGCCACCTTGCGAGTGACTTCGATGGGGAACGCGATGATGCATGAAATGAAAGTGGAGGGACGGCCGGACGATCCGATCACCATGGTTTACATGGACAACGACCGGCTGACTCTGACGCATTACTGCGACGCCGGAAACCGCCCGCGGATGGTCGCCAAGGCCTCGGCTGACGGCAAGACAGTGGAATTCGATTTCCTCGACGTCGCGGGCAGCACAGAGTACGGACACATGCACCACGCGGTGTTTACCATCATCGACGAGAACCATCACACCGAGGACTGGACGTTCATGGTTCCCGGCGACAAGCACGTGCAGGCGCACATGGAGTTGCAGCGGACAAAATGACGGGAAGTGGTTGTTTGGTCAGGCGATTTGGAAACCATGATGGACCGTGAGTGGAACGACAATCAGCCGATTTACCGCCAGCTGCGCGACCGGGTGGTCGCGATGATCCTCGACGGCGTGCTCAAGGAAGGCGATCCTCTGCCTTCAGTGCGCACGGTGGCGGCCGAATATCGCGTCAATCACCTCACGGTCCTGAAGGGTTATCAGCAACTGGTCGATGAGCAACTGGTCGAGAGCAAGAGAGGTCGCGGTATGTTCATTAATGCGGGCGCACGCAATCTGCTGCTGCGGGGCGAGCGCCAGAAATTTCTCGCGGAAGAATGGCCCAGGGTCCAGGCGACCATTCAGCGGCTGGGACTAAAGGCGGAAGAGTTGCTGGATGGGGCGAGCAAGCACCGGTCGTCATCCGACGTTGCAATGCCGGAAGCCGCGCCGTCGAAGACCGAAGAGAAGGAGCGCTGAAGCCATGGCATGCATCGAAGCACGCGGACTCCGCAAATCGTTCGGCACCACGGTTGCGCTGGACGGCGTCGATTTGCGTGTGGAAGAAGGCCGCATCCTCGGACTGATCGGGCCCAACGGCGCAGGCAAGACCACCGCGCTCAACGCGATTCTCGGCCTGACGCCTTATCAGGGAGAACTGAGAGTGCTGGGACGCGATCCCTGGACCGAGCGCGATCAGCTCACCTGCGATGTCTGCTTCCTTGCGGATGTCGCGGTGCTGCCACGGTGGATCCGGGTTTCGCAGGTGCTCGACTACGTTGCCGGCATCCATCCGCGATTCGATCGCGCCAAGGCGGAAGGTTTTCTCGCGAAGACCACGATCCGGCACACCAGCAAGGTCAGGGAATTGTCGAAGGGCATGGTGGCCCAGCTGCACCTCGCTCTGGTCATGGCCATTGACGCGAGGTTGCTGGTGCTGGACGAGCCGACGCTGGGTCTGGACATCCTGTATCGCAAGCAGTTCTACGATTCGCTGCTGAATGACTACTACGACCGCAGCCGCACCATCATCGTGACGACGCATCAGGTGGAAGAGATGCAGAACGTCCTCACCGATGTCATGTTTATCAACCGCGGTCGAATCGTATTCAATTGCAGCATGGAAGAATTCGAGTCACGCTATACAGAAGTGATGGTGAATCCCGAGCAGGTCGTTGCCGCACGGGCGCTCAGGCCGATGCACGAGCGCCCGGTGCTCGGCCGCAGCATCCTGCTGTTCGACAGCGTCGATCGCCAGCAACTCGCCGCGTTGGGCGAGGTGCGCACGCCGAGCATCGCCGACTTATTTGTTGCCGTGTTGGGAGATAAGCCGGGTGATCCAGCAGGCGAGGCGAAAGGATCAGCTTAATGAATACGCAATCAAATGCGGTACCCGAGTCCCCTCTGGAATCGCGCGAAACGGCGCCCACGTTCATCTCGGCGACTCGGCGCATGTACTGGTCGGTGCGACGCGAATTGTGGGAGAACCGGTCGATCTATATCGCGCCGTTGGCCGTCGCCGCGCTATTTCTGTTCGGCTTCTTGATCAACGTAATGCATCTGCCGGGCAAGATGCGTACCGCAGTAGCGCTTACCCCAATGGAGCAGCACGAGTTGAGCGAGGAGCCGTTCGCATTGGTGGCGCTTCTGCTCATGGGGACCACGTTTATCGTCTCGGTGTTCTACTGCCTCGACGCGCTGTACGGCGAACGCCGCGATCGCAGCATCCTTTTCTGGAAGTCGCTGCCCGTCTCCGATCTGACAACTGTGCTTTCGAAGGCGTGCATCCCGCTGCTGATTCTTCCGCTCCTCACATTCGCGATCACCGTGGTTACGCAATGGATCATGCTGCTCATTAGCAGCGCAGTATTACTGGGGAGCGGTCTGAGTGCCACGACGCTCTTTAGCCAGCTGTCGTTTTTCCAGATGTCGATGATCCTGCTCAATCATCTTGTGGGCGTTCATGCGCTTTGGTATGCGCCGATTTATGGCTGGCTGTTGCTGGTCTCAGCCTGGGCGCGGCGGGCTCCATTCCTGTGGGCCACGTTACCGCTGTTCGCGGTCGGCATCCTCGAGAAGATTGCCTTCAATACTTCGCATTTCGCCGACCTGGTGGGGTCCCGCTTCGGCGCCGGCGGGGAGGATGCCGGCTCCAAGGCGATGGGCATGATGGCTATGCTGGGACAACCCGATGCTGAGAAACTCCTGAGCAGCCCGGGTCTGTGGATCGGGCTGGGAGTTAGCGCGCTCTTCCTGGCCGCAGCGGTGCGTCTGCGCCGCAACCGCGAGCCGATCTAACGCGGGCCGCTCGTATTCCGTTTGCTGGGAGCTGATAGCTTTCTCAGAATCTTACTCCGACGCCTCCGGTGATCAGGTTGCTCTTCCAGTTGTACAGGCTGGTGGGATTGCCGAGGCCCTGGGCGAAATTGAAATAGCGAGTCTCGCCGGTGCCCTTGACGTACCACCACTTGCCGAACTCGTAGCCCAGGCTGGCCCGCAAGGTGTAGCCGTAATTGAAGGCCGGATTGGGCGTTTGCACCACGACCCCCTTCGGCGATTTGTAGTGGGGAGTGAATTCCGGCTCGCCCTGGACCTGGACGAAAGCGCGCTTGCCGGGCCCAAACTTGTACTTGATGACGACGGGCAGCTCGAGCAGGTTCATGTTGTAGCGGTTCAGGATCTGGTTCTCCACCGTTGCCGGAGGCATGATAATCTTGCGGACTTCGGCGTTCACTCCGATGGAAAAATTGTGGACTGCGAAAGCCGCGCCACCGTATACGGCGTATTCCTTGGAGTGATTCGCGTCGTCGGTGGGAGCGCGGAGTTCGCCGCCCGCGACGATGCTGGGGCCTCCCTTTTTGGCGGAGGGCTTGATGATGGTCACCTCGCCGGTGATGTCAAGGACGGCACCGGAGACGGAAGGGATGGCGCCGAACTGGTCGGTCGTCTGGCCGACGTTGAGGTCGAGGGTCCCTCGTTGACAATAGGCCGGGACCGCGGCCAAGAGAAAGAGAAACAAGAGCAATAAATAAGTGCGGACAAAATCCGCCTTGCCGGGCTTCATCAATACGTTTCCTCCCCTAGTGGGCAGTGTACACTCCCGCGAATCCCGCCGGACAGAAAGCGGCTAGGTTCGCCAAGTCAAGAAGTCTAATTGGTCTGATGCTTATTGTCTGATGCTCGGCGGGAGGCAAGCGTTTTATGGGCCGCGGTGGAGCGCGTGGGCGAGCATCGCGGACGGAGGTGTCCGTCCGCGGCATGCGGCCCGCCGAGCCAGCGCCCGGCGGTCAAAGACTGGAACTACGAGCCCTGTTTCTCGAAAACGATCTCGGCTTTTTTAACGGCCAGCTTTTCCTTGCGGTAGGCGCGGGCAACGTCGCCGAGGGGCGCGGGCTCGGGATTGGGGGAGCCGAACTCCCAGAGGGGACGCTCACCCTGGGCGTAGGTATAGGTTCCGCCACCCACGAGAGGACTCTCCGATGCCAGCGCACGCATCTCGGCGTGTTGCGGGTGGCTGGGAATCTCGGTAATCTGCGGCTGGTTCGACAGCACGCCTCCAACCTGCCCGAAGGCTGCGGCGGTACAGAAAAGAAGCAGCACAAAGAGTGTGATTTTCATAAGTGTTTGGTCCGAATTCACAAGAAATGGTGCAACCTCGGTACCAACCTAAAGGGCTTAGATTTCGTGGGCTTACGAGGGCGTGCCGGGGCATGGCGCAACACTTTGCACATTTAGGGAAGGGGGTTCCCCGGAGGCCAAAGCCGCTCTGGGCGCGGGAAGTGGCGAAGCGGGAAGGCCGAGAGGATTCCTGCATTGCGCGACGCGCTTTTGCGGTGTATGTTTCCGCTGACAAACTTGAGAGGGAGTGAACCCCATGGGTCGGCGGGATCGAGCAGCGAAGAGAGCGCGCGCATGGACGGGAGTCGCGGCGGCGGTTTCGATCGTACTCGGCATGCTGGTAGCGGGCGCGCGGGCGCAGACCGACTGTGCTGATGGGAATGGTGTGCTGGACATGAGTCCTCCGAAGAGCATGACGGCGCAGGAACTGATTCAGAGATTTTCCGCAGAAGAAACCAAGGTGAAGGAAGCACGAACGCACTACATCTATACCCAGGATGTGCAGGTGCAGACGCTCAACGACAAGGGGACGGTCGACGGACAGTTTCACGAGATCGCTACCGTGTCGTATGACGACAAAGGGAAGCGGTCGGAAAAGGTGACGTTCGGCGAACAGTCGACGCTGCGCCAGGTTCAACTGACCCAGAGCGATTTTGACGACATCCGTGTGTTCATGCCGTGGATGCTGACCACGGACGAAGTGCCGCAATACACGCTGACCTATGCGGGGCAGCAGCACGTGGACGACCTGGATACCTATGTGTTCCACGTCGAGCCGACAAAAGAAGAGAAGGGCAAGCGGTATTTTGAAGGGCGGGTGTGGGTCGACAATCGGGATTTTCAGATCGTGAAGCTGTGCGGCAAGAGCGTGCCGGATGTGGTCCACGTGAAAAAGCAGCAGCCGATGGATATCCGGCCGACATTTGTGGGCTACCGGCAACTGGTCGATGGGCACTGGTTCCCGGCGTACGCGCGCGTGGATGACACCCTTCACTTTCAGCTGCAGGCGATCCACTTGCGGGAGATCGTGAAGCTGACGGGCTACAAGCGGGCTAGCACTGGTGCGGCGGCTCAACCGTAACGGCGGAGCTACCCCCGGGAAATCAGCGCGGCACTTGAACCAAGAATTGAGGTATGCTGTACTGCGTCTATGGCAGAAGAAAAGAACCGCAGTAAAGACATCGTTCTGTGGATCATAACCGTCGCCCTAGTGGCGCTGGCGATCTTCTGGTACATGAAGCCTCGATAGTTTTCCCTCGAACCGTCGTTTCCTAAGGAACGGGGGTCGTGGTACGCCTGAACCAACGCCGGTCGCGCTGAGAGCGCTGCTCCGTTCACGGTCAAGATGCACGATCGGGATGCGCAGCAAGCAGGAGTTCGGCCGCAACCAGATCTTCCCGAGCGCAGCCTACGCTCTTGAATACGGTGATTTCTTCCGGGCCGCGTCTTCCCTGCTTCGTTCCTCTCACCAATTCGTGAAGATCGGCGGCAACGTGGTCGCGCGTAATAGCTCCTTCCTGCAGAGGAGTTAACAACTCTCCAACTTCGGATAGGGCAGCGCCATAGGTGTCGACGATGACGCGCGATCGCTGGATCGTGTGAGTATCCACCTCGCGGGTATGCGGGCGGAAGGCACCGACCAAATTGAGATGGGTTCCGGGACGCAAGTCGCGGCCATCGAAGAGCGGAGCGGAGCGGAATTCGAGGTGCAGGTGCAGAGCACATCGGATTCCGCCGCACAAGTGCTGGCGTTGGCGAGGGCGATCTCAATCGCCGGCAGTTCAGCAGAAACTTCTTTTATGAATTCGGCGGGCGGGAGGAGGTGCGTCCGCAGATGAGCACGCGCTGAAAATTGCGGACCAGCGGAACAACGGCGAGATGGGTACGGGCGAGACGGCCGGTGCCGAAGATGCCGACGGTGCGGTATCGGGACGCGCCAGAAATTTTGTGGCGACGGCGGAGGTGGCCGCGGTGCGGAGGTCGGTGAGGTAGTTGGGCGAGGTTGGGCGGCTGGAAGACCAACCCGTCCCGCGATGGACGGGTTTTTTATTGGCTGACGAGCGTTAGCGAACGACAGGAAGGAGAGCGCTGGCTCGGAGATAGGGAAGCAACTTTTACGAAATACGGAACTGCAGGTGCAGTTTACAAAAACAGAACAAAACAGGGGCTGAGGACATTTGCACATTGACTCGCGGTCTACTCAGGGATTAGAAGGTGTGCGCCTGAATCTGATTCAGGAGGGATTTGCGGACATCCGGGCTTGGAAGACCGTAGGTCCGGTTCTAGGGTTCGATCGTTACTCCGACGTGAGAAAGAAAATTCCAAGCTGGTGACGCTGCCTTATTTCGGAGCTCCGACCAAGCACGTCGGTGAATGGGTGGTTGAGCTTCCAGCGTGAGTCGCTGGGAGTTTGTTCGAACGGATCGTAGGCAGTTGGTTGTCCTTCCCCCGTCGTAGGCCCGCTCCGCAAGGGGCGGGCTTTTTCGTAGGCGGAATAAAACATGGAACAACTGAGGACACTGAGACCGCTGGGGAAGCGCTTGGGCTGTTCGTCTTGACGCTGCTATTCAGCCTTGGCTACGACGTATACATAGCGCAAGGTTTGGCTGCCGGTGTTCCAGACGTCGTGTTCGGTTTCCGGCGGGCAGTAGAGGGCGGTACGGGCTTTGAGTTCGAGTTTGGAACCGTCGTGGAAGAGCATTTCGCCCTCGCCTTCCAGAACAATCAGAATTTCCTCGTGTTGCTCGGTGCTGTGTTTGCCGACGGAGCGGCCCGGCTCGAGAACCACGTAGCCGGACTTCATGGTCACGGTTTCGGGCGGGCCGGCAAGGATGGGAAGGACGCCGTTGTCGGGCTTGTCGAGGACGACGACTTTGGCGTGGGGCTTGGACTGGGGCTGCGCCGCGGCCAGGACGAAGGAGCCAATCACGACCATGGGGAGGATGAATAGGAACGCGAGAAAATGAAGCGCCTGTGGGCGAGCCTGCATTGGCGACCTCCGGAATTCTTACAGGGACGACAATATCATCCCGTTGCGGCAGGGGTTCCTTTGCGTGCCAAACAAAACTCTCAAGGAACCATTCTGCCGAGATCGGTGTCTACGGTTCTAAGTTCCGGCTCCGCTCAAAATTGCATTCCCCGGAGTTGCATATGAGGACATGGCTGGCTGCGCTGGGTCTGGTGATCTGCTTGTCTCTTCTGGCATTCGGACGTCTGAGTTCTCGGACGTCACCGGCAAACATGGCCGTGGACGATTTCCGGAAAATGGAACAGGCGTGGCTGGACGCCGCGTCGGTTCCCGATCTTCCGGCGCTGCGGAAAATGTTTTCCGACGACTTCATGGGGACTTCTTTCGGCGGAGGCGTGTTGAGCAAGAGCGATGTGGTTCCGGCGGACGGAATGCAGGCCAATCACATGCCGAAATGCACGCTGAAAGATTCCACGGTGAGAATCTTCGGCGACACCGCGGTGCTGATGGGTGACGTCGAGATGCAGATTCCGCAGAAGGCGGAGGCGATCCGCATGACGACCGTGTTCCAGAAGCATGCCGAGGAATGGCAGATTATTGCGGTACATATGTCGAAAGCGCCGGAGAAGCGGGAGTAGCTGCGGCAGCAGCCCTTGTTTGACGACAGCAGACAGGACCATCACCCACGAAGGGCACGAAGGGAATTGTTTGAAGGCTTTTCCTTGGTGTGACTTCGTGCCCTTCGTGGTTAGCTCCCCTGGCTCAGCCACGAACCATCTCCACCATCTCCCTCGGCTCTAGGGTTTTACGCCTTTCATCGGGTAAGATACTTCGGCTGCGAAAAGAGACGTTGCCAGCAAAACGTCTCTACGGCAGCAGGGGACATTCCATCCGCTCACGATGAATCGCGAATATCACAAGGCGCATAGCCAGGAACTGCACCGAGACATGGAGGCGCTGGTCTACGGGCATGCGGGGATGCCGCTGCTGGTGTTCCCGACCTCGATGGGGAAATTCTTCGAGTATGAAGACCGGGGGATGATTGGCGTGCTGGCACCGAAGATCGAGCGCGGCGAACTGCAGGTGTTTTGTCCGGACAGCGTGGATACTGAGAGTTGGTACAACAGAGGTGTGCATCCGCGGGTGCGGGTGCTGCGGCACTTGCAGTATGAACGGTACATCCTGCATGAATTCTTGCCATTTATCCAGTGGAAAAATCAGGCGTGGCAACTGGCGGTGACCGGATGCAGCTTTGGCGGGTATCACACGATGAATTTTTCGTTGAAGCATCCGGATGTGGTGACGCATTGCGTGAGCATGAGTGGGGCCTTCGACATTCACCAATTTCTGGATGGGTATTACGACAATGATTGCTACTTCAATGATCCTCCGGACTTCATTCCGAATATGTCGGATAACTGGTTTTTGAGCCGGTACCGGCAGATGAAGATTGTGCTGGGATCGGCGGATTGGGATATATGTCTGGATCAGAACGTGAAGTTCTCGGCGATTCTGAATGGGAAGGCAATTCCGCACTGGCTGGACGTGTGGAACGATAACTCGAAGCATGACTGGCCGTTGTGGCAGAGGATGGCGGCGAAGTATTTCTAGCAGATTCAGTTTCCGGTCCGATTCGTGGAGTAACGTGAGATGGTGATGCAGGGCCTCTATTCATCGGCTGGCTCAGCTCGCGATCGCATGCGCAGCCGCGTCTGGGTCTGTTTTTCTGCTCTTCTTCTGGCCTCGTGCGGCGGATCATCATCGCACAATTCGAGTCCTCCGCCCCCACCGCCTCAATCGGTGTGCGCCACGCCAGCGACGAGTAACCCTCCGGGCGCGGGAGGAACCTATACCAGATCCAGATCGATCCGGCAGTCTACGGAACTGGGGACACTTCTAACTTTCCGGTCTGGGGCTTCGACCAGCAAGGAGATTTGTCCGCGCCGTCGCTTTTCCAGTGGCGAAGGCTCCCCTATCGGTGACGCTGGTTTTGCCCGATTACGCGGAGGATATGCCGGTGACGTTCGCCTACGTTGGCGGGCAAGTACAAGTCACGATTCCGCAGCTGATTTCCTACCTAGCCGTCGTAGCGCAGTGAAGCGGCGTAAGGAAGACGTGCCAGGACGCGGTGCCGAGCTCCCGCACGCTATAATCAGGCTTTTCCGAAAGCCCTCAGGATCTCAGTTTGGAAATGAAGTGATAGTTCAGGCAGGGAGAATCGCGTGAAGAAGATTGGGATTTTGTTTGGGATGGAGAATACGTTTCCGCCGGCGGTGGTGGAGAAGATCAACTCCATGAAGCTGGACGGCCTCGAGGCGGAGTTTGTGAAGATCGGCGGGATCCGGATGGATGAGCCGAAGAAGTATGACGTCATCATTGACCGGATTTCGCAGGATATCGAGTTCTACCGCGCGTATCTGAAGAATGCGGCGCTGCACGGGACGATTGTGGTGAACAATCCGTTCTGGTGGTCAGCGGACGACAAGTTTTTCAACTACGCGCTGGCGCACAAGATGGGCGTGGCCATTCCGCCGACCGTGATTCTGCCGCACAACAAACATCCGGAGGGAACGACCGACCAGTCGATGCGGAATTTGATTTTTCCGCTGAACTGGCAGGAGCTGTTTGATTACGTCGGCTTCCCTGCTTTCCTGAAGCCTTATTCCGGGGGCGGGTGGAAGCATGTATATAAGGTGCATTCGCCGGAAGAGTTCTTCCAGCATTACAACCAGACGGGGCGGCTGTGCATGACGCTGCAGCGCGGGGTGGAGTTTGACGAGTATTACCGGTGCTACGTGGTGGGGCAGGAAAAAGTGCACATCATGAAGTACGACCCGAAGGCGCCGCATCATGAGCGGTACGTGAAGGGGAATCCGCCGCCCTCGACGCAGGCTTTGAAAGAACGGATTGAGAGGGATGCATTGTCGCTGTGCCGCGCCTTGGGCTACGACTTGAATACGGTGGAGTTTGCAGTGGAGGGTGGCGTGCCGTATGCGATTGACTTTCTGAATCCGGCGCCGGATGCGGAGATTACTTCGGTGGGGCAGGAGAATTTTGACTGGATTGTGAATGCGGTGGCCGAGATGGCGGTGAAGCTGGCGCTGAGCGGCGAGAGTCCCGTGAAGGAATTGCGGTGGGCGGGATTTTTGGCGGGGGCCGGCGAGGGGAAACCGGCGCGCAAGGGAGAGCCGGAGTGGGTAGCGGCGCGGAAGCGCAAGCCTGCGAAATAGCTGGGACTCCGCGATGAAGTGCAGCCGAGCTTCGCTCGGCGGACAGCCGGGGGCGGCTGTCCCCACATGGTACGAACTACAAGAGCGCGATTCTGCGATGAAAAGCAAAGCTCCCGCGAAGAGCGTGGACGAATATCTGGCGAACACTCCGGAACCGGCTCGCCGCACGTTGAAACACATTCGCGCGGTGATTCGGTCCGTCGTGCCCAAGGAGACTACCGAGGTAATCAGCTACCGGATTCCGATGTTTAAGTACAACGGAATGCTAGTGGGGTACGCGGCATTCAAGAACCATTGCAGCCTCTTTCCGACCGGCTCCGGCGTGCTCGACCAGTTCGAGAGGGAACTGAGTGGATATCGGACATCCCGGGGGACGATTCAGTTTCCAGCGGACAAGCCTCTGCCGGACGCGCTGGTGAAGAAGATTGTGAGGGCGCGGGTCAAGGAAAATAAGGAATGGGACTGAGCGGATCGGCCGTTTTTTTTCGCTCGTTGTTATACTGTTAGGACCTAGTTCTTCTCCACTTCTCGCAAAGCAACTGAGAAATGGGGCACCCGGCGGTTGGGCGCTGCCGGCGAACACCAGGTTCCTCGACTTTCGGAATGACAAGACATAAGAGATCAGGCAACCAGATAAAGAGAGAGCAGTAAATGCAGCCTACCTTCACGATCGGAATTGAAGAGGAATATCAGACCGTCGACCCGGAAACGCGGGATCTGCGGTCGCACATTCATGCCGAAATCCTGGAGAAGGGGAAGATGATTCTTCAGGAGCGGGTGAAGGCAGAGATGCACCAGTCGGTGGTGGAAGTGGGGACGTCGGTCTGCCAGAACATCAAGGAAGCCAGGGACGAGGTCAAGAAGCTGCGGCGGAACATGGTGCGGCTGGCCAAGGAGAACGGGTTGCGGCTGGCGTCGGCCGCGACGCATCCATTTTCTGACTGGCGCACGCAGGAGATTCATCCCGACCAGCGCTACAAGAATATTGTTGAGGATTTGCAGGTGGTGGCGCGGGCTAATCTTATTTTTGGACTGCACGTGCACATCGGGATTGAAGACCGCGAGACGGCGATCCACATGATGAATCATGCGCGGTATTTTCTGCCGCATATTCTGGCGCTGTCGACGAATTCGCCGTTCTGGCTGGGGATGAATACCGGGCTGAAGTCGTACCGGTGCAAGGTGTTCGACAAGTTTCCGCGAACGAACATTCCCGATTATTTTCCGAGTTGGGGCGAGTACGAGAATTTCATCAAGCTGCTGATCAAGACCAACTGCATCGATAACGCGAAGAAAATCTGGTGGGACATTCGGCCGCATCCATTTTTCAACACGATTGAGTTCCGGGTGTGCGACCTTCCCATGCGCGCCGATGAGACCATCGCACTGGCGGCGTTGATTCAGGCTACCGTGGCCAAGTTGTACAAGCTGTATACGGCGAATCAGGGATTCCGGTTGTACCGGCGCGCGTTGATCATGGAGAACAAGTGGCGGGCGTCGCGATACGGGCTCGACGGCAAGATGATCGATTTCGGCAAGCAGACCGAAGTCCCGGCGCGCGATCTGGTGCACGAATATCTGGAGTTCATCGACGATGTGGTGGATGAGCTGGATTCGCGCGAGGAATTGAATTACATCCACAAGATCTTGGAAAAAGGAAGCGGGGCTGACCGACAGCTGCGCGTGTTCCAGGAAACTGGGGATTTGAAGAAAGTGGTTGACTACATTATGGAGGAGACGGAGGCGGGACTGGAAGAGGAGCCGGCTACCGTACGAAAAGTAGGGTAATGAGTATTCCTGTGGACCAAGTCAATCCTTTGGATCAAGTGAAAATCCCCGCTGCTCGCGAAGAGCGCGAGAAATGGGGCACCCGCCTGAGTGACCCTTCATTTGATCCCGAGTACACGCCTGGAGCTTTCAACGCGGTGAATGTTTGCCTGCGTGTACAGCCGGGTGAACAGGTTTGCGTGATCACCGACGAGGCTACGATTGAAATTGCGGCGGCGATCGCGCGGGAACTCGAGAAAATCGGCGCGCCTTATCACGGCTGGGTGCTGGAGGAGTTGGCGGAGCGTCCGCTGACCGATTTGCCGCGCCCGATTCTGGACGATCTGGAGAGCAGCCAGGTTTCGATTTTTGCGGTGCAGGCGCAGACGCGCGAATTGCGGTCGCGAATTCAGATGACCGACGTGGTGAACCGGCGCAAGATTCGCCACGCGCACATGGTGAACATCAACCGGCAGATCATGCTGGAGGGGATGCGGGCGGATTTTGCGCGCGTGGACCGACTGAGCCAGAAAGTTGTGGAGATGGTGCGGAGGGCCTCGCAGATCAGGGCGACTACTGCGGCGGGCACGGATCTGACGGCGGACTTGAATCCAAATTACAAATGGCTGAAAACCAGCGGGATTATCAGTACCGACAAATGGGGAAACCTGCCGGGCGGGGAGATTTTTACGACGCCGGGCGAAGTCAATGGGACGTTCGTGATTGATGGCGTGGTCGGCGATTATTTGTGCGCGAAGTTTGGGGATCTGCAACCGAATCCTCTGACCGTGCGCGTGAAGGAGAACCGGCTGACCGAGGCGCACTCGGAGAATCGCGAGTTGGAAAGCGATTTCTGGACGTACACGCACACTGACGAGAACAGCGATCGCGTAGGCGAGTTTGCCATCGGGACGAACATCGATTTGAAGGAAGTGATTGGGCAGATTCTGCAGGATGAGAAATATCCCGGGGTGCATATTGCGTTTGGGAATCCGTATGGGGCGCACACGGGGGCGGATTGGGATTCGACTACGCACATTGATGTGGTCGGAAGGAAGTTCAATATCTGGGTGGATGACGAGCAGATAATGCGGGATGGGAAGTTTCTGGTGGAGGCGTAGGGGGAGCGAATCGTTTCCTGCAGAGAACTCCTTTCCGGGCCGGTCAAACTTGAGTGGAGCATGAGGTCCTTCGACTACGCAGGCGTGCCTTAGGCACGCCTGCTTCGCTCAGGATGACAGATCGTTGAGATTATGATTCCTTCCTTGCGTCAGCAATTCAACGAGAACTTTACTCCCGAAAAATATCAGGCATTTTTGCGGCGGGTCGATGAGGCTTGCGGGACGCATGTGCAGTTTCGGCTGTCGGAGACTCCTTGCTTCTTTCCAAAGGCGCTGATTGACCGGATGGCTTCGGATGGGCAGGAACTGATTCGGCAGTTGGTGGAGAATCCCGCGTTTCGCGCGAAATCGGAGGAGGCGGTGCCGGCCGAATTCAAAGCTCCCAATGAACCTGCGCATCCGATGTTTGTGCAGGTGGATTTTGGGCTGGTGCGGGATGCGCGCGGTGAGTTGCAGCCGAAGCTGGTGGAGTTGCAGGCGTTTCCTTCGCTGTATGCGTACCAGGGGCCGCTGGCGGACGCTTACATCGACGTGTATGGGCTGACGGCTCCCGGCTTTCGGCTTCCGGCTTCCGGGCGGCTCAAATATCTGTTGGGCGGGCTGGAGACTTCGTCTTATCGCGAGCTTCTACGGCGGGCGATTGTCGGGTCGCATGATCCGGAGAATGTGATCTTGATGGAGATTCATCCGCAGGAGCAGAAGACGCTGCCAGATTTTCTGCTGACTGAGAAGATGTTGGGCGTGCGAACCGTGGATATTGTGGACATCCGGAAAGATGGGGCGCGTCTTTATTATGAGCGGGACGGGAAGCGCGTGCCGATTCGACGGATTTATAACCGGACGATTGTCGATGAACTGGAACGCAAGAACATAAAGTTTGGTTTTGACTGGCGCGACGATTTGGAGCTGGAGTGGGCAGGGCATCCCAACTGGTATTTCCGGATCAGCAAGTTTTCGATTCCGTACCTGAAGCATGCGTCGGTGCCGAAGACGTGGTTTCTGGACCGACTTGACGAGATTCCTCCGGATTTGGAGAACTATGCGCTGAAGCCGCTGTATTCGTTTGCCGGGCTGGGGGTGGTGATTGCGCCGACGAAAGAAGATATTGCGGCGATTCCTCGGAAGAAGCGGGCTTATTACATTTTGCAGGAGCGGATGCACTTTGAGCCTGTGATTGCGACTCCGTTTGGCGGTACGAAGGCGGAGGTGCGGGTGATGTACGTGTGGCTCGACCAACTGACGCCGGTGATGACGATCATCCGCATGGGGCGGGGGCTGATGATGGGAGTGGATCACAACAAGAATATGGAGTGGGTGGGGGCATCGGCGGGGCTGTATCTGGACGCATAGAGCTATCATGGACTGCCCAACTTCGGCTGCCCAACTTCTTCGCGCACGGAGGGTCGGAAAATGAAAAGCTTCCGGGCGGTGTTCTGCGTGTGCGGGTTGTTGCTGGCGATCCCTGCATTCTCGCAGACCGGAGGCAAAACGGCGGAGAAGATTATTTTTGTGCGGCCCGATCCAATCATCACGACTGCGTCCTCCGGGGTACGTTTGTCGGCCGATCCCGTGAGAGGCGCCATTAACGCAGTGGAGGACCCTGCGATGCAGTTCCACGCCGCTGCGGACGCGAAGATGAACCTGCTGGCCACCATGAATCCGGACGGCACGGGGATCGCGGAGATGCACATCAACGGGTATGATCCTTCAATTTCACCCGATGGCGCGAAGATCGCGTTCTGCTCGCTGCGCGACGATCAGTATTCGCAGATCTATGTGGCGAATGCGGATGGGACGGGCGAGAAGCAAATCACCAAGATTACGACTGGCGATTCCTGCGGTCCGGTGTGGTCGCATGATGGGAAGAAGATCGCGTTCTACAGCTTTGCGCTGCCGCACCCGAGCCGTAATCCGGCGGTGTGGGTCATGCATCCGGACGGATCCAACATGAAGCGGATTGTCGAGCACGGACTTTCGCCGTCGTGGTCTCCGGATGACCAGCAGATGGTGTTTGCGTCGAACCGGGATGGCAAGTTCCAGATCTACGTCATGGCTTCGGACGGGTCGAACGTGCGGCGACTGACGAACAACAAGGCGGAGGAATCGGCCCCGGCATGGTCGCCGAACGGCCAGGACATTGTGTTCGTTTCGGACCGCGAAGGGGAGCATCCGGCCCTATTTACGATGGCACCGGATGGTTCCGGACAACAGAGGCTGGTGTTCTCGAAGCGCCAGGATTTCTGTTTTCCGGCGTGGTCGCTCGACGGGCAAACCATTGCTTTCACCGCATTGAATCGAGTGGGCACCCAATTCATTGCGGTCGGCGAGGAGCGGCCCAAGTGCGAGATGTGGACCGGGGAATATCAAATGTTCACCCTCGACGGCCACCTCAAAACGCATCTGTTGACCAACACGAAGTACATGGCGATGAAGCCGAGTTATGGGCGGCTGGCGGCGGCTCATCCGTAAATTGGTCGCGCTATTGTGAGCGCAGAGGACAGACGCGGGGGGTTTCGCGTCCGACGTCTCGACGAGGTTCGCCAATCGCTATTTCAGTTTCACAAAGAGCAGCACGAAGATCGCCCACACCCCGACGGTGAGCGGGAACTGCACCAGAGCGGCATCGCGCATCGTGTTTCCTCGCGGCAGAGCGTAGGTGAGCAGCATCATGGCGAGAGCAGTCAGCACTCCGACGGCAAACCTGCCTTTCCAATTCATTTCGTCCTCCCTCTTTTCCCCAAGCCGGACAGCGTGAACGTAATTCCTTGCCAATCAGGCAGCGATTGTACACCCATTCGCACCGATTGCTGCGTTGTGCAGGAACCCGCTCGCAGCACCGCCGCCGGTGTCTCGCTGTCTCATTCACTCCGCGGGAGCCGCTTCTAGACGGTGATTGATCAGAATTCCGCCGGCGACCAGAGCGACCATGAGCGCAGCGAACAGCAAGACCCATCCCCAATATTGCATGGGATGGCGGAGCGCACGGACGAAGTGACGGCCATAAAGATCGGCAACGAGAGCGATGGCCGAATAGCGCACTACACGGCCAATGGTGACGACTACAAGAAACTTGCCCACGGGGTAATCGGAGGCGCCAGCGGCCGCGAAAAACATGCTGGTTGGGGTTGGGATGGGAATGACCGTGGAGGCAGCCAGGGTTCCGGTCCCCCACTTCTTGAACAGCTTCAGAAACTTCGACACTTTGCCTTTCTTGAATTTGTTGTCCAGGAAAGCCGATCCGGCCTGGCGGGCCAGGCGGAACGTAATGTAAGCGCCAAGGACCGATCCGGCAGTGGCGGTTGCAGCGTACTCGTACCACGGGTTGCGGTGACTGGCCGCCAGGATGGCCGTGAGAATGTCGGGACCACCAAAGGTTGGGATCGGCGAGCTGTCGAGGATCGCGAGGAAGAAAAGGCCGAGCGCGCCCAAGTGCCGGAGGGTCGTGGCAAAACTCTGCGTGGTCCGTCGTCTGGGGGTCGGAGCCAGCAGGCTCAACAGGTTCAGCATCCTCGCAATAGTATCAAGGAGGCCGGGTCGTGGTTCGATTTGACGACCCTTGACCACGAAGCATCCTGAAGGAAAGCCTGCGTGATCCTTCCTGTCTTTCGTGGTTCAGCCGATCCGTTCAACGATGGTGGTCTCGAGAATTTTTCCGTTGGGGCGTTTGACGAACATGTGGTCGCCGTGGAAGCGGACGGGGACCGAGGCGCCGGGGCCGAACTCGCCAGGAAGGTAGCCGCCAGAGGATGCGCGGTTGTATTCCCCGACATACTCCGTGCCGTTAACTTTGACGATGATGGCGGTCCTGCGGGATGGGGCAGATTCCTGGAGGATTTCCTGCTCGGCTTGCGCCCAGTTTTCGACGTCGCGGCCGGAGACGCGGCCGTTGCGGATATAGATTTCTTCGGCGCGGCGGCGGATGGCCTCGTGCCGGTCCGGAGGAGTGGTTGGCCACGGGTCGGAAGTTTTTGCAGCGGCGTTCATGAGGGATGCCTTCTCCTGAGCTTTCTTCATAATATTCGCGTAAACCGCAGTTGCGTGGGCGAGCATCTCACCGTTAGGACGTAGGAGAGGGCAAAATGGGAATTGCCGGTAGCGAGGTCCGAAGATAAATCTCGCAGCGGCATTCTGGAGACCTGTGCGTTTTCCGGTCCACTCTCGGAGAAGCGGTTCAGGTGTCCCGACAGGACGAGCTCCGGCACACTCGGCTCACCCGGCGTTGAAACTCCAGGCTAGTTTCCGACGCGCCAGCCGCGCTTTGGCTTTTCTGGCGTGCCTGCGGCACCCTGTAGGCCCCGAGAAATAAGGGAGTTGACCGGATTCCGCTGGGGGCCTAACATTACCGCCAAGTAAGGTCGCGCGCTCTCATGATCGGCCAGCAAGTATCCCATTACCGCATCCTTGGCAAACTCGGCGGCGGTGGTATGGGCGTTGTCTATGAGGGCGAGGACCTCAAGCTGGGGCGGCACGTTGCCCTGAAGTTTATCCCCGAAAACCTAACGGGCGACCCCAAATCGCTGGAGCGGTTTACCCGCGAGGCGCGGGCGGCATCACAGCTTAACCATCCTAATATCTGCACGATCCACGGCATTGAAGACAACAACGGGCATCCCTTCATCGTAATGGAGAAGCTGGAGGGCGAGAGCCTGAAGGCGCACATCGCCGGGCACGCGATGGCCGTAGAGGAAGTGCTCGACGTGGGGGAACAGGTAGCGGACGCGCTGGTCGCGTCGCACGCCAAGGGGATCGTGCACCGCGACATCAAGCCGGCCAACATTTTCTTGACACCGAGCGGGCAAGTGAAGGTGCTTGACTTCGGTCTGGCGAAATTGGTGCACGGCGAAGACGATGGCGGCGCGGACCTGTCGCTGACGGCGGTGGGAGTGATTCCCGGGACTGCGGTTTACATGTCGCCGGAGCAAGCGCGCAGCGAAACCATTGACGCCCGCAGCGACCTGTTTTCGTTTGGCGTGGTGCTGTATGAAATGGCGACGGGGAAAAAGCCGTTCACGGGGAATAACTCGCTGGTCACCCTGGATGCGGTGCTGCACTCCAAGCCGGTACCCCCAAGGGATTTGAATCCGAAGGTTCCCATCGAGCTGGAAGGGATCATCGGCAAGGCGATGGAGAAAGACCGCACGCACCGCTACCAGAGTGCGGCGGAAATGCGGTCGGACCTGGCGCTGCTGAAGCGGGAGACTGAGTCGGGATCAGGAACGATCAAGAGTGGAAGCGCCACCACGAAGCTGCGAGCGGCGTCGAGAACGTTTGGCCGGAATTCCAGCTTGCAGACGTACCTGCTGTTGGGGATGGCTGGGCTGCTGCTGGCGGTGTTGGCGTCGGTGGGAGCGTGGTGGTACAAGCACCGGGAAGTGGCGAACGAGGAGCAGCGCAATGCCATCGCGGTGCTGCCGTTGCAGAACCTGAATGGGGACTTCAATGTCGACTATTTGCGATTCGCGCTGGCCGATGAACTGTCGAACGTGTTGACGTATTCCCGGACGCTGGAAGTGCGGCCTTCGTCGGTCACGCGCAAGTACGTGTCGCTGGATCTGGATCCAAGAAATGTGGGGAAAGAATTGCGGGTGGGGCGACTGCTGCAAGGGCACTTCCTCAAGCTGGGAGATCAGTTGACGGTGACGCTGGAGGCGATCGACGTGCCGACCGATCGAGTCATATGGCAGGGCACGGCGACGGCGAAAGCCGACGATCTGATCGGGTTGCAAGAGCAACTGACGGCGCAAGTGCAGCACGGGCTGTTGCCGATCCTGGGAGGAGGCGGCGGAGCGGCGGAGGCGGCGGCGTCGCGTCCGAAGAACCAGGAAGCCTATGACTTCTACTTGCGCAGCGTGGCCCAGGCCCATGATCCCAAGCCGAACAAGGAAGCGATCAGAATGCTGGAGTGGGCCGTGGGGATTGATCCGAACTACGCGCCGGCATGGGAGGCTCTGGGTCAGAGATACAATTTCGATTCGACTTATGGCAGTGGCGGCGAGGATGCGTTCCAGAAGTCCAACAATGCGTATGAGCGGGCCGTGACGCTGGACCCGAATCGCGTGATGGCAGCGAGCAACTTGATTACGAATCGTGTGGAACGGGGCGAGTTGGGGCGGGCCTACGATGCGGCCACGGATCTGGTGCGGCGGCAGCCGCGGAGCGCGGACGCGCACTTCGCGCTCAGCTACGTGCTGCGCTATGCCGGGATGCTGGAACAGTCGACGCAGGAGTGCAAGGCGGCGCGGCAACTCGATCCGGGGAATTTCGCGTTCCGCTCGTGCGCGTGGTCGTTCCTGGAGCTGGGCAAGACCGACGGGGCGATGGACTTCGTGCATCTGGATGCGGGAACCGAGTGGGCGGCCTGGGTAACTCCTTATGTATATCTGGCTGAAGGAAACGTGGCGGAAGCGCGGGACGCCGCTAAGAATATGGGCAAGGCTCCGACCTATCATCGCGAATTGATGGAGGCGTGCACAGCGGCGCAGCGTCCGGCGGACATGGCCAAGATTGTGCGCGAGACCGAAACGTCCGTGATGATGGAACCGGACGCCGAGGCGTGGTATCACGTGGGGACGCTGCTGGCGGCGTGTGGGCAGAATGAGTCGGCGCTGCGGCTGCTGAAGGCGGCGGTGCAGCAGAATTATTGCGCGTACTCGGCGCTGCTGGATGATCCGCTGCTGAAGGACTTGCGCAAGGAGACGGCGTTCAACGAAGTGCTGACGGCGTCGAGTAACTGCCAGGCGGTGTTCAAGGAAAGGCGGCAGTAGAAGAAGCTTCTAGCTCTTAGTCTCAGCTCTCAGAAAAACCTGCTCATCTATGGGGAACTTAACACGGCGGGGACTGCTGAAGGGTTCGGTCGCCGGGATCGCGGCGACGGTCCTTCCCACATTATCGCCCGGTCTTGGTACTGCGGCACATAAGGGGCGCATTCGTCAGTCGGTCTGTCAGTGGTGTTATCCGCACGTTCCTCTTGATCCGCTGGCGGAGTACGCGGCGAAGATTGGGCTGCGGGGGGTCGACCTGCTGCAGCCGGATGAGTATGAAATTCCGCGCCGCTATGGACTCGTGTGCACGATGGGATACGCGGGGGGCGGGGACATTGGGAAAGCTCTCAACCGCGTCGAGAATCATGCCGCGATCGAGCAGGCATTTCGCGTGAATATTCCGCGGGCGGCAAAGGCGGGCGTGCCGAACGTCATTACTTTTTCTGGCAATCGAGCGGGGATGTCGGATGAGGAAGGCGCGCGCAACACGATCGCGGGGCTGAACCGGGTCAAGAAAATCGCGGAAGATCTTGGCGTGACCATCTGCATGGAGCTGCTCAACAGCAAGCGCGACCATCACGATTACATGTGCGACGACACGGCGTGGGGAGTGCGCGTGGTGCAGGAAGTAAACTCGCCGAACGTGAAACTGCTGTATGACATCTACCACATGCAGATCATGGAAGGCGATCTGATCGATACGATCCGGGCGAATATGCAGTGGATTGGGCATTTTCATACGGGCGGAGTGCCGGGCCGGCACGAGCTCGACGGGGCGCAGGAAGTGCAGTGGGACGGGGTGATGCGGGCGATCGCCGACGCGGGATTTCGCGGGTATGTGGCGCATGAATTCGTGCCGACGGGGGATCCCCTGGAGTCGTTGCGGAAGGCGGCGGAGTTGTGTGACGTTTGATGCGGCTTCCGGCGACCTTCCTTGCTCGACTACGTGGGCGAGATGCCCACGCGACAGCCGGCGGGGTGCCGGCACTACGTTTTTTGCGGAAAGAATTTGCGTCGGAGCGGGGGTAGGCCCCATCCTTGTAGCGTGAGACATTCCGGAACCCTTAGCCTGCTGCGGCCCGATCGGCGCCGCGCTTCCTTCCTTTCTGAAAGCCTGCATTTTCTCGGCGTGAAGTTGGCGTGCGTCCTTGCGATTTTTTCTCTGCTCGCGACGGCGCAGAGTCCCACGGGCAAGCCAGCTGCGCGGGCGGCAAAGCCTGCCGCGGTTAGCTCTTCTGCAAGCAATTCGCCCTCGAACTTGAACGTACTGGCGGATCCTCCGGGACTGCTGTATCAGGGCGTTCCGGCGGAAATCCCGCAGGACCAGGGAATGGCCGGGCTGCGACTGGAGTTGTTGCGACTGGGGACAACGGCGCGGCTGATGCAGGTGGTAGCGCATCCGGATGACGAAGATGGCGGGATGCTGACCCTGGAAGCACGCGGGCGCGGCGTGAGCACGCTGCTGATGACGCTGAATCGTGGCGAGGGCGGGCAGAACAAGATTGGCAGCAATTTGTCGGATGTGCTGGGCGTGCTGCGGACCGAGGAACTTCTGGCGTCGGATCAATATTACAGCGTGCAGGAGCGGTTTTCGCGCGTGGCGGATTTTGGGTTTTCGAAATCGCCCGAGGAGACGTTTCAGAAGTGGGGCGGGCACGATACGGCGCTGGCGGATATGGTGCGGGTGATCCGGACGTTCCGTCCGGATGTGCTGGTAGCGCGGTTTTCGGGGACGGACAGGGATGGGCACGGGCATCATCAGGCTTCGAGCATTCTGGCGAAAGAGGCGTTCCGGGCGGCAGCGGATCCGAAACGGTTTTCTGAACAGATTGCGCAGGGACTGGAGCCGTGGCAGGCGAAAAAATTTTATATCGGCAATGTTTGTGGGTTCGGGGCGATGACTTGTCCGGACGCGGACTGGACTTTGAAGCTGAATTCGGGCGAAAAGAGCGCGGATCTGAGTATGGGATATGTGCAGTTCGCGATGCAGGGGCTGCGTCACCAGATGTCGCAGGGAGCGGCGAACTGGACGATTGATCCGGGGGACCGGTTTACGTTTTACCGGCTGGTGGATTCGGTGGTGCCGTCGACCGTGGGCAAGGACGGACACGAGAAGAGCTTCTTTGACGGGATTGATAACAGCCTGCCGGGACTGCTGGCCGGGGCAATAGGGGAAGAAAGAGAGCCTTCTGCCCTGCGAGTACAGTTAACAGAGATTGCAAAGCAAGTGGCTGCGGCGGGCGACGTGGCGAAGGGGAACGATGCGGCGGCTGCGGCGGCACCGTTGATGAAAGTTGTGGCCGGGCTGAACCGGGTGAGTGGCGAGGTTCGCGAGGGTGGGTTGAGCGCGACGATGAAGCTCGACTTGCTGACGCGGATCGCGGAGAAGCAGCAGCAGGCTGAAACCGCGCTGCATCTGGCGCTGGGCGTGAGCCTCGCTGCGGATGTGTCTTCCGCGGACAAGCGCGATGTTCCCGTGCCGAAGGAGGCGGATGCGCTGACCACGGTTTCGCCGGGGCAAGAGTTTGTGGTGGCGGTCACGTTTCACAACGGTTCGAAACTGCCGCTCGTCATCGATCACATCAAGCTGGAAGTTCCGGCGGGCTGGAATACGATCAGCGGAAAGACCAGACCGGAGACGGTCAAGGCTGGCGAAGATCTGCACGCGAATTTCCGGCTGCGGGTGCCGAAGGATACGGCGTATACGCGGCCTTATTGGCATCGGGATAATCCGGAAACCGAGGCGGTGAATCATATCGATGATGAGAAGTATGCGACGCTTCCCTTCCCGCCTCCGGCGCTGCGGGCGCGAGTGGAGTACACCGTGGGCGGTGCGGGCCCGGCACCGGCGCTGTCGAGGAATGGGATTACTGCTGTCGTAGTCACGCCGTTCCTGGACGATGCCGGAAAGCAGAGCGCGCGCCCGCTGGCGATTGTGCCCGCATTTTCGGTGATGCTGGAGCCCGGAACGCAGGTGATTTCGACACACAACGGATCGACCTCAACCGTTACGGTGGGCGTGACCAGCAATCTTATGCGCGAGATCCACGGCGTGCTGCGGCTCCAGTTACCCTCGGGCTGGCGCTCGGAGCCGGCGCAGTTTGCCGTCGAAGTGAAGAAGCGGGGGGAGAAACAGGACTTCCAGTTCAAGGTCTTCACTAGTGGTTTGCAGGAAGGGCGGGCAACGGTGCGGGCTGTGTTGGAATCGGAGGGCGAGAAATACAGCGAGGGATACACGCTGGTCACGCGCGAAGATCTGGGAAGCTTTTATTACTACCAGCCGGCGCGGCAGCGCGTGAGCATTGTCGATGTACAGGCACCGCATGATTTGAAAGTCGGCTACATTATGGGCGCGGGCGATGACATCCCAACGGTGCTGAAGCAGGTGGGGATGGACGTCACGCTGATTCCCGCGGAAAAGATCGCGAGTGAGGATCTCAGCAAGTACGGGACGATTGTGCTGGGGATCCGCGCCTACGACACGCAGAAAGATGTCGTTACGAATAACCAAAAGCTGCTCGATTTCGTTTCGGCGGGTGGAACGCTGGTGGTGCAGTACAACACGGGCGTCAGCGACTTCAACAGCGGGAAGTTCACTCCTTATTCTGCAGAGTTGAGCCGGGCGCGGGTCTCGGTGGAGGAAGCTCCCGTGGAAATTCTGGCGCCGGCAGATTCCGTCTTTCATTATCCCAATACGATCACTGCGAAAGACTTCGACGGGTGGGTGCAGGAGCGCGGGCTCTACTTCATGGACAAGTGGGATGACCATTTCACAGCGCTGCTGTCGTGCCACGACCCGGGAGAAGGGGCGCAGCAGGGTGGTCTGTTGCGGGCGCAGTACGGCAAGGGCACGTATATTTATGCCGCTTATGCGTTCTTCCGGCAGTTGCCGGCTGGCGTCCCCGGCGCGGTGCGGCTGTATGTAAATCTGTTGAGCGCGAAAGGTAACCATTAGCCGTAGAGACGTGGCTTGCTACGTCTTTCTTCTTCGTGGTGAGAAGACGTTGCAAGCAACGTCTCTACGAAATGTCATCTCCCTCGCAAAACATTACGAGTTCTCCTAGCCTCATCCGCGGGATGGGGCTGTGGAGCGCGACCGCGCTGAACATGATCGATATGATCGGCGTGGGGCCGTTCATCACGATGCCCCTCGTGGTGAGCGCGATGGGCGGGCCGCAGGCGCTGCTGGGCTGGGTGGCGGGCGCGCTGCTGGCGGTGTGTGACGGGCTGGTGTCGGCGGAATTGGGCGCGGCGCTGCCGGCGTCAGGCGGATCATATCGTTATTTACGCGAGATGTATGGACCGCAGAAATGGGGACGGCTGATTTCGTTCCTGTTTATCTGGCAGGTGTCTTTTTCTGCGCCCCTGTCGATTGCGACCGGATGCATCGGGCTGGCGGGATACGCGGCGTATTACTGGCCGGAACTGGATACGGTGTATGCGCACCATGAAGCGGCGGCGCATATTCCGTGGGTAGGGACGCTGCAGGCAAGCTGGATCGTCACGCCGGGCACGGCTGTCGCCGTTTTGGTTTGTTTCTTTACGGTGCTGCTGCTTTACCGAAATATCACGGCCATCGGGCGGCTTTCGAAAATATTGTGGTTTGGCGTGATGGGGACGATTGGCTGGATCATCTTCGCCGGGCTGACGCACTTCAATGCCGCGCGGGCCTTTGATTTTCCTCCGGGCGCATTCACAATTTCTCACAAATTTCTGACTGGGCTGGGCGGAGCGATGCTCATCGCCACCTACGACTACTGGGGATATTACAACGTAAGTTTTCTGGGGGACGAGATCAAAAACCCGGAAAAGAATATTCCGCGAGCTCTGTTGCTTTCCATTCTGCTGGTGGCCGGTCTATATCTCATGATGAATGTGTGTGTTCTCGCCGTAGTGCCATGGCGGGAGATGCTGCAAGCGGGACAGAACAACACGGGACTGTATGTTGTGTCGTTGTTCATGCAGCGGGTATATGGCGCGTGGGCGGCGCGACTGGTGACGGGACTGGTGATCGTCACGGCGTTCGCCTCGGTTTTTTCGCTGATGCTGGGGTATTCGCGGGTTCCTTACGCGGCGGCGAAGGATGGCAACTACTTCAAAGCATTTGCCAAGGTGCATCCGGTGCACCGTTTCCCACATATTTCGCTGCTGGCGCTGGGGGTGGTGGCGGCGGCCTTCTGCTTTCTCCGGTTGAAGGATGCGATCGCCGCGCTGGTGGTGATCCGGCTCATCCTGCAGTTTCTGGTGCAGGCGGTGGGAGTGATGGTGCTGAGGATCACTCGGCCGGAGATGCGGCGGCCATTTCGGATGTGGCTGTATCCGTTGCCGGCGTTGCTGGCATCGGCGGGGTTTCTCTTCATATTGTTCAAGCGGGAGAACTGGGAGAGAGAGATGCGGTACGCGGCGGTCATTCTGTTGACGGGTGTGATCATTTATTTGATACGCGCCTGGAAGGATTCGCAGTGGCCGTTCAGGACGGCGGCCGACGCGCAACCGTAGAATTAAAACCACAGAGGACACGGGGGACACAGAGGACGGATTGGCTGATCACATAACAGTTCCGTCGGTGGGAGGCGCCGGCATCCGGCGCGCGGATGCGGCTTGGGCTCCGCTGGGCGAGCCGGTGTTTCGGTCGCTGTGGATCGCGGCAGTCATCTCTTATACCGGGACCTGGATGCAGAATGTGGGGGCGGGCTGGCTGATGACCCAACTCACGACGTCCCCGCTGATGGTAGGCCTGGTGCAGGCGGCGGCCGCGGTTCCTGTTTTTCTGGTGGTGCTGCCGGCCGGCGCTTTGGCCGACATGGTCGACCGGCGTCGGCTTCTTTTGTTCACGCAAAGCTGGATGGTGGCAGCTTCTGCAGCGCTGGGTGTGTTGACGCTGCTGCACACGGTGAGTCCGTGGGTGCTGTTGGCGTTCACGTTTCTGCTGGGGCTGGGCGCGGTGATGAATGATCCGGCATGGCAGGCGATTACGCCGGACGTCGTTTCTCCGGCGCGGCATGCTTCGGCGGTGGCGCTAAATTCTGCGGGATTCAACGTGGCGCGCGCGGTGGGTCCGGCGCTGGGCGGGATAGTGGTGGCGGCCGCGGGATCGGGATGGTCGTTTCTGGTGAATGCGGCGTCGTTCTTTGGCGTGATCTTCTTTTTGTGGAAGTGGCAGCAGGCGCCTCACGAGTCTTTGCCAAGACAGCGCGTACGGTATGCGATTGCCGAGGGATTTCGCTATGTGCGCGGGGCGCCTGAGGTTCGGTCGGTGCTGATTCGCACGGGCGCGTTCAGCGTGGGAGCAACTTCCCTGCTGGCGCTGCTGCCTGTCGTCTGCCAGCCGCATGGAGCGCAGGGATACGGCTTCCTACTCACGTGTTTCGGGCTGGGCGCGCTGGCGGGCGCGGCGCTGTTGCCGCGATTGCGGCTGCGGTACTCGGTGGATGGATTGGTGGCGGCCGCAACGGTGGTGTTCGCCGCGATGACGTTCCTGGCTGGACAGGTGCATGTCTTTGAATGGCTGTGTTTGGTATTATTCACCGCGGGCGCGGCCTGGATCGGCATTCTGGCGTGCTTTAACGTGGTGGCACAAACCATGTGCCCATCATGGATGCGGGCGCGGGCACTCTCGATGTATCTGCTCGTGCTGCAGGGAGGCATGGCCGTGGGCAGCGCGGTTTGGGGATGGCTGGCAGCGCGTCAAGGCGTGCCGGAGGCTTTGGCGTGGTCGGCGTTGGCGATGATCGTGGGGCTGACCAGCATCCGGCGGCATCGTTTGACGGCGGCGGAACTGAAGATGGCGCCGGCGGTGGTACGAGACTAAGAAATGGGGAACCTGATGATGAAGAGACTGGGATTGGTGGAGTGCTGTCTGCTGGTTCTGACGATGACGGCGGCGGCCCAGGCGGCCAAGCCGAAGGAAGAACATCGTACCGTCACTGAGGTGCTGGACCGCACTGTCCTTAATATGGAGCACGAGTTCGTTCCCGCGGCGGAGGCCATGCCGGAAGATAAATTCGGATTCGCGCCCACCAACGGCGAGTTCAAGGGCGTGCGCACCTTTGCCCAGCAGATCAAGCATGTGGCGGCCGTGAACTACGAACTCGGAGCCGCACTTCTCGAACAAAAGCCTCCCGTGGACATTGGCGACGAATCGGGGCCGGCCTCCATCACCAGCAAGGCGGACATCCTCAAGTACCTGAAAGAGTCATTCGAGTACGTGCACAAGGCGATCGCGACCATTAATGAAAAGAATCTTACGGCGACCGTGAAGAGCCCGTTCGGAGAGGGCTCGGTAACGCGCTTAGGGCTGGCAACGATGGTCTCGGGGCATGGCTTCGACCACTACGGCCAGATGGTGGAATATCTGCGCATGAACGGGATTGTGCCGCCCGCCAGCCGGTAAAGAGGACCTCGCTCAAGCCTCTGGGGCTAACGAGTCGCTCAGACGGCGTCGGCACCGGCCGGAAACGGTGCTGTGTCCCGGTTGAGTTACGGCCAGTCCTAGTTGCGGCGGGTAAGGTCGGCCTTGGCGGCTGGGATCAAGCTGCCACAGTGCTCTTCGAATGTGATGCCGGGATTTCTCGCGAAACGGTCAGGGTAGGAATCGAGTGCTTGCAGGAAAGTCTGAATCTCTCTGCGGACTTGCTCGTTACTGGACAACTGATGGTCCCCCCCCCGAGAGCGGACGCATTTTGCACTTCATCTCACCCACCCCTGCCAAGCGAACCCGGAAAGCCCGCTCCTTCAGATGCTGGGCACCCGATCCTGCCAATCACAAAAACACCATGGGCAGAAATTAGTTTCGCCGGGGGGACTACTCATTATCGGGGACAGGAGAACACGTAAATCGCACATTCGGGCTACAGCGTTTTCCTTTAGGGCCTGCGTAATCCATGTTGCGCCCACGAAGCACGCGCTCCGCGCAAGGCGATCGAGGTGGGAAGGAGTTCTGCTGCGCGGCGGCTTCGCGAGAGGTGAGCGGCGACAAGTCTGCTCACTCTTTGCAGCGACGCGCGAGGATCGACAAACATCAGCACCGAAGGACCTGCGCCGCTGAGGGCCGCTCCTAGAATTCCGTCCTTCCCTTTTAATTCCTGCAGACTGGGCAGCAACGGACAGAGCGCCGCGCGATAAGGCTGGTGGATGCGGTCTTCGAGAGCGGCGGAAAGAAGGTCGGGGCGTCCCTGGGTGAAGGCCGCGAGCAGCAGCATGGAATTCTGCACGTTGGTGACTGCGTCGGCGCGCGAATACTGTGCGGGGAGGACGCGACGGGCTTCCTCGGTCGCAAGACTCTGCTCGGGAACGGCGAGCAAAAGCGGCCACTTCCCTTTTGGACGGACGCAGGCCACCTGCGCTTCTGACTCTCCACACATGCGGGCGACGGTGAGGCCGCCCATCCAGCAAGCGGAGACGTTGTCGGGATGGTGCTCGCGGTGGGAAGCCTCGCTGATAATCTGCGCGTCGGTCCAACGCAGCCGGCCAAAGTGCACTGCCAGCGCGATTCCGGCCAAACGCGCGGCGGCGGACGAGCCACAACCTTTGCCGATGGGAATGTCGTTCGCGATGCGCAGGGAGAGAGGCGTGACTTCGCGGTCCGCAGCTTGCAGCACTTCACGGTAGGTGTTCAGGATGAGGTGGTCCTGGACGGTTCCGCAGATTTCGCGGTCGCGGCCGGCGGCCGTAATGGAAAATTCTTCGGTCAAGCGGGCGTCGAGCTTGATGTAGAAATCCATGGCGAGCGCGGCAGCGTCGAAGGCCGGTCCGAGATTGGCGGACGTGGCCGGGAGGGCGAGGCGGAGCGATGAGCGCTTTTTGTGGTTGGAGGGCATGGTCCAGATCAGGATTTTTCGGCTTGCTCCAGCGTGTGGATTACCGCATCTAGCGTGGCGTCCAGAACAATGGGCGGACGGCGTAACGAGTTCAACGCTGCGCTCGCACTCTCGCCGGGAGTGCCCTTGAACAAGTCGCCGCGATGAAATTCCATGGTGAAATCGGGATCCTTCAGCAGGTTCCCGGTCAGCACCAACACTACGCTTTCGTCCTGCTTCACAAAGCCTTGCTTTACCAACTTCTTCAGTCCGGCGAGAGTGACCGCCGACGCGGGTTCGCATCCGATGCCTTCGGCTCCGATCTGGGCTTTGGCTTGAGCGATCTCAACTTCGGTGACCTGTTCGCAGGCTCCGCCAGTGGCTTCGAGAACGTGCACCGCTTTCTTCCACGAAGCAGGATTGCCGATGCGGATGGCGGTGGCACGCGTTTCGGCCTGCACGCTGACCAGGCGTTTGCCGTCGGCATCGCGAAGCGTGCGCACCAGAGCATTCGCACCCTCAGCTTGAATGACGGACAACTTGGGCAAACGCGAAATCAGGCCGAGGTCACGCATCTCCAGCAGCGCCTTGCCGATCGCGGAACTGTTTCCCAGGTTGCCGCCGGGGACGATGATGTGGTCGGGCGGCTGCCAGTCGAGTTGCTCGAGCAGTTCGAAGGCGAGCGTCTTCTGGCCTTCGAGCCGAAACGGATTAATCGAATTCAGCTGATAGACGGGTGCGCGCAGAACGAGTTCCTGCAGCAGGCGCAGGCAGCCGTCGAAGTCGGTGCGCAACTGGCAGGTGACCGCGCCGTAGTCGAGCGCCTGGGAGAGTTTGCTCCAGGATATCTTTCCTTCGGGAACCAGCACCAGGCTGCGCATGCCTCCGCGAGCCGCGTAGGCGGCCATGGACGCGGACGTGTTGCCAGTGGAAGCGCAGGCAACCCAGCGAAATCCTGCCAGCCGCGCGAAAGTGGCGGCGACGGTCATGCCGGCATCTTTGAAGGAGCCGGTGGGATTCAATCCCTGATGCTTCGCGAACAGCCGCGGCACACCCGTGATGCGCGCACACTGCGGTAGTTCGTACAGTGGAGTGTTGCCTTCGCGCAGGGTGATGGCCTGGTCGCCATTTTCAAGGGCCGGCAGCAGGTCGCGGAAGCGCCAGACTCCGCTGAGATCGACGGCCGACTGGGAAAGCCGACGCTGGCGCCATGTGGATTTCAGATCTTGCGCTGCGGGAGGGGCCTCTTTCCATTGCGGATAGAGGATCTCTAGCAAGTCGCCGCAGTGCGGGCAACGGAAATCCTGACTCGCGGTATCGCTCAGATCGCCGCAGGCAATGCAGCGGAACCGGAATTTTGTTTGACGCACGCCCGGCGCAGAAGTGGAGAGAGGAGGCATGGGCGCGATCTATTTCTTTCCCCGGAGATACTGGTCGGTCTTGTTGATCCAGTCGGCGCGGGGCGGATTGAAAACGTCGAGATCGACCGTGTCTTCGAGCGCCTCGGCCTTGTGTGGCATATTCGAGGGGATGCAGAGAGTCTCGCCGGCGTGGACCACGATCTCTTTGCCGTCAATCCAGAACTTGAGCGCGCCGTCGAGGATGTAGGTCAGTTGCTCGTTGTGGTGGCTGTGCTCGGGGACGATGCATCCCTTCTTCAAGAGCACGCGCGCCAGCATAATTTCCTGGCCCACGACGAATTGGCGCTGCAACAGCGGGCTCAGGTCCTCGAGCGGAACGCTGCTCCATGGAATGTACTGGAGCACAGACGGGCGCGCAGCACGCCGGGAGACGGTGTTTTCCAAACCAGGACCCGACTTCGTTCGAGAACTCGAACCAGACTTGCTGCTTGACGTCGGCGTGAGTTTCTTTTTCGACTTACTCTTCTTGGTCAATTCAGGCGCCCTCCACGATTCGTATTTCGCGCTCGGCGCCGTCCCCTAACAACCGGAAGGCAGCCTGATAGGCAGAGCTGTCGTAAGCCGCTATTGCCTTTTCCACGCTGTCAAACTCGATGATCACCACCCGCTCGGCCACTCCTGCCTCGTACGTCTTGGCCGGCACTCCCCGGACCAGGAAACGGCCTCCGGCGGCCTGGATCGCTGGACCCGCATGCTTTGCATATTCAGCGAGCGCGGCAGAATTGGAGACAGAATGATAGATCGTGATCCAGTATCCCTTGGCCATCGGCGTCTCCTGGAAATCATCCTGTGGACGTTTAGTGTACTCGTCCCTCGTACAGCTTCACGGCAGTGTCGTGCAGGTAGGCGTGCGCGAGTTCCAGAGCCCGCGTCTCGGTGATTTCGTTTTCCGAAACCATCTCGGCCAAGGCTGCGGCTAGCGCGGTGCGGGACGATTGCACGCCCAGCCAGTAGCTCTCTTCCGCCCCCAGCACTTGATTGTAAGGGAAACAGTCGGTGCCGAAAGTGATCTTGTCGGGAAAAGTTTCCAGCCACATCTTGAGCGTATCTTTGAATGCCGAAGGATACTGGGCAAGTTCGCCAAAGGAAGAGTCCAGGTAAACGTTCTTCATAGCGGCGAGCCAAACGGCCTCGCGCTCCAGTGGGTATCCCCCATGAATCATAACGAAAGTGGTGGAGGCGTAGCGCGGGTCGCGCAGCACGCTTTCCAGATTCATGATGTTGCTTTGTGACAGGTTGAAATAATCGCCGATGCCGACGGCGGTGTGAATGTGCACGGGCAGGTGCAGGCGTCCGCCTTCTGTGACCAGGTAACGGAAGATGTAGTCCTGGAACGTGCGGTAGTCCCGCTCGCTGGGGATTCCGCCAGTGACGTAGCGCTGGTAAATATCTTCGACTTGCGCACGCGCGGGATCGCCGAACGTCGTGGGCCGGAAGTAGGCTACCTCGAACTTCATGGCGATACCGCCGCGCTTCGAATTATCTTCGAGCACCTGGCTGATGAACTTCAGATAGTCGGCGAACGTGGCGGGAAGTTTGCCGACGTTTTCCTGCTGCATCCAGCGATGGAGCATCTTTTCCTGCAGGGGAATAAAGACACCCTCGTCGGGATTGCGCGCGGTCTCGCGCTCATTATTGAAAGGCCACATGAAGGAATCCGCGAAGAAGACCCAGGGAAAGCGTTTGGGATCGAGATAGTCGGGCATCATGGCGCGGTTTGCCACCGAACTCTCGGTGTTCAGCTTGTCGAGAATCGAGTCGAAATAGGCAGGGCCCGCGAACTGTTTCTTGAGTTCGGTCTTTTTGTCGAGCAGCCATTTCGCGTGCTCGGGAGAGAAGTCTCCGTAGGGATATCCGAACAGCGCCTTGGCGGCGGCGACGAGTTCAGGATTATCGTCGCGTGTGCGCAAAGGTTCGCTCGCGTTGGGAGGCGCGGCCATGGCATCGACGTCAGGATCGTCGGAGTAGCCAGGATGCGCATGATGATCGAAGGCGGGGATTTTCTCGATCTGCGGCAGCAGGCGCTGGTAGATCTGCTGGACGTCAGGGCCGGGAAACGGGCGCGCCTGGGCGGCGGCGAAGATCGGAAGCATGCCGAATAGAAACAGGAACGAATAGCGAACAACGCGAAGTAACGGTCTCATGGTTTCCTCAGGTTCCGAGATGCTTATCGAACGGCCGCTGTTCCCTGCCACGCCGTCGACACTTTCAAAATGCGCTCCACCGCATCTTGCAGCGTTGCCGTCGAAGAGGCGAACGAGAAACGGATGAACTCCTTGCCCGTCGGCCCGAAGGCTGCGCCCGGAATGGCGGCCACTCCGGCATCTTCCAACAGAATGCGGCACAGATCCTCGGCGCTCATGCCCGTCCCGGTGATATCGACCCAGGCGTAGAACGCGCCTTCTGGCGGATGGCAACGGAACCCGGGCACGCGATTCAAATCGCGCACGAATTGTTCGCACCGGCGGGTGAATTCTCCGACCATGTGCGAAGTGTTGCCCTCGCGGTCGCGAAGGGCGTCGATGGCGGCATACTGCGTGAACTCGGCGACGCAGGTGTAACTGTTCACCGCCATCATCACTAACGCGGGAACGACCTCGGGCGGAGCGACCGTGTATCCCAGGCGCCATCCGGTCATGGCAAAGCTCTTGGAGAATCCGTCGATGATGAGCGTGCGCTCGTGCATGCCGGGATAGCGCAGCATGGAAAGGTATTCGCCGCCATAAATAATGCGGGCGTAGATTTCGTCGGACAGCACCCATAGGTCGTGCTTGACCGCGAGATCGGCCAAGGCGTGCTGCACGGCGTTGGTATAGACCGTTCCCGTGGGATTGCCGGGCGAATTCGTAATCAGCATGCGCGTGCGCGCAGTGATCTTCGATGCAATTTCCGCGGGGTCCGGCTGAAAATGATTGCGGGCGGAAAGCGCGAAGGGCACGGGCACAGCGCCCAGGCCCAGCGTGATCGAGGGATAGCCGGGGAAGCCGGGATCGGGATAGAGCACTTCGTCGCCGGGTTCGAGCAAGGACATCATCCCGAGAAAGAGCGCGATCTTGCAGCCGGGCGCGAGCACGATGTTGGCCGCCGAAACGGTAATGTTGCGCGTGCGAGCCAAATACGCGGCGATTTCTTCGCGCAGCGCGGGAACGCCCGCGACGGCGCAATAACGGTCTTTGCCGTCCGCAAGGGCTTTCGCGGCCGATTCGATCACCGACTTGCCGGGATGGAAATCAGGCTCGCCGAGTTCCAGATGAATGATGGAGCGGCCCTGGGCTTCCAGTTCTTGGGCTCGGGCGAAGACAGAAAGCGCGCCTTCCCCGCTCATGACGGACATTCTTGAAGCAATCGATCGCATGGATCTCCCGGAGTTGCGAGCTATGAGCCTAAGAACAACGGCTTTGTTGCTCATCACTAGTAGCTCAAAGCCCGCAGCTCTTACAATCCTTTATACATGCCGCCGTCGACCAGCACGGTTTGGCCAGTCACGTACGACGCGCGCTCCGAGGCCAGCCAGACGACGGTTTCGGCCAGTTCGTGTGGCTCACCCAAGCGCTTGACCGGAGCGTCGGCGGCCCAGGCATCGAAAATCTCTTGCTCGCTTTTTCCGGAAGCGGCGGAGCGGGCTTTGGCCAGTTCCTTCAGACGCTCTGTGGCCGTGAAACCGGGGCCAACGTTGTTGACCAGGATTCCGTCTTTGCCGAACTCATTGGCCAGACTCTTTACTAATCCCACCACCGCGGCACGGACTGCGTTTGAAAGCACGAGGTCGGCCACCGGCTGCTTGGTGGTGATCGACGTGATCGTGATGATGCGGCCCCAGTGCTTTCGCTGCATGTGCGGGATGACTTCGCGCGCGAAGTAAACCGTGCTCAGGAAATTCAAATCGAGAGCGCGTTGCCAGTCGTCGAGCGTGGCGGCGAGAAATCCCTTGGCGGGCGGACCGCCGGCGTTGGTCACGCAGATGTCCACGCTGCCAAACTTGCCCGCCACGGCAGCGACGAACCGACTGACCGCGGCCGGGTCGCCGACGTCAAACGCTTCGGCGAAAACTTCGACGTGATGCTGTTTTCTGATTTTCTCGGCGGCGGCCTGCAGCGTCTGATCGTTGCGGGCGCACATGGCGACGCGGCACCCTTCGGCGGCGAAGGCTTCGGCGGTGGCCAGGCCCAGTCCCTGACTGGACGCGGCCACCAGGGCTACGCGGTTGTTCAGTCCCATGTCCATGGTTCAGTAAGAAACGTTGAGTACGAATGGGGCATTATAAATGGTGCGCGCCGAGCTTTCGCTTGCCCGAGTCGAATCGGCGCAATTACTCTGGAGGACGTGAGGTAGCTATGAAACGGAACACCCGCCGTCCTGAAACCGCCGCCGTGCACGGGGCGGCCGATCTGGAAAAGAAGAACGGTCCGGTCGGCACGCCGATCTACCAGACGTCGACGTTTGAAGTCACCGACAACGACGAGCAGCAGCGCGTGACCACGACCGACCGCTACTACACGCGGTGGGGGAATCCGACGAACACGGTGGCCGAACAGGCTGTGGCCGCCATCGAGGGCGTGGAGGCGGCACGCACCTTCGCTTCCGGCATGGGAGCGATCACAACGACGATCCTGGCGTTTCTGAAAGCTGGGGATCACATTGTCGCGCAGCGCGACGTCTACGGCGGGGTGATGAAGTTTTTTTCACAGTGGTTGCCACGGGTGGGCATTGAAACGACGTTCGTCGATACCAACGACTATGAACAGCACGCGCGGGCGATCCGGCCGAATACGCGGATGCTGTATTTGGAGTCGCCAACCAACCCGTCGTTACGCGTGGTCGACGTGAAGAAGGCGGCGGCGCTGGCCCGGCAGCACAAGCTGATCAGCATGATCGACAGCACCTTCTGCACGCCCATTAACCAGCATCCGGCGGAGTTCGGCATCGACCTGGTGATGCATTCGGGCACGAAGTACTTAAGCGGGCACGCCGATCTGACTTGCGGAGTGGTGTGCGGGCGGCAGGAACTGATGGATCAGATTTGGGAGACGCGGACGACGCTGGGCAATTGCATGGACCCGCATGCCGCGTGGATGCTGATCCGGGGACTGAAGACGCTGGCGGTGCGGGTGGCGCGGCAGAACGAGAACGCGTTGCGCGTCGCGGAGTTCTTGGAACAACATGGAAAAGTACAGCGGGTGCATTATCCGTTCCTCAACAGCCATCCGCAGCATGCCATTGCACGCGAGCAGATGAGCGGGGGCGGCGGCATGGTGACCTTTGAAGTCGAGGGCACGGGTGAGGACGCGCGCCGCGTGAGCGAGGCGATGCGACTCTTCACGCTAGCGACCAGCCTGGGCGGAGTGGAGTCGCTGGTGTCGATTCCGGTGCTGACGTCGCATGCGATGATCTCGGCCGAACAGCGCGCGGAGATGGGCGTGACCGAGCAGATGGTGCGGTTGTCGGTGGGGATCGAGAACGTAGAGGATCTGATTGCGGATCTGGAGCGAGCGCTGGAAGTGGTAGGAGCGCGGCAGACGGTGGGTAGTAGCTTCTAGGTTTGAGCTCTTAGCTCCCGAGTCCATAGCTTTTCGGCTATGCTCTCGCCTTGCCGCCGGGCTTCGCCTGTGCGGAACAGCCGACGCGGCCGTCGCCACAAGAGCAAAAATAAGCCCGGCCTCTAGCGAGGCCGGGCTTTTCGTTGTGCCATTCGTTCGGTTAGAAGAGGAACTTCAGACCGAGTTGCAGGATGCGGCCAAGGTGCGCCGAATTGATCTCAAACAGATTAGCACCTCCCGGTGACACGCAACTTGTATCGCCAGCGGAGACGGCGGTGGTGCCGCTACCCGGGTTCGGGCAACTCAACGAACCGGAGAAGCCGCTCCATTCGGGGTGGTTGAAAACGTTGAAGGCTTCGACGCGGAACTCGAAAGCCACCTGCTCCTTGATGGCAAAGTGCTTGAACAGTGCCATATCGAAGTTGACGCGGCCCGGATTGCGCAGGTTGTCTCTGCCGGAGTCTCCAAACGTAAGTCCGGTCGGTACAGAAAAGGCGCCGGGATTGTAGGCAAACTTGGAATAGCTTGGACTCGCGAGCAAACTGTTCGACGGGATATTAGCGCTGGGATTGCCAGTAACGTCCACATACGAACCTGTACCGACACCATTCCCAACGCCAGCATTGTCACCATAGGTCGTGCCGTTGGTGACGGTCAGCGGAGTTCCAGTGGCAAATGTGAAGATACCGGAATACTGCCAGCCACCCACGAGCGAGTGGCTGAGTCCCTTCGCTTTGAAGAAGGGGAGATCGTAGATATAGCCCACATTCAGCATGTGGCGTTCATCAAAAGAGGAACTGGCGCGGTTGGCAGCGAAATCGTAGGAGTTGACGAACGATCCGTCATAACGATCCGAGGAGTCGTCGATCGAGTGACTGTAAGTGTAAGCCGCCGAGAGGCTCAACGCTCCGACGCTCTTGCGGGCCGAAACTTGCAGCGCGTTGTAGTTGGAGGATGCCGCATCCGTCAAGCGGGTGATGGTGGAGATGCCATAGTAAGGGCGGTACGGGTCGGCATCGTTGCCGCAAGCAACGGCCAGGTTTGTGGCCCAGCCGCCAACTTGCGGAGTAGGATTCGTATAGGTCGTGGCGCCCGGCACACCGTTGTTGACACCGGTCACCGAATAACTACCCGCGGTGGCAATCGCGGTGCCAGGCTGACCGTTAATGGTGACTCCGGCACAGTCGTAGGGCGTAATCACCTGGCCTTGGTGATACGGATTCTGCGATGCAGGAGTCGGGTAGAGCTGGTTAATGTTACTCTGACGTCCCAGGTGCGTACCCTTGCTGCCTACGTAAGACACCGTGAGCACCGTATTGTGCGGCAGTTCGTGCTGGACGTCGAGGTGCCACTGCTGCATGTAAGGCCAAACGACCTGGTTGGGAATGGAGAGGAAGCTCAACGGGTATTGCGGAGCCGCAGTCCCGCTTGACGCTCCAATATTTGCGTACCCGCCATTAGACCCGACTCCAGGCGACCCGATCCCGGGAATGTTGATCTGCGATGAGCTTTGCAGCAGAGGCGAGGACTGACCTTCCATGCCTTCGGTGTTGGCTTCGTTTCCGTTGGCGTGCTCGAAGAAGATGCCGTAGCCGCCACGGATGGCAGTCTTGCCGTTGCCTTTTGGATCCCAGGCAAAACCGATACGCGGAGCGGGATTGAACAGGTGTCCCTTGGAGCAGCCAGCGGGGACGCCATTCACACCGCATTGCACTAATCCATCGAAGAGGTTGCCGGAGATCACGGAACCCGCATTACCAGTAAGCGATCCGTCCCCGTCGAGCACGGGCGCGGTGGCAGGGTTGAAGACTGCGGGATCCCAGTTATAGGCATGCTTGTATCGTTCTCGGTATGTTCCCTCCAAACTGACGCGTAAACCCAAGTTCAGCGTCAGACGGTCGGTAACGCGCCAGTCGTCCTGGAAGTACGGTTCGAAGATTTTGTACCGATTGTAAAACTTCAGCTGGTTACTGCCCTGGGAAAAACTCGCGATGTTCCCCAAAAGCATGTCGGCGAAAGCATTGCCGCTGCTAACGGGGGAACTGATGTCGTACGTCAGAGCACCATTTACTTGCACACTGCTCAACTCATTTTTCTGAGCGGCAACAAAGTAAGCGCCAAACTGCAGGTTGTGGCGTCCGACAATCTTCGTGAGGTTGTCGCGATAAGTATAAGTGGGATTGGAGTTGTAGGGGCCTTCGGGCCATATTCCATCCGGATCTTCTGCGAACCCACCTCCGTAGACGGTCCCTCCACTGATGTTGATGGCCGGCAATTTTCCGCCAGCGCCATTGTTATAGAGGTAACCCATGGAAAAACCCGGAGCTTGGGAAAGCTGCCAATAACCGATCGAGTGGAAGGCGATGTGATCGGTGGTATAGCTGGCTACAAATTCGTTGAGCAGAGTGGGAGAAATGGTGCTGGTCAGTCGTGCGACAAAACTGACTCCGGGCCCGTTAAAACCCGTTTGCACCGTTGGGAAAGACGCAGAGTCCCAGATGGGACCGGGCTCGACCGTATTCCACGAGTCGTGGATATAGCGGAATGTCACGCGGTTGTGGTCAGTAATGTTGTGGTCGACACGTACCAGTTCCTCGCGCCAGGTGGTGGGGAGCGTGACGTTGGTATTGTAGATCGACGCCCCCGGCGTATCCAACGTACCCACGGGGATCAGTGGGAGCAAGGCCGCGGCCGCTGGCGTAACGGGCAGCGGACCCAACCCGGCAGTAAGGGTGAAGGGCTGACCAGTTCTGGGATCGACCGGACAATCGCCGTTCGACGGAGGTGTAACGGCCACGTTGGGGCACACGTCGGTGAAATCGCCTGTACGTTCTTTGCTGTAGGGCACGGGCGTGTTGAACGTGCCCGGCACGCGCTCGCGGCGCCATTCCTGGGACCAGAAGAAGAACGTCTTTTCTTTCTTCTGATTGTAGACCTTGGGGATATAAACCGGTCCGCCGATGGTGTAGCCGAAATCGTTCTTCTTGTATTCAGGAGCAACGCCCGTGCCTCCGGCGGCTACGCTGTTGAAGTAGTTCTGCGCATTCATGGCATTATTGCGAAAGAACTCGTAGGCATCGCCGTGGAAGGCTTTCGTGCCGCCCTTGGTTTCGACTTCGACCGTGCCGGAACCGTTGCGGCCGTATTGGGCGCCGTAGTTCGAAGTCAGCACTGTGAATTCGGCAATGGCATCGATGCTGGGATACACGTTCAAAGTGCCGTTACTGCCGTTATCCATGTTGTCGCCGCCATCGAGCTCCCAGTTGTTGTACTCGGTGCGGCCACCGTTCATGCTGAAGGCTACGCTGCCGTTGATGCCGACCGAAGGCTCATCCATCCCGGTCTGGTTGCTCACGCCCGGGACGAGACTGACGAGAGTGGTAAAGTTTCGACCGTTGAGTTCGAGCTGGGTGATTTCTTTTCCCGTGACCGTGCCCGCCAGTTCGGAGGATTGGGTCTCCACTTGGGCGACGTTCTCGCCCTGGACAATGACTTCCGTGCTGATGGAACCGACTTCGAGCGCTACGTCGACGCGCGCCTTCTCCCCAACGTCGAGCTTCACGTTCTTGGCCTGGTATTTCTTGAAGCCGGTTGCGGTCACGATGATGTCGTAGGTACCGGGAGTCAAGCCGGATTCGTTGTACTCGCCCGCGGAGTTCGTGGCCATCTGGCGGGTAATCCCGCGTTCGGGACTGGTGACGACGACGGTGGCACCCGCGATTGCGGCGCCCGAAGGATCCTTCACCGTGCCTGTAATCGATCCGGTTTGAGCCCAGGCGGCTCCGCAGAACGTTACGCTCAACAGCACGACCTGCAACAACCCACGATGTGATTTCATGCTCACGCCCTCCCGATGGCGCGAGGATTTACCCCGCGCTGAATTCAGCCGGCTTTGCCGCGCTCTCTTTCCGAGCCTTTCGGCTCGGGACGTCATTTTGCGGACCAACACTTCGACCCGTGGATGTGAGACCCGAGACGGGTTATTAAAACGTATGAATAGTGCTTTTGTGGGGCAGTGTCTGTCAAGAAAAAAGCGCGGTTATGTGAGTTTGGTCACACCTTCCGCAAAACCGATTCGTGCTATGCGGAAACGAGATCGCAGCCCGGCCCCATTCGACGCAAGACTCTACAGCACGCTGCGGGTTGACTCGCGCACCACCAACTCCGGAGCCACCTTACGATGCGTGGCGCTGATCTCGCGCTTTTCCAGCACACCGTTGATGCCGTCGACCACGATGCCCACGGCAGACGCTCCCATGGCTTCCATGGGCTGGCGGACAGTGGTGAGCGAAGGAGTATAGAGCGCCGAGGTGGCGACGTCGTCGAAGCCGATCACCGAACATTGTTCGGGCACGCGCACTCCCGCCCGGTTCAGTGCCCGGATTGCGCCGAAGGCGCTCATATCATCGAAGGCCAGCAATGCCGTGAACGGACGCTTCTGCCTGATCAGTTCCTCGGTGAGCTTACAGCCCGATTCGAAGCTCGACATGGGATCTCGCGACTCCGGCAGGTCCATGATCAGCCGCGAATCGAGTTCCAGCCCGCATTCCTTGGCACAGTTGCGGACGCCGCGCCAGCGCGGAGAGCTGTCGGTGAGTGCCTTGGGACCGCGGATAAATGCGATCTTGCGGTGGCCGAGCGAGTGCAGATGTTCGAGCGCAAGGTGGCCGCCGACTTCGTTGTCGACAATGATGGAACTGATGGTGTCGGTTTTCAGTTCGCAGCCGATCATCGCCGTGGGAATGCTGCTCTTCTCCAGATCGCCGAGCAGGTTGATATCGAGGAAAAGCCAGTTGGCGAGCACGATGAGGGCTTCGATGCGGCGATCGAGCAGCATCTCCAGATAGCGCTCGAAGCGGCTGCGCTCGTTGTGCACGTCGGTGAGAATGGGCAGATACGACGATTGGTACAGAGTGTTTTCGATGCCGCGCAGGATGAGGGTGCAAAACGGGTCGGTCATGTCGAAGACCATGACGCCGACGGTGTGGCTGCGCTTGCTGCGCAGGGAGCGGGCGAACTGGTTGGGACGATATCCCAGCTTCTGCGCCGCGCGTTCGATGCGCTTTTTGGTGACGGCAGGAATGTAGCGAGCTAACGGCGCATTGTTCAGCACGATCGACACCGTGGTCGGGGAGAATCCGCTTTCCTTCGCCACGTCACGAATGGTCACCATCGCAGCCTTTGCGCCGGAACGGAGAGGCGCCGCAGTTCCGAAAATGTTCCAGGTGCGCTTTCAGACTTCGCGTTGCCGCTTGTATTGAAAGCGTACACTGGCGGACACTACAGCAGAGAGTTCTACCAGTGTCAAGCGTGCGAATCACATCGAGATGTTTCATTTTGCTTCTGCTGGCGGCGATGGCGATGGCTATTCCGCCCCGGCAAGCCACGTCTGCACCCGCGGGAAATGGACGCAGCGGCGCACCCACAGCCCCACCCGCCGACCCGCGAACTGCCGATCCGGCGAAACTTTTTCAGCAAGGACAGGATGCTCTCGCTCATGGCCGGCTGGACGAGGCGGAGCGCGATTTCCGCGGTGTGCTGCAGGCGGATCCGCAAGCCGGTGGAGCATACGCCAATCTCGGCGTGGTCTATATGCGGCGCAAGCAATGGAACAAGGCGCTGGAATCGCTGCAGAAGGCGGAACACTTGATGCCGCAGGTGGCGGGGATCCGGCTCAACATTGGGCTCGCCTACTACCGGCAAAATGAATTCCTCAAGGCAATTCCGCCATTCGAATCGGTCGTGCGCGATCAGCCGGACGCGTCGGAGGCGCGCCATCTTCTGGGACAGTGTTACTTCTTCGCGGAGCGCTGGGCCGATGCCGCAAAGACGCTCGAACCACTGTGGCCCGAGAGGTCGGAGGAGCCATCCTACCTGTACATGCTTTCCAAGGCAGCCCATTTGGCCGGGCAGAAGGACCTGGATGAGAGGGCGTGGGCGCAACTGATGAAAGTGGGAGAAGCCGGCGCCCCGGAGTTCCATCTCTTGATGGGTAAAGATCTCCTACAACTCCAACAGTACGATATGGCCCTGAGCGAGTTGCAGACCGAAGCGCGGGCGAATCCCCAGTTGCCGTACGTACACTTCTACCTCGGCCAAACCTATCTCAAGAAGCAGGACTTTCCCCAGGCGCGCGATGAGTTTTTGAAAGACGCCGCCATCGAGCCGGACCTCGCCCTCGACTACGACGAACTGGGAGACGTCTACTGGCTGATGCAGGACGACAGGAGTGCCGAGAAAAGTTACCGCGAAGCTCTGCATCGCGATCCCCGCCTGGTGAATTCCCATCTGGGGCTGGCGAAGATTTATCAGCGCCAGGAAAAATATGCGGCGGCGCTCGTGGAGATCGAAGCGGCGGGCAAACTGGATCCCGAACGCACCGACGTCCATTACGTGCATGGACAATTGCTGCTCCACATGGGACGCAAGGCAGAAGCAAAGAAGGAGCTGGAAGCGGCGGTGCGCATCGACAACGAGCACCGTTCGGCGCGGGAGAGACAGATGGACACGGGAACCGAACCGTCTCCCGAGCTCCTGCAGCACCCGCAGTGATAAACTCGGCATAAGCAGAGCCCACCGCAAACAACCGCAATTTGCCGTTCTGGCAGGAGGTACAACTCATGAAACGCACTCTGAAAATCCTGGCCATTGTCGTTGGCGTGCTGATTGTCATCGCCATCGCGATTCCCTTCTTCGTCGACGCCAACACGTTTCGGCCGAAACTTGAAACGGAGCTCACGGCGGCGCTGGGGCGAGAGGTCAAGGTCGGCAATCTCTCGCTGTCGATCCTCTCGGGCAGCGTGTCCGCGGACGACATTGCCATCGCCGACGATCCGGCATTCAGCAAGTCTCCGTTCGTGCAGGCGAAGTCGCTGAAGGTGGGCGTGGAGCTGATCCCGCTGATTTTCTCCAAGACGCTGAACGTGACCGAACTCACCCTGAACCAACCGGAAATCAGCCTGGTGAGATCCGAGAATGGGGAGAAATGGAATTTCTCGAGCCTGGGCAGAAACAATACGTCCGCTCCGAAACCGGCAGCCTCGTCGCCCTCTCCCTCTGGAGGAAGCACGAATCTGTCGGTGGCGAAGTTAAACGTCAACAACGGGCGGCTTACGGTGTTGCGGGCCTCAAGTGATAAGCCCCATGTTTATGACAAGGTTAATATTGAGGTAACTAACTTTTCTCTCACGTCCTCCTTCCCCTGCAAGATGACGGCGCAACTGCCGGCCGACGGAAGTCTGAAGCTGGAAGGCAAAGCCGGACCGATCGACGCCAACAACACCGCCCTGACTCCGCTGGAGGCCAAGGTGACCGTGCAAAAGATGAACCTGGCGGCTTCGGGTTTTCTGGATCCTGCGGCGGGGATTTCAGGCATCGCGGATTACGATGGATCGGTCACCTCCGACGGCCATGAAGCGAAAACTGAGGGCACGCTGACAATCACGAATCTACAGGTGGTTCAGAAGGGATCGCCCGCGCGCAAACCCGTGCAAGTGACCTACACGGTCATGCACGATCTGGCCAAACAGACGGGCAGCATACCGCAATGCGAGATTGCCATGGGGAAAGCGGTTGCGCATCTAACCGGCACCTACGACGCTCACGGCGCTGTCACTCTCATCGATATGAAAGTGAACGGGCAAGCCATGCCCGTCGACGACCTGGAAGCCATGCTGCCGGCCCTCGGCGTGATATTACCTCCGAAGTCAACCCTGAAAGGTGGCACCCTCAGCACGACGATGGCGATCGCTGGACCAGTTAATAAGTTAGTTACGGTGGGAACGGTGAAACTGGAAAACTCCGCCCTGGCCAATTTCGACCTGGGCTCGAAACTCTCCGCCGTCTCCGCGTTGGCGGGAAAGAAAACGGGCAACGACACCACCATCCAGAATTTCAGTTCCGATGTGCGCGTGGCTCCTGATGGCACGAAAGCCGACAACATCAATCTTAACGTGCCTTCGATCGGCGTGGTCACCGGGGCCGGCACAGTGAGTCCGGCCAATGAACTCGCGTTTAAGATGAACGCGACCGTCGAAGGAATGGGCATCCCATTCACGGTGGGGGGAACGACCTCCGACCCGAAGTTCGTTCCGGACGTGAAAGGCATGGCCACCGGCCTGCTGAAAGGGCTCACCGGCACGAGCAAAGGGAACCAGAATCCTGCCAGCAACGTGATGGGGCTGTTCAAGAAGAAGTCGCCGTAGGACTCAGCACTCGTAGAGAGACGTAGATGGCTACGTCTCGCTTGCTCGCTCGCCCGCCCACCGAAACGCCGCACACAGAGACGTTGCCAGCAACATCTCTTTCGCGTAAATTTACTATAGTGAACAATTGTTTTATTATAAAGAAATGGCGAGCGGCATGACCGACGCGATTTCCGAGGGCCTGGGACGGTATTCAATTGGCGAAAAGCTGCGCGCCATGCGTCTGCGCAAGAGCATGGGACTGGTGGAATTGGGCAAGCATACGGGGCTTTCGGCCGGGTTGCTGTCAAAACTGGAAAGGGGAAAGTTGTTTCCCACTCTGCCCACACTGTTGCGCATCGCCATGGTGTTTGGGGTAGGGCTCGACTACTTCTTTACGGACGAACGCAAGCGCCGGGTGGTTGGGGTGGTGAGGCGAGAAGAGCGTGTCCGGTTCCCCGAGAAGCCCGGAGCACAGGACGTGCAGTACTACTTCGAGTGCCTCGATTACCGCGCCACCGAGCGCAAACTGAGCGCCTTTCTGGCTGATTTTCAAGAAGTTCCGGCGGGGAAACTCAAGCCTCACCAGCACCCCGGCGTCGAGTTTCTCTACGTATTGAAGGGGTCGCTGACGATCAAAATTGGCAACGAGGAATTTCTGCTGGAGCCCGAGGACGCGATTTATTTCGACTCCGCGCTGCTGCACAGCTACCGCAAGCGGGGCTCAAAACCGTGTACGGGCGTGATCGTCACGGTCCCGTGAGAAGGTTTCGTTAGAATCAGGCCGCGAGTCCGGGCTGCATTCCCACCAACATTCCTGCCGCAAACAGGAACCCGCAAGGTTGCGTGTGGCGGACGCGCGCGGATGGTATCTTAATTGCTGCCCTACCTTGATTGACAAGGCCGGTTGAGCATTTCATACTCGCCGCTAAGCTGCATAAATTTGCAACCTTGTTGACTCAGGAACCGAGGCGTGTGGTTCCAGAATTGTTTCGCCCTCATTCCGGGTCGATTTTCACAGAACGGTGTTTCAGGGTTCCATCACAGGAGGATCGTCGTGTCTAAGCCATCTGCCTCAAGGAAGTTCATGCCTGCTGGTTGGGTCATCCTAGGCTCGATCGTCGCGGTAGCCGTACTCGCCGCTCTCGGAGCTGCCGCCAGTCTGCGCAGCCATGGCCCAGTCTCCGCTGCGAAGCCAGCTGCTGCCGCACAGGCGCCAGCGCTCAGCGCGGAACAGCGTGGCCGCGTCCGTACGACCCTGGGCACGCTTCCCTTAGCTTTTGAGGCGAACCAGGGCCAGACCGATCCGCAGGTCAAGTACATGGCGCGGGGCAATGGCTACACGGTATTCCTCACCTCCAACGACACCGTCTTCGCGCTGCAATCTTCGTCACCGGCCGCCACAACGCGGGTCACCGGCAAAGTGCATCCCACGACGCCGGCAAACAACCGGACCGCTGCAATCCACATGCACCTGGTCGACGGAAATGCGCAGCCGCAGATCGCCGCGGGCAGCCAACTGCCGGGACACAGCAATTACTTCATCGGCAATGATCGCAACCAGTGGCATGCGAACGTCGCGCAATATGCACGCGTTTCCTACCGGGACGTTTATCCCGGAGTAAACGTGGCCTTCTATGGCGAGCAGAAGCAGTTGGAGTTCGATTTCATCGTGGCTCCCGGCGCATGTCCGGCTCCGATCCGGCTCGGCGTTTCGGGCGCGACCCGCATTACCACCGATGATTCCGGGAATCTCGTCCTCGCTTCCTCCGCGGGAGACGTTCTGCTGCACAAGCCCGTCGCTTACCAACAGAAAGACGGAGCCCGCCAGCCCGTCGAAGCGCGTTTTGTCCTGCAGTCCAACAATCAGGTCGCTTTTGAGTTAGGCAACTACGACAGCAGCCGAGAATTGGTGATTGACCCATCGGTAAGCTACGCCACCTATTTAGGTGGTACCGCCGAGGACGACGGCTACGCAATTGCCGTCGATGGCAGCGGCAATGCCTATGTAACCGGACAGACCAAGTCCACAGACTTCCCAACCAAGAACGCCCTTTACGGCACGAACGCTGGCGGCTTTGATGTATTTGTCACCGAGCTTTCGGCAACTGGTGCTCTGGTTTACTCGACCTACGTCGGCGGAAGCGGTGACGACAGCGGCAATGCCATCGCGTTGGACGGATCCGGTGACGCATTCGTCGCTGGAGGAACGGGTTCCTCCAACTTCCCAACTAAGGGCGCATTTCAGAACACGTTTAAAGGGGTCGTGGATGCTTTCGTACTGGAATTGAATCCGACGGGATCGGCGCTGACTTATAGCACATTCGTCGGAGGTACCGGAAACGACGTGGCAACCGGCATCGCTCTGGATAGCGCTGGGAGCGCCTATATCGTCGGGTCCACAACTTCCACCGACTTCCCGATGCAAAGCCCCATCCAGTCGACGCTGCCAGGTGCGGCGAGTGGCTTCGTGACCAAGCTGAGCCCCAGCGGCAACACACTCGACTACTCCACTTACCTAGGCGGAAGCGGCGCCGACTTCGCGGTCGCGGTAGCGGTCGATGGCTCGAAGAACGCCTACGTAACTGGCGGAACCAATAGCCCCAACTTTCCCAAAACCGCTGGCGTTCTTCAGGGGACGTGCGGCACTGACGCAAATTGCAACGGCGCCTTGTACGACGCCTTTGTGACAGTGATCAATCCATCCGGGGGCGGCTATGTGTATTCCACCTTCTTGGGTGGTGAATTGAGCGACACCGGTCTGGGGATCGTCGTGGACGGCACAGGTGACGCGTATGTTACTGGCTATACTTCCTCCACCGACTTCCCGCTGAAGTCTCCGCTGCAAGCCACGTTCGGAGGAGGCACATTAGATGCTTTCGTGGCGGAGTTGAACCCTGCTGGCACGGCGTTGCTTTACTCCACTTATCTGGGTGGAACCGGCGACGACACGGGCGTAGGGATTGCCATCGACAACAACAAGAATGTTTACATCACTGGACAGACAGCCTCGACTAATTTCCCGACCGCTAGCCCAACTCAGAGCGCAAACGGGGGACAGAACGACGCGTTTGTCACGGAGGTCAGCGCTGGCGGCTCCGCTCTTCTCTTCTCCACATATCTAGGAGGATCTCTCAACGAAGACACCTCTGCGGCGAATGGCGGCGGTGCGGTCGGCGCTATTGCCGTCGACAGCGCAGGCGCTAACGTCTACGTTACTGGTAACACTATATCGACTGACTTTCCCACTGTCAGCGCCGAACAGTCTACTGCGAAGGGGACAGGGGACGCCTTCGTAGCGAAGTACACGCTAGCGGGAGCGGGATCAGGCTTCACGGTGACGAATGGAGCCCTGTCGCCGACATCGGGAGCCCCGGGGGTTTCGGCAACATCGACCATCACCGTGACCTCGGTAAGCGGCTTCAACTCTGCTGTCACCCTGGCATGCTCCGTCGCTCCGGTAGTCAGCGAGGGACCAACCTGCTCATTTAGCAACCCTGGCAGTTCGGTGACGCCTCCTGCCAACGGAACCGTGACGGCAACGCTCAACGTGGCCACCATGGCGGCGAGTGCGATGCTGGAGCGCCCCTCGGATCGACGATCCTCAGGAGTGTTTTATGCAGTGGCGTTGCCATTCGTAGGAATTGCTCTGCTAGGCACAGGGATGGGATCTGCCGGGTCACGCCGCAGAAAGTTGTTCGGCTTCCTGATGCTTGGAATGCTGCTGACTGGCCTGCTGGTGATGCCGGCCTGCGGTGGCAGCAGCAATAACGGCGGCGGCGGTGGCGGCAACGCGGGCACGCCGGCTGGCGCCTATACCATCACCGTAACCGGCACCGGCGGCGGAATCACTGCCACCGGTTCGCCTGCAATCACGCTCACCGTCAACTAGCACGCACAACGCACTCCGACGGCCGTCTTCCCGCGTGGGAGACGGCCGTTGTCTTTTGCCATGGGCATCACATCCCGGCATCGTGGGCGCATGATGGTAGTATGGAAGATTCCGTGGGAGTGATTCCGGGGAGCGGTGTGGCGTGGTCCCGGGGAAACGTCTGCGGTAAAATGAAGCGCTGATTTTTTGCGCCGTCTGGCAACCGTCCACCATGCTTGTAAGGCGAGGGACAGTTTGTCGGCGGGGCCGGGCAGCCTTTGGGTTGTCTTGGGAATCGAAGCTACTTGAACCGAAACCTGCTCATGTTGAAATCCGAAGCGTTGAAATTCGAGCCGTTGCCATCCCAGCCGTCGAGATCCGGGCCGTCGAAACCCAAGCTGTCGAAACCGACGTTCATCCTCCCTGGCAGGCACGCAGGCTTTGTGGCATTGTGCCTGTTGGCCGCGCTTCTGACCCTGCCCTCGTCTGCCCAGGCTCAGGGGACCTTTACCCTGCAGGCCTCTCCCTTCTCGCCCGATGCGGTGGCTCCGACCGGGACGTCGTCCTCGGTCATTGCGGTCGGGTCGGACGGCGGCTTTAGCGGCACCGTCAACCTCGGCTGCGTGGTGTCGCCGACGAATTTGACGGATACTCCCGCTTGCACGGTGAGTCCCGCGACGGTGACGCCGCCCACCACCGCTTCGGTCACGATCACGACGCAGTCCCTGACCAGTACGGTGGCTTACTCGTTCACCATCACCGGCACCGCACCTTCGACCGGACAGAGCGTAAACCTGCCAGCCCAGAGCGTGACTGTGCTGGCAGTTTCGCCACAGTTCACCATCACGGTGCTGAAGCCGGTTCAGCCCAGCAGCGTTCCGGCCGGCAGCGGCGGCCAGGGGCTCATCAGCGTGAACCCGATCAACGGCTATCACACGCCGGACGGGGAACCCGGGGTAACGCTCTCCTGTAGTTCGATCACTCCCCTGGTGACGATTCCTCCCATTTGCTCGTTCACCTATCCGTCGGGCCAAACTAGCTTACCGATAACCAGCACGGGAACCAACACCTCAACCATCACGATCAACACGTTTGGCAATGTGATTGTGGATTCCGGCGCACATCCCCGGACGTTCTACGCCCTGTGGTTGCCCTTTCCCATGCTGGCGCTGGTAGGCCTGGGCACGGCAGTGGGCGGAAAGCGATCGCGCAAAGCGTGGGGCCTGCTGGCCCTTTTTGTAATAGGCGGCGCACTTTTCCTGATGCCCGCGTGCGGCAACACTACGCCCACCGTCAGCGCGCCTAACGGAGTCGTTCCCAACAACACTTACACCTTCACGGTGACAGGCGTGGACGCCGAAGGCAACAGTGCGAGCAACACGGGCTCCAGCACCAGCCAAAATCCATCGGTCACTCTGACCGTCACCTCACCCACGACCTGAGTCATGCGCCAGCTCTGGCATCGCACGCCGCGTGTGCTGCTGAGAACAGGACTGCTGCTTGCTCTGACCGCAGCCTCCCTGCTGTCGCCGAACATGGGGCAGGCTGATCCTCCGAAGAACAAGTCAAAGATTCCGGCGGTGCACTGGGACGAAGAGCATCCCGGCTGCACCTTCTCGCGCAGCGACGACGGCAAGTACCGCTACGGCCTGTGGTCCGACGATGTCGGCATCACGCTGGCCGTCGATTCCCAGGAACTGGAAAAAGTTCACCACCGCCCTGAGCCGTTCTTCGCGGTGTTCCTAACCGTCCGCTACCGGGGACCCGGGTCGCTCGATCTCACCACCGACAACATTTCGCTGGAATTCGTAAAGCACTTTCAGGTGGTCCAGACCTCGCTCGATCCGGATGATTTTTCCCAGAAAGTCCAGAACGACGCGGACGAACGGGATCACCAGACCGCACGCGAAGTGGAAAAGCATCCGGAGAAGAAAGAAGAGAAAGAAGCCTTCGTCAGGGCTCTTTTGAAAGATTCGGCCGAGTTGCAGGAGTTTGTCGGCAAAAACAGTTTGCGCCCGACCAAGCTGGGGCCGGGGAATACAGAAACCAGCGGATGGATTCTGTTCAGCACCAATAGCAAGTGGATCAGCGGATGGAAGAAGCAGGAGGAATTCATGCTGCGCATGCCGCTGGATGGAAAGATGTTCGAATTCCCCTTCAAACTTCCGCCCAAGACGGGGGAAGTGATGCTGCGGAAACGGCAATAACCCGCTGAAGGATGCCGGAACCTGGCTTCTCCGGTCCATGATCCTCCTAACGTGCGGAGGCGGGGTATCGTCCAACTTCGGTCCCAGGGTCAAGCTCGGATCGCGGACTTGCGCGCGCAGGTCGAGGTTGCGGTTACACTCTCGTGAGGAAAACCGGATGAGGAACGTGCTGTTGTTCGTCGCGCTTTCTGCTCATGGCCAACAGCCGGGAAGCTTTGCGTCCCGCTCCAAATATTCCCGACTTCGCGCGCCCGCTGGCGATGCAGGGCTTTGACCAGGCGCGACCGAGATCTATGAGAAGGCCAAACAACAGGATCCAGCATTCAAGCTGGAGGAAGCCGACGTCAACTATTGGGGCCACGAGTTGCTATTCTCGAGCTAGATTTCGCAGGCAGTCGCGGTCTTCAAACTCAACATCGCAATGTATCCCGACAGTGCCAACGCTTGCGACAGTTTGGGTGAAGGGGGGAGACAGAGAACACGCCATTGCGGATTACCGCCAGGCGCTGCAATTGAATAGCGGCGCTTGGAACGCCAGGTCGCACTTAGAGGAACTGCAAGCGGGCAAACAACAGTAGGAGCGCCTCCCTAAGCGGAAGACAGAAGCCGCGGTTACGATGCCACTTTGCGCGCCTGGTGATCGATCTCTGCTGCCCGGTGCATGAGGACATCGCGCAGCGAGACCAGTCCCTTCAAGTCCTTGCCATCGACGATGGGCAGATGGCGGAATCCAAACTCCCGCATGATGAACAGGCACTCCTCGATGCTCTCATCGGCCGGGACGGCGCGCGGGTTTGCGGTCATGACTTCGGACACGGCGGTCGTTCCCGGAGTGCGGCCCACGGCCACGACGCGGTTCATGATGTCGCGTTCCGACAGGATGCCCGCCAGTTCTCCGTTGCGCAGCACGGGCACGGCGCCGATGTTGTGCTCCATCATGAAACGCGCCGCCTCGAGCACCGTGCGGGTGGCTTCGACGGAATAAAGCTTGCGGTCTTTCACGAGTTCGCGGAGGGTCTTCATGGATCACTCCTTCGGCACAGCGAAACCTGCGTGGATTCGGCCAGCCCCCACGGCCAGCCTTTGCGGTGGGGAATACTGTATCACAGGCAGGAGGCTGGGAGACGTGGCTTGCAACGTCTCGCCGGGCGGCGTTCCGAATGGTGGTGAGGGAGACGTAGCCAGCTACGTCTCTACGAGTTAATGCAGAACGAGATCGTGCTCTTCGTCGTGTGCCTCGTGCTCCAGAGCATCCGGCCAATCCTCAGGGAGGTCCGGAGGAGGGACGGCCTTCTCCATTTCGGCGTGAGGTGTCTTGGAGCGCGCCGGCTTGGAATACTGCAGCAGCGGCAGGAAGAACAGCATGAGCAGAAAAACAACTCCCATCACCCAAAAAGCTTCGACAAACGCGAGCATGGCCGCGTGCTCTTGCACCATGCCGTAGACTGCCCCGATTGCCTTGCGCGACGCCGTAACGCTATCGGTGCCGTGCGCGATGAAATTCGCTCGCAGGCCCTGCAGCAATCGCGCGGTCTGCGGGCTGCCGGCGGTGACATTCGCCACCAGATGGTTCTGATGCACCTGAGCGCGCCGGGCCAGGAAAGTGGTCATCAGGGCGATGCCCACGCTGCCGCCAATGTTGCGCATCAGGTTGAAGATGCTGGTCGCGTTTCCCATCTTCTCCGGCGAGATGTGCGACATGGCCAGCGACATCAGCGGAATGAACAGAAAACTGAGCGCGATGCCCTGCAGGACCTGCGCCCAGAAGATATCCCAGAACCCGGCATACAGATTGAGGCCCGAAAGCTGGAACATGGTGACGGAACCGAGGACGATGCCCACCGCGAGCAGCCGCCGCGGGTCCATCTTGGTGGTCAAGTGGCCTGCCAAGGGAGTGAACAGCAGCGCCCCGATGCCCCGGGGAGAGAGCGCCAGGCCCGAGTTGTAGGCGGGATATCCCATGAGCGTCTGCAAGTACAGCGGCAGCAAGACCAGGCTGGCATAGAGCACGAAGCCCAGCATGCTGATTAGAAACACGCCCGCGCTGAACGACCGATCCCGGAGCACGCGCAAATCCACGACGGGATGGTCGCTCATCAACTCACGGATGATCAGAGCAACCAACCCAAACACGCACAGGGCGGCGAAGGTGCGAATGTATTGCGAGGAAAACCAATCCTTGCGCTGACCGGTGTCCAGGAGTATCTGCAGCGAGCCGATGCCGAGGGCCAAAAAGCCGATGCCCCACAGATCTACGCGGGAGCCGTTGCTGCGCTTCACGTAATGGGGATCGAATACGAATTTGTTCATGAGAAACAGGGAAAGCACGCCAACGGGCAGGTTGAGATAAAAGATCCAGCGCCAGCTGTAATTGTCGGTGATCCATCCGCCGAGAGTTGGACCAAGAATCGGCGCCAGCAGAATTCCGATGCCGAAGGCTGCCATGGCGTGTCCGTGCCGCTCTTTGGGAAAAGTTTCCAGAAGAATCGCTTGAGCCAGGGGCTGCAGGCCGCCGCCGGTCAGGCCCTGCAGTACGCGAAAAATAATCAGCTGCGTCAGCGAAGTGGCCATTCCGCAACAGAGCGACGTCACCGTGAATCCCGCGACGCAGGTCAGCAACAGGCGCTTGCGGCCCATTTGGTTGGCCAGCCAGCCAGAAATCGGTAATACGATCGCGTTAGAAACCAGGTACGACGTGACCACCCACGTGCCTTCCTCGTTGGTCGACGCGAGGTTGCCGGCAATGTGAGGAATGGAGACGTTGACGACAGTGGTATCGAGGACTTCCATGAAGGTCGCCAGCATCACGGAGAGAGTGACGACCCACGGGTTCACATAGCGTTGTGGATGGGCATCCACTGGAACATGTCCTGCCAGCGGAAGAGATCCGCGTTTCGAACTGTTCAGTCTGGAGGAACGAGGAAATCCGTGCCGTGACACGGGTCACATGGAGCAGTGATGGATCTTCGATCCTTGCTGACGGTCGGGGCAAAGCGAAAACGGCGCGGTCCAGGCTCCAGCGCCGTTCAACGTCTCGTCTTCTCCGAAGGCTAAGTTACTGCAGGTGATTCAGCCGGACAGTAGTCGCATCGGCCGCGGTGCTGTCGGAACGCGGGGCCATCGAGACCACGCTGTACTCGCGCTCTTGGCTGTCGAGACCTTCCATGCGCAGTAGCATCTTGTCTTTTTGCAGGCGGAATTGCGCCCGGTCGCCCACGGGCAGAAGCACGGGATGCTCAGCGCGCGGACGGATGCGATAAATTACGCGGTCAGCCTGCAACACATACTCCTGGCACCGAAGATTCTGCATCTCTTTGCTGCCCGAGTCTGTGCCCGGCATTTGGTCCACGCCGGCTGCGCCTTTTTCCGTCCTGCCGCAGTGCACCGAATCCATCTGCACGAGTTCTCCCGTCTGGAAGGGCTTAGGAACTGCGCAATAATAACTTTGCATTCGATGGTGCAACTATCACAAGAGAAGATCAGCTCCTGGACACGCTGATACGCAAGAATACCTGCCAAACACGGGATATGGCGGAGACGGGC
>Ga0181532_10000212_pt1 | contig 60385 bp, 61 predicted proteins | sample PEATcosm2014_Bin_33_FD_119768 | JGI IMG/M metagenome (GOLD analysis project Ga0181532, IMG submission 119768) | Peatland microbial communities from MTU Mesocosm Facility, Houghton, MI, USA - PEATcosm2014_Bin11_30_metaG | ecosystem: Environmental > Terrestrial > Soil > Wetlands > Peat | place... | reverse complement strand
GTCGATGCTCGACGATTATGGCTTCGGATATCTTGCCTTGGTCTTGCGAATCAAAGCAGACTGTTCGCGAGCCAAGACCAGATTTCATCCCGGCTACGAACTCTTTTTTGCACTCGCCGCTTTTGCGAGCCAGAACACGTTGCTCCGCTGCTTCAAAGCTTCAAAGTTCGCTCAGCTACTCCGGCAAACGGTGAACCGCTGCAGACGAGGTTTTCGGTAATGACAGGCTGCGGCATGCTGGCCAAGGTCTCGCCACAAGTGGAGCTAATCCTTCAGAGTCACTAGCGAGACGGAGAATGGCCGCAAACGAACTTTCACATCTCCGACGTCCTGCTTCACCGGATCCGGCGACTCCCCGCCAATGGTCTGAAGCGTAGCCCCGGCGCACTCTTTCGGCAGCTCCACTACAATTTCGCGATTCCGCTGATTGATCAATACGAGTTTTCGCTGACCGCCCGTAATGAAGGCTTGCGCGGCGATAGCGTCAGTATCGGCAGGCAAACCATTGTTATGCATTTCGGTGTCGGCCAAGTCGTCGCCGGGGCCGAAATTGTTCTTGAGCAACTCGAGAATGGTAAGCCGCGCGTTGGGTTTGCCGGTCGTCCAATCGACCATGCTGACGCTCGGAAACTGGCTGGGATAGCCTACTAACTGGGATTCGCCCACGATATCCACGCCAAGCTGGGCCAACTCAACATAGAGGTACGCGTACAGCGCCCCACTCAGATTCCAGTAGGCCGGGGGAATTGGCTTCTCCACGTGATTGGGCTCGCCTTGAAACATATCGCCCGAGAGGATCGAGCCGGCTTCGTTGATCATGACCTTGGTGGACGGGGACAGGCGGTCTCGAATTCGCAGAATGTAGCGGGTCGCCGCCAGGAATTCATTCGCCCGGTCAAAGAACGTGTACTGCCACTGATCGAGGGTCTGGTCGGCGCTGGGGGTCGCGTATACGTGGAAGGAAATGTAGTCCAGCGGAATCCCCGGCTTGTGGTTCCTTGGGTCCAGAAAATATTCAAACATGTGCGCGCCGCCCTCCGGGTAGGACAAGGCCAGGGCCACAAATTTCATCTCCGGTGCGACCTTGCGCACGGCCTCCACAATGGCATCGTAACGCCCGACATACTGCGCGGGCGTCGGTTCGTGCTCGCCGTCGACCTCGTTGAAGACCTCGAAATAGCGCATATCGTAGTGATGCCCGGAAGCGTGAAACTTCCCCAACTCGTCGGTGAAGCCGCCTTGCGTGTACCAACTCACAAAGCGCGCATAGTAGTCGGCCAGCGCCTGCACGTCGTGCAGTTCCTTCCCTTGCGAATAGTTCCACATGACTTGATTGAGATCGTCGGGATACGCCACCGGCTGGGGCGTGGTGAACATCCACTGGGGAATGGTGCTGAAGCTCCACACGACAGGATGTCCAGCGCTGGCCGTCAGAAAATCCTCCACGAGCGGGTCGATGTGCTGGAAATCCCAGTAGGTCTGGGTCTGGTCGGGAGGCCGCAACTCGGCAACGGACAGCTTAGGATACGGAAACCAGAAAGCATAGCGCACGTAGTCGCAGCCCAGCCGGCGAAGAGCGGCGATCGAGGAATCGTGGATCGGCGAACCGCGGCGCAGCATGGGATTCACCACGGCCTGCAGCGTGGGCGTGGTGCCATTGTGCGTTTTCTTGGTCCAGGTCACGACCACCGACGAGGGTGCGCCTTGCGCAAAAAGAAGGCTGCCGCACATCACAAGCAGGACGAGTATCAGCAGGGTTCGACGGACTCGACTGTAGTTCGATCGCTGGCACAAGGGTTTCACGCCCGCCATGTTAGGGATGCAGCGGCGAAGAGTCAATGACGGACGTGACGGACGCGGGGACGGCAACAGCAAAAGTGCTATGCATTACCAATCATCATAGCCTTGGGCGTGGCGTGGCCAATTCTCAATGCGTAATCGCCTGTGGGTGTCGAAAAAGGGCTGAGTGGAATAGGAAGTTAGTGGGTGTGAGCTAGTCGTTTGACGTAAAATCGCCATCTCACTTCATTGACCCGAGTCGCCACGCGTCAGAGTCAACTTGCGCCGCTGCCGAGTCCAGCGGGACCTAGGCTGCTGGCGCCTGAATCAGCGCATCGTATTCCTGCTGCGACGCGCCCGGCAGCAGCACCCACATGGTGTACACGCCGATCGCGGTACCGAATGGGATATTGAATAGCGAAATAAATGACAACACGAGTGCCACAATGCGCGCCCACGGTTCACGGTGCAGCAATCCCCAGCCCGCAAAAAATCCGACTGCTGCTTTGGCGAGGACAATGGTTCCAAGCGTACTCACCAGCGCGCTCAGGAATCCGGTCGGAACCTCCGGCGGCGCTCCCATTTCATGCAAGTGGGCAAACAAAGTATTCCCGAGTACGCAGAGAATCAATCCTCCCACGGCGTTGAACGCCGACATGGCGAGCCACAAAATACCGAGCAGGTGGACGTGCGCCTGCACCCGGCCCGGGAGCGGCTGCATCATCGATACGGGACCGACGACCGGTTTGCCGCACTTGCTGCAAAACGCTTGCCCCGGCTGAACTGCAGTGCCGCATCCATCGCAGAACATGACGCCCTCCCCGAACCTTGCTGCCCCGTCTCGCCGCCACAAAATACGTACAACAGATGATACGTAGAAAACACGGCGCAGTTCCGTGTTTCACATCGAGCGATCGCCGCGAGTCTGCGCGCACAGAGTGAACTGCATAAACGAAGAGGCCACCCGGCAACAGGGCAGCCTCTTCTTCAAGGGAGAATAGTCCCAACGGAGCTTTAAAATCCGTCAAAACTTTCTGCGCAAATCTTATGAGTCCAAAAACGGGGGTGTCAAGGGATTTTTGTGAAATAAATGTCTTTGTTTTCAATTAGTTACAGAATCGATTAATACCGACGACGAGTGTAGCAAATTGAGACAAAAACTCCCGTCGAAAGCCATAAGCCGATCTATCTAAAGGCACTTACCCCCGGTTTGGACGAACTTGGGAGGGCATCAGGCAGGATTTTGGGGTGCCGGGCGACCCCCATCCGTCCCACTTTGGGAGGCCCCTTTGACGACCGTTTCCGTGAGGTGCAGCGAGATGAATTCCATCTGTTCGGGGCGGTCGAAGATCTTATCGGGATACCAGCGCTTCAGCAAAATACGAATTCCGCCGAACGCCACTCCGGCCACCACGGCAAGTCCCGCGAGAATTCCGCAGAGGACGACGATGTTGAGAATCAACATGTACAGGTCGCGCGCCTGCGCATTATCGGTCGGCGTGTTCCAGGTGACGCTGGCTTCGTAATTCACCATACCCAGAATAGACTTCGCATCGCTGTCGGAAACCGGTCCAGTCGCGATCACGAGAATCGGCCCGGTACGTTTGTCGAAGAACGAACCTGAACTTTCCACGCTCGACACCCCCGCCTGCGGTTGCGCCATCTGATGCGCGGCATCGATGCGGCGCAGATGTTCGGCCGCGAGTTGTGGCGTGGGGTATGAGATGAGCATCAATGTCGCTTCGCCGCTCGATGTGTTGTAGCGCGCCAGGCTCACTTCCGAACTGGCATTGAAGTCCACCAGGTCCGCGGAAACCGGCGGCGCCTGCGCGGCCAGCGCGGCCGGTCCCATCGCATACTTCTGGGTGTTGGCCACGTAGCCGCGGTGCGGCATGAATTCGATAAACGTGGGCAGATTGGCGGAGTTTCCATTGGGACGCGGCAGTGCTCCCGCCAACTCGCGCAACTCCGCTCCCGACATGGCCGACTCCCGGCTGAACTGCGCATCGACCAGCACGTGCCCGCGGTAGAAGAGCACACGCTGTCCCAGAGACGCTCCCTGATCGCCGATCTGCTCCTTGGTCATTTCCGGTTGCAGATAAAACGTGTAGGCACCGAAGGCACCGGAGGCGTCGGCGAAGCGCGCAGCACGCAGCGTCAGCGTGCGGCCATCGTCCCGGGTATAGGTGGCAAGAGCTAAATCGGAGAAGCGGTACTCCTTAAGAACAGCGGCATTGGTAGGATCCGCGGCCGCAGCGTCTGTACTGATCTGCGGGGCGCCTTGCATCTGCCATCCGCCAAATTGTTGTGGAAGCAGAGCGGGAGCGTCCTCTCTAGGGCGAGTTGGCGTCTCAGCCGCGGGCTTATTTGTCGCGACAGCGACGCTTAACAGGCAGGCGAGAGAGATGGCGACACCGACAGAACGGGAAAAACGCATGCAATGGCCCCGGATTTGAGAACTCCTGCTGGTAATTAGACCACAGAGAGGGGAGAAAGGTTTCCGAAGCCTCGTAAGCGCTTGATGGCGCAGCCATTTGATGGGACCAGGGGTGGTTACCTTCGTGCTTTGACCCTGCACGTCGGGGCCATTCACACCGGGCTCATCTGAGAGCAAACTGAATGTGGGTGACAGAATGTCAGCAAGAAGTGTGGACGCGAATCAGCGGCGGGGGAATCGCACGAAAGCAGTTCTTCCCGTAAGAGTAAAAGGCAAGGACAACACCGGAAAGCCGTTTGAAGATCTGGTGCATACGCTGGACGTGACCCCCGAGGGAGCGCGTTTGGGCTCGGTGCGTCACGAATTGAATTTGCTGGAGGAGGTCACGGTTTTCTATCGCCAGCGAAAAATACAGTTTCGCGTGGTCTGGACGAAGAAGATGAAGGGAACGTCCGAATTTCAGGTAGGGCTGAGGGCTATAAGCCAGGAGGGTGAAGCGTGGGGGCTGGATTTTGCGGACTACAAACGCCAGATCGCTTCGCCAGCGGCGGTTTCGCAGGCCTCAGAGGCTGTCTAAGAGAGGAATTTTATGAGCTACTCATACCGTAATCTGTGGTCGGATGAAGAAGGGCAGGACATCGCCGAATACTCGGTGATGCTGGCAGTGATTCTTGTCATTGTCGTGGGCACCGTGCGTCTGATCGGGTCGAACGCAGGCAACATTTTCTCGCAGGTGGGCAGCTCGATTCAGTAGGCAGGAACCCCATCGTTCCGTTCTTGAGGGCGGTTCATTGGCCAGCGGCTTTGTCGAGCTTGCTGGCCATTTTCACTCCGCTCAGTCCATCCGCATACTTCGCGATCCCGCGATATAGCGATTCGGCAATGCGCTGGCGGTACTCGCTCGTCTCCAGGCGATGCTCGTCGGCGGGATTGCTGACAAACGAAATCTCCGCCAGGATGGACGGCATGTTGGCTCCGATCAGCACGATGAATGGCGCCTTTTTTACCCCGCGGTTGCGGATCGCGGGACTCTTTGCGGCCAGCCCGCTGTGTAGTGACTCCTGCACATCCCCGGCAAATTCGCGGGACTCTTCGATTTTTTCCTTCAGCGCGATTTTCTTTACCAGGTCCTGCAGTTCGTAGATGGATTTTTCCGAAACTGCGTTTTCCCGCGCCGCCACTTCCAGCGCTTCCGGCGAAGAAGTGAAGTTCAGGTAGTAGGTCTCGACGCCGCGCGCCGCCGAATCGTGGCTCGAGTTGGCGTGGATCGAAATAAACAGGTCGGCGCGCTGCTGGTTGGCGATGGCAGTGCGAGTTTCGAGCGGGATAAACGTGTCGTCCTTGCGTGTGTAGACGACTTCCGCCCCCAGCCTGGTTTCGAGGAGCTTGCCCAGGCGGCGGCCCACTTCGAGCACCAGATCTTTTTCTTGCAGGCCATCGGGACCAATGGTTCCGGTATCGTGGCCGCCATGGCCGGGATCAATCACGATCCTGCCAATCTTCAGACCCAGGGCGCGGATCAGCGACCGGTCGCCGCTAGCCGTGGGCCTGGCTTCGCGAACAGCCGAGTCGGTGGGCTTCCGGCTGGCGCTGAGACGGGACAACGACTTGCCTTGCGCAGAGCCTGCGGGCTGGAGATCGCTCTCCGCCTTCTCTTCGAGCGCAGCGCGGTCGGCATCCGGTGGACCATCCGTCTTGTGGGAAGCCGTGGCCGACGCCGGACGTGAATGCCCCGTGGGGGCCGCAAGCTTCGCCACCTTTACCGGAGGAGCATCGTCGTCATCATCATCGGCCTCCACAATCACCTTCTTGACAGTGCCTGGCGTGGTCTTGTCGTCCACAGCAGCTGTCTTCCGTGCCTCTGACGGGGTATGCGCCTTCGAGCTTTCGGGGGCATCCTTCGACGCGACGTTTGGTTCGTCGTGAATCTGCTCGTTCTTGCTGACCGGTTTCCCGGCCAGGGCTTTCATGTCGGCCTTCAACTCAGACTTTGGAACATCCGGCTTGGGAGCGTCGGGTTTCGATCCCGCTCTCGGCGGCGCCTCCACGTCGGCCGTCTCCGTCACTGCATCCTTCTTCGCCTTAGCGCGTGCCGATCTCCCGGCATCCTTGCCGTGTATATCGATAATAAGCCGGTAAGGATCCGGCAGCAGGAAGGCTTCGTAGTCCGAGAGATCGTCCACTTCGAGCACCACCCGCGTGCGGCCGGGCTGAAACTGTGCCACCCGAATCTTCTTCAGGAAGCCATCGTCCACGTCGAAGCTCTTGCCCACCAGCGTGGAGGCCAGCTTGGTGCCGCGCAGGTCGAAGAAAATGCGGTCGGGACTGGCGATGCGCTGCGAACCGAATTTGATCTCACTCTCCAGATCGATGGCGACGCGGGTGTAATCCGGGGTGGACCAATGCCGGATTCCGGTCACGCGCGCCAGACGTCCGGAATGTGCCCCAGACGTTTCCTTCCCGGCTGCGTCGGTTTTAGCTTCGGTTTGCGCGTCTGCTTTAGGGTCGTCGTGAGAGTCGGAGTCTTTGGCCGCGGAATTCCTGGCGGCCTTGTTCTTGTCGGCAGTCTCTTTGCCCGGCTGATTGTGCGCCTCGGCCTTTTTCTCCGCGGCAGCTTCGCGGTCGATTTCCACCACGGCCTGCTGCGCATCCTCCACCAGCCGGTTCTGCGGATAGCGGTGCAGGAACTCCTGAAACACCTCGCGCGCCTGCCCGGGATCGTTCAGATCGTCTTTGTAAATCTCGCCGATGGTGAACAAGGCGTCACAACGGTACTTGCTGCCGGGATACTCTTTGCGCAGGAACTTGTACTGGGCGATGGCCTCGTTCAGGATCTTGTCGTCATCGAAGCGGCGCCCCATCTCGACCAGCGTCTCGGACACGGCCACCACGCTGGGATCGGCCTTGGTGGAAGTAGGCGCACCAAAGTAGACGTTGCGGTAGGCGTTGATGACCCGCTGGTAGTCGTGCCGCGTGCGATCGGTCGGAGGACGGCCGTTGAGCGCCTCCCGCATGCGCTCCGCCATGGCAAAGTGGTCGCGAGCCCACCCTTCCGTGTGATGCACGCGGGCGTACGCGTAGTTCGGCAGTCCGGAAAGCGCTACGATCAACAGCAGCGCTCCCCAGCGCAAACCGCGCTGGCTCGATTTCATTTTCAAAGTCGTCGGTCCGTTACTGTCTCGATCCAACGTTGCAGTTGAACTGCCTTGGTACCTGAGAGATTGCAAATAACTTACATTAAGACAGATGCCGTAAACCTAGTCGGTGTTGCTGATGTAAAGTACACCCCTCGCATCTCGTTGAACCCGCACGGGATCATGGGTTGGGCCGGACGGAGAAAGATCGAATCCCCCGTAATAGAGGTTGGTAATCCTCCGCACATAGTTCTGGGTCTCGGCGAAGTGCGGCACGCCAGAACTGCGCGCCACTGCTCCGGAACCCGCGTTATAGGCGGCCAGGGTCAGATTCACGTCGCCGCCATAATTTTCCAGAAGTTGCTTCAGATGTCGCACACCCGCATCCACATTCTGCTGCGGGTCAAACGGATTCTTCACATTCAAGCTCTTCGCGGTCGAGGGCATCAGCTGCATCAGGCCCATGGCGCCTTTACGCGAAACCGCATTGGAGTTGAAATTCGACTCCACTTTCACTACGGCGCGCACCAGATTGGGATCGACATTGTGCCGGGCGGCTGCCATCACGATCGACGAATCAATTTCTTCCTGCGAAGCCTGATGTCCCCGGGCATTGGCGGCCACGATCTTGGCATTCGCCGACTGTGCCGACTCGTGCCCAAAGTACTGGCTAACCTCGGCCGCGGCTGACCGCGCCGCCTGCATCGAGGCCGTACCCGCCGAGGGCACCGGCTTCCAACGATTTTCTTTGCTGCTCCAGTACACCAGCGACGAGCGCTTGGGTTGGGGAGCCGGCGTCGCATGCTTCTGTGCCGGCTCATCCTCGTTCACATAGATTTTGCGCCCGTGCTCTTCGGTCGTAGTGATCGCATTCGACGGGCGATCGCCTTCGTCCGCCCACACGGGAGTGGGATCGAGAAAGAAGGAGGTCGCGATTGCCGTGGTGGCCGTCAGCATGAATGCGAGTTGCAGGCGCTTTCGCATATCCGGGCGTTTCCCTTTCACCGAACCTTCGCTGGAGGGGCGTTCCAAACAGACTTACCCCTGCCATCTTCTACCCGGAACCTGACGGAGAATCCTGAACCAGAGTAGGACGATTATAGGCGGGCAGGAAGGGTCGGGCAATCTCCCATAAGGGAGTAGAACCATCGGAGTAATCTTGGTAACTGATTGAAAAATATGATTGTTATAATTCTCCAGGAGAGTGGCTCTCAATCAACGGTAACCGGGACGAAGTTACTAGCGCACCCCGCGCCGAGAGCCATTGTCCGTGTGTAAGACTCTACCCGGCCGAGGAGGGATAAGGCGATATTACGATAGTTAAAGTCTTCTACTTCGGGTCGGATGATTCTGTGTCCAAAGCAGCCAAGGACCTCAGACCCATCGACTGAGACCGCTTGCGCAGTTCCGCTGAGGATGACATCTTGCTTGGCAGATTGCGAAGCCAGATCCTTTACTGCATCTTTGACGATTAGTGTGAGGTTCTTCTTGTAGGTAAACATTGGTAAACATATTGCCCATATGGCGCTTTGCAGAACCTTGCACCGTCTCGATCCAGATTGTTCTGCCCGACACGTCTTGGGCGGTCCACTGTAGGAACACATCCAACTCGCGGTTGGAAAACGCGGTCAGGGCCGTGGTTGCTCCGACCTCCACGAATTTTGGAATCAGAATAAGCTGGGCATCGCCCGTTTTTGGCGCCTCAGGGACCGACGTTAAGCTGGCGAAAACTTCCTTGAGCGCTGGCTCAAGCTCCACGCAGGCGACTTTGCCGACCTCAAATCCTCCTTTGGCTGTGGTCTTGAGAGCCCCGGATCATTCTGGTTGCGCAAAATTCGGGAGTGATAAGCAATGCCGCGCTTAGGGGCAGTTTGGCCTTTGATGGAGAATCAGCTTGAGCAACCATGTCTGCCGCAGCGAGAAGAAGCCAGCAGGCCGTGAGCGTGACTCGGAAGTAGGACGTGCAACGCATTCGTGGTCCTCGTCAAAACGCCAAATTCAGATCGAACGCTTCGTTCGTACCGGCCTTACTGATTGGAACTCGAAGCGTAATCTTTTCCCGGGAAGTCTTCCTGGTATTGGAATGTAGAGAAAGCCGTGCGCAGACGCCCCTGGAGAGAGCGTGGTACTCTGGATTTCTTTTTTCAAGAGGTTTTCCTGAATTTGCGAGGCGTCTGAAATAACCTGAGCTTCAGCCAAGGCTCCGAAGAACGGAATCGCGGAGAGCGCGCGTGCTTTGCCCGCTCCCGATCCCGTTTGTGGAGCGGAAATTGTGGAATCTGCGGGACCATAAGTGACTTTGGTCTTGTCAAATATGACACTGTTCGCGCTCGTCCCGTTTTCAATCACGAGGAAGACGGGAAGGAACCCGTTCTTCGCAAGATCCGTGCGGAAGTAGTTTTTTTGGGTTTGAGAGTTCTCGACTGGTTCCAGTCCGATGACCACACCGATGGTTCTCGACTGAGACGGGACATTCTCTCGCTTGCTTCGACGGGTAGTCCGGGAATATGGATACCGCGGCAACGGGCAGTATAAAGAAAATCGAAATGAGAACCGATTTCACCGCATCGCACTATCTATACACGTGCCCACGATGGTTGGAAAGCGATAATTGTGGTACTCAGGCCTTATCACTCGTGGAACAATCGACCCGCCTGGTCAACGAGGTACGTCGCGAGCCATCACACTGAGAGCCGCTGCAAACGCATCCAGCGACAGCGATCGCAGCAGGTTCCGCCGCATCCCGCGTTCCACCTCGGCCAGGCGGTCGGACGCATCCGTGATCCACTGGAAGTCAGCCGATTCCGCCAGCCGCTTCAGCTCGGAAGCAATGTCGGTATTGCGAACCAACTCCGGAGCCCTAGCCTCAATCGACGCCAGATCGCGCAACAGTGAATAGAGAGTCCGAATCAGCTGCTCCGTCCTCTCCCGCCCTTCCGCCCCGGGCCGGTAGGACTCGGTCACCTTGAACAGCTCGCTGTGCTCTCCGCCCCGCAGGGCCGAGTTCAGGATTGCCAGCGCATGTGCGCGAGCCGCCACATACGCGCCCAGATCGAACCCGCGCGCCCGTCCCACTGCCCCTTCCGACAGCCGGGCCACCAGCGCGCGCTCCGCCGGCTTCCACTCCGGACGATGCTTCGCCAAGTACTGCTCAGTCTCCTCCGCCGGCAACGCCCCGAGCGTAAACACCATCGACCGCGAGCGGATCGTCGGCAGCAGTTCGCCAGGATTCTCCGTCAGCAGAAAAATCGTGGCGAACTCCGGCGGCTCCTCCAGCACCTTGAGCAGCGAGTTCGCGGCTTCCTTCATGAAGGCCGAGTCGGTGAAGATGTAGACCCGTTCCCTGTTCTCGGCCGGGCGGTAGTAAATTGTCTCGATGACCCGCCGCACCTGGTCCACTTTAATCATCATCTGTGGAGGATCGGGTGGAATGATGAGAACATCCGGATGCGTCTGCACGAAGAGCCGTGTCTCTTTCTTGTCCGTCTCGCGCAGATTCTCGCGCGCCTCCACGGCCTCGGCGAAGCGAGCATCCAGATCGGCCGCCTGACCGATGCGGGTGCAGTTGGCGCACGTCCCGCAGAAATCAGGAAGGCCATCAGTAGTGGTCGGGGATAGACAGTTCAGCGCCTGTGCCAGCATCAACGCCAGCGTGTACTTGCCCGATCCTTGTCCGCCCGAAAGGACCACGGCATGCGGAAAGCGGTCGCGCGCCAGCATGTCGCGCAGGCGATGGATGGTGTCCGCATTGCCGTGAAAGTCAGAAAAGGGCATAGACCTGGTTCACCACAGAGGCACAGAGGACACAGAAAAAACCGCAAATCATCTAAATCGAAGAAGCGGAACGCCGATGGTTTCTGGTTTTCCTGCCCAGTTTCTCGTTTTCTCTGTGTCCTCTGTGACTCTGTGGTGAAATAACGTCTCCTACAGCTTCAACTTCCTCCGCACCAGCTCGATAATCCGCGCATGCGTCTGCCCCGGTGTCCCACGCGCGTCCACCACCGCGACTCGAGCGTGCTCCCGCGCCGCGATCGCCAGATATCCCTCGTGCACGCGACTGAAGAACGCGCGCGTCTCCTGCTCGAAGCGGTTCTCGTCGTGATGTCCACGGTTCGCGGCCTTCGAGTTGCGCTTGTTCCGCCGCCGCGCGCGGCTCACGCTGGCCGCCGCGTCCGAATCCAGCAGAATCGTCAAATCCGGCTGCAGATTCCCGCATAGGACGCGATGTAACTCGCGCACCGCGTGGCTTCCCAGCTTGCGTCCGCTTCCCTGATAAGCCTCAGTCGAATCCGTGAACCGGTCGCAGAGCACAATGCTGCCCTGGGCCAGCGCCGGCTCGATCACTTCGGCAATGTGTTGCGCGCGCGAAGCGAACATCAGCGCCATCTCGGCCAGCGGCGAAAGCCCCGCCGTCCCGGAATCGAGCAGCACTTTACGAATCTTTTCTCCGGTCAGCGTCCCGCCCGGCTCGCGCGTCTCCACCACTTTGTGTCCCGCCGCGCGCACCACGGCCGCCAGCTTCCGCATCTGCGTGCTCTTGCCGGTTCCGTCGAGTCCTTCGAAGGTGATGAATTTTCCGCGCCGAGACATCTGCGGAATCATAACAGCAGGACCGGCCTCGCTTGGAGTTTGAAGGAATTGCTGGGATTATTGGACAGGCAAGCGATCGGAGCAGCCGCGTGGCGAACGTCAAAAGCACGGCGTGGAAGGAAGCTGTCGCCTTTTTCCTTTCTATGCTGACCGTTGCCGTTTGCTGGAATTTGATAGCGAAAACGCGAGACAGTGCAATTCAGACGCTCGGCGTTCCAGCCCTTGCCGCAATATTCTTTTACGTCTACAAGCGGAAGGATTGGTTTGACTAAGCGATCGGCCCTTCTGAGCTTCAAGATAAGCACCGCCCGCAGCGCTGTACCCCACCGTCGCCGACTGCTATAGTTCTACTTCCGCAAGTACAAATGGGGATTCGCTTCATCACAAACAGGGGGGCCCGGAAAGAATGAAACTCTCAAAAACCTTGGGAGCAGTCTGTGTGGCAATCCTGGCAGTTTCCGCAGGGGGAGCAGCAACACCCGCAACTCCGCCCACCGTCACCATTGCAGTCGACGCCACCAGCGCACGCCGCAAAATCTTCCACGCCTCGCTAAAAATTCCCGCGAGCCCGGGCGACCTCACGCTCTATTACCCCAAGTGGATCCCCGGCGAGCACGCCCCCGACGGCCCGGTCATCGATCTCGCCGGACTGAAGTTCTTTGCCGCCGGCAAGACTCTGAAATGGCGCCGCGACCTGCTCGACGGCTTCACGATTCACGTCGATGTCCCAGTGGGCGTGACTGAAATCGCCGCTGAACTCGACTTCCTTTCTCCCGCAACCTTCGAAGGCGGATTCTCCGCCGGTTCCTCGGCTACCGACAAGCTGGCCATCATCAGCTGGAACCAAGTCCTGCTCTATCCCAAGGGATGGAAGTCCGACGACATCAACTACTCCGCCAGCCTGAAGATTCCCGACGGCTGGAAGTTCGGCACTCCGCTTCCCATCACCGGCCAGAGCGGAAACGAAATCAAGTTCGCCACCGTTTCCCTCACCACGCTGGTCGACTCGCCGGTCATCACCGGAGAATTTCTGAAGGTCGTCCCGCTCGCCCGGGATCCTCTCACCGAAATGGATATCGCCGCCGACAGCGCCGCTGCGCTCGACGCCCCGCAGGAAGTCTGGGATCACTACAAGAATCTCGTGGATCAGGCGCAGAAGCTCTTCGGCGCTCACCACTACCGCGACTATCACTTCCTTTACACGCTCAGCGATCACGTCGCCCACTTCGGCCTCGAGCATCACGAATCCGACGACAGCCGCGTGGATGAGCGCGCCCTGGTCGACGACACCTCGCGCAAGATGTCGGCCAGCCTACTGCCCCATGAGTATGTGCATTCGTGGAACGGAAAGTTCCGCCGTCCCGCCGACCTGGCGACGCCCGACTATCAGCAGCCCATGCAGGATGATCTCCTCTGGGTTTACGAAGGACTGACCAACTATCTCGGCTTCGTGCTCACGGCTCGCAGTGGCCTGCTGACCGCCGACCAGGATCGCGACGACCTGGCTCTCACCGCGTCCACGCTCGATCACCTTCCCGGCCGCGAGTGGCGCAACCTGCAGGACACAGCTGACGCCGCTCCACAACTTTATTTTTCTCCCCGAGCCTGGGAATCGTGGCGCCGCAGCACCGATTTTTATGACGAAGATACGCTGAACTGGCTCTGGGTCGACGTCCTCATCCGCCAGCGGACCAAAAGCGCGAAGTCGATCGACGATTTCTGCCACATTTTCCACGGCGCTCCCAGTACGGGACCGATGGTCAAACCCTACACGTTCGAAGACGTTGTCAGCGCGCTCAATCAAGTCGCACCCTACGACTGGCGCGGATTCTGGACCGAGCGCCTCACCAATCATGGACCCGGCGCTCCGCTCGCCGGCATCGAAGGCAGTGGATGGAAGATCGTCTACGACGAAACCCCGTCCGAGATGCTGAGCAACATGGCTGGCGCGTACCACTTCGTGCCCTCGGCCTTTGTGATCGGCCTCGTGTTGAACGATGATGGCGCGATCAGCGACACCACCGAAGGCGCACTCGCAGCGAAAGCCGGCATCGGCCCTGGGATGAAGGTTGTCGCCGTCAATGGCCGCCGGTTTTCTCCCGAAATCATGCGCGACGCAATCAAGGCCGCCAAGACCAACCCTGCCCCGATCGAGTTGCTCGTTGAAAACACCGACTACTACATGACCTACAAGATCGACTACCATGGTGGCGAACAATATCCCCACCTGGTGCGCGACGATGCAAAGCCGGACTTGCTGAGCGACATTCTGAAAGCGAAGTAGCCCTTACTTTTGTGGGACCGGGTCGGCGCCGGTCCTGAGCGAAGTCAAAGGAACCCGTAGCGGTGCGCAGCACCGCTGCGACAGCAGCCACCGAGGAAGCAGTAAGAAACTCCGATCGAAGGAGAGCCGGGCATGCATGACCTTCCGCTCGCGCCGTGGAAAGACGAACAAGCGCAGAACATCGCCGAATACGCATTAATCGTGGCGGTGATCGTGTTACTGGTGGTTGGTACCGTCCGTTATTTCTGGTCAGCGATCAATCACATGGGCCAGTAGGTCCCCGGATCGTCTGATCATCGCCGAGATCCAATCCCTACGGTACAATCGCATCCGCCCATGACCCTGATCCGCCACGCTGCCATGCTCCTTGTTCTGCTGATCCACCTCCTCCTGTTCAACGCCTACGCCCAGACCCAGATCCAGATCCTCGGCTTCACCCCCACCTCCGCCGCCCACGAAACCGAAATCGAATCCAAATACAAATCCATTCCCACCCCCGACGAGGAACGCCGCCAGCACCGCATCTTCACCGCCGAGCCGCACGTCGCCGGCTCGAAGCGTAACAACGAACTCGCCGATTACATCGCCGCCGAATGGCGCAAGCAGGGACTCGAAGACGTCATCATCCGCCGCTACGACGTCTATGGCACCAATCCAAAAAGCGCCTCGCTGGAAATGACCGCGCCTACGCACTATCAAGCCACGCTCCGCGAAGCCCCGCTCGACGCCGATCCCGACTCGAAAAACCCGGCCATCACTGGCGCGTGGCTCGGCATGTCGATTTCCGGCGAGGTCACAGCGCCCGTAGTCTATGCACACAGCGGCAATCCCGAAGACTACGACCTGCTGCGCAAGAACGGCATCAGCGTCAAGGGCAAGATCGTGCTGGTGCGCTACTCGAATCCCTACAGCTACCGCGGATTCAAAGCGCTCACCGCCCAGCGTGAAGGCGCGGCGGCGATCCTCATCTACAGCGATCCCCAAGAAGACGGATACAAAAAGGGCAAAGTCGATCCCGACGGCCCCTGGGGCCCTGAATATCACATCCAGCGCGGCGCCATCACCTACGACTTCATGGTCCCCGGCGATCCGCTCACGCCGGGATGGGCCTCGGTCCCGGGCGCAAAACGCATTCCCATTGAAAAAGCAACGTCCGCGCCGAAAATTATGGCTCTGCCGCTCTCCTGGCACGACGCCCAGCCTCTGCTCGAAAATATGGACGGCCCCGTCGCCCCGGAAAACTGGCAAGGCGGTCTGCCGATCCAGTACCACCTCGGCGGCGAGCGCGTGAAGGTTCATCTGAAAATCGAAATGGACAACGGCACTCAGCCCTACTACGTCGTCGAAGGCCGCATCCGCGGTGCTGAATTGCCCGACGAATGGATCGTACTCGGCAATCATCGCGACGCCTGGGTCTTCGGCGGCGTCGATCCGAGCAGTGGCACCGCGTCAATGATGGAACTGACGCGCGCTCTGGGCAAGCTGGCGAAAGAAGGCATGCGCCCCCGCCGCACGCTCGTGGTCTGCAGTTGGGACGGTGAAGAAGTCGGCCTCACCGGCTCCACGGAATGGGGAGAGCAATTCGCCGACGAACTGCGCGCCAAAGCCGTCGCTTATATCAACGTCGACGAAGCCACCTCGGGCCCAAACTTCCACGGCCAGGCCGTCGCCTCGCTCGCGCCCATGCTGGTGGAAACAAGCCGCACCCTGCAAGATCCGTCCGGCCAAAGTCTCTACGAGGCATGGAAGGCCACCGCCGCGCGTGAAAAAGAAGAAGGCAAGCAGTCCGGCCAGATGAACGACTCCGGCGCCAGCGATGGAACATTAGCCGACACGCGCATCGGCAGCGGCAGTGACCATACCGTCTTCCTCAATTTTGTCGGCATGCCTGTCATCGGCCTGCAGTTCGATGGCGACTACGGCGTTTACCACTCCGGCTACGACGATTTCTACTGGATGAACCACTTCGGCGATCCCGGCTATCGCTACCACACGCTCATGTCGCAGTTGTGGGGCGTGACCACGCTGCGCCTCGCCAACGCCGATCTGCTTCCTTTCGATTTCGCCAGCTATGGCAGCAACGTGCGCCAGTTTGTGGATGAACTCACAAAAGGCAAGGACATGAGCAAGCTTGATCTGGCTGATGTGCGAAGAGAAATCGACAGCTTCGAAGCCGCTGGCAAGCGCCTGAATGAATCGTTCAACCGTAAGCTAGCAACGGGTTCGGTCGATCCCAAACTCGCTGTGACGCTGAATCACGGCATGATGCAGGTCGAACGCAACTGGCTGAACTCGGACGGCATCCCCGGCCGGCCCTGGTTCAAGCACATCCTCTACGGCGCTCGCTTCACCTACGCCCACCTCGAATTGCCGGGCCTAACCGAAGCCGTCGAAGCCCAAGACTGGCCCACTGCGAAGCAGCAAGCCGAAATCCTGCAGCACGCCCTGGTGAAAAATACAAAGCTACTTCAAGACTTGAATGAAAGCGTGAATGCCAAGTGAGGGTGCCCCGCCCTTGTCGCGCTTTTTGCGACAGGGTGGGGATTTTGACTGAAGGGCTGAAATCGAAGGAGCGGTCCGCGTTACTCCGCCTTCATCTCCCGCTCCATCACCCGGCGCAGCGCCGCGTTAATCCGCGTCTGGTACCGGCGTCCATCCCTCTTGAACCAGGCCAACACATCGGCGTCCAGCCGCAACGTGACCGGCTTCTTGATCGGCTTGTAAAACTCCAGTACATCCTCAAGAGAAGCCTGAGGCCGCCTCGACGATTCCACCGAGGGGTGCAGGCTCAACCCCTTGCGTCGTCCGGTCTTTCGCCGCGCCCCGGCGGCCGATGATTTAGCATTGCGCCGTCCGCTTTTCCCGCCCTTCGCAACTCGTTGTCGAGGTTTCATATAGGCCACTCTACTTATAAAATTGTACGTACACAACTGTAATACGAGTGTTCCTGCAGGAACGCTGTGGAAATCTCCCTGATTCCGCCGCTAAACTCTTCCTCCCGCAGCACTTTCATCCATCGCGACGTCCTCATCCTGCATAAATCCGAATACCTCCTGCGGCACGGGATTCTGCCACACTGGCGCGAACGACTGGCGGTGCAGCGGCGTCGGCCCGAACTCACGTAGCGCGGCCAGATGCTTGGGCGTGCTGTACCCCTTGTGCGAGGCCAGGCCGTAGGCAGGAAACACCGCGTCCCATTCGCACATCATGCGATCGCGTTCGACCTTCGCCAGGATGGACGCGGCCGCGATCGACGCCGAGAGCGCGTCGCCATGAATGATGGGGACCTGCGGCTGCTCGCAGTCGAGGCGCATCGCGTCGACGAGCAAGTGGTCGGCGGCAGGTATCAGGAGCATCACAGCCTCGCGCATGGCGGCTCGCGAGGCGTGATAAATATTGATCTGATCGATGCGGGCCGCGTCGACGGCAGCGACCGACCACGCCACGGCGTGCTCACGGATCCGTTGGGCCAGCACCTCGCGCCGCTCCGGCGGCAAAAGTTTGGAATCGCGCAAGCCGTGCACGCGATAGGCTGGGTCGAGGATCACAGCCGCAGCGACCACGCATCCAAACAGCGAACCACGACCCACTTCATCCACGCCTGCAACCATAAGCGCACCTGACGCCCAGGCTTTTTTTTCATAGCGCAGCGTGCAACGCAGCTTCTTCAGTAACTGCAGCTTTGCCGCGGAGGGCGACAGCGTTCGTGCGGATGTTGACTTCATCACAGAGACAAGAGAGTTGTCCATCATCTTCGTCGAGAGCACGCATTCGCGCAAGTCGCTTTCTGTCCTCTCGCTTGCAATGACCATGGCACATACGTGGGAAGGCCTTCCCACCTGGGTAATGCCACCTGGGTAACCAGTCCCCGGATTACTGACGTACATTGTCCGGTCGGACATGTACTGGTAACTTCGTCTCAGTTGAACCAGTTCAGTTGAACCAGCGCGGGAAGCATCGTGGAAACCAAACTCAACGCGTCGCATGAGGACGGCCTGCTCACCGGCAAGGTGGTGCACCTGGCGCTTCCCGTCCGCTGGAGCCTGGTCGGCCAGGAAGGGCGCGGGCCGGCGGAGATGGCCTGCACGTACGACATCCATCCGCATGGCGCGCGGCTGCTCAGCGCACGGGCGGTCAATCTCGGCGACCTGGTAATGGTGGAGCGAGGAAGGAACAAGGCGATCTGCCAGGTGGTCTGGTCCGGCGATCCGTCGTCGCCGCTGCGCGGGCAATTCTCCGTGCAATGCGTCGAAGCCAGAACGCCCTGGGATGAAGAGTTGCGGCAGATGGAAGAGCAGTACCAGCCGGTCCTGCTCGATGGCCTGCAGCGCGGATCGGCTCGCGGTTTTGACCGTCCGGCAGCCAACCGGCGGCGGCGTCCGCGGTTCTACGTCGAGGGCCAGGCCGAGGTGATCGACGGAGTGCAGCGCGTGGAAGGCGAGGTGCAGCAGATCTCGGAATATGGCGCACGCATCGCCGCCACGGAAATCCTGCGCCCGGGCACAGACTTCCGTCTGCTGCTGAACATGTTCGACATCAGTGTTTCGGTGAAGGCGCAGGTGAAATATCTGGTGGACAATCTCGGCATGGGCGTGGAGTTTCAGCAGATCCGCCGGGGAGACCGGCCGCTGCTCAGCTATGTGCTGAGCAAGCTGCGCACGAAAAGAGTTGAGGAGTTCGCCGAGGTAGAGGTGGTGCGGGAGTTGGCGGTGGCTGGGTAATTTTCAGAAATAGCACGACGGTGAATGATCACGCGGCGCTCCAGCGCCGCGTTTCCATATGCAGCATTGGAAGCTGCATCCAAACCGAGCCGAGCTTCGCTCGGCCGGGTCAGAGACCCGGCCCCACACGAGCAATTCTAGTTCTTCTCGACGTCGCGCAGGCGAGCGGCTTTGCCACGGAGTCCGCGGAGATAGAACAAGCGGGCGCGGCGAACCTTGGACGAGCGCAGCAGTTCGACCTTGTCGATCACTTTGGAGTGAACCGGGAAGATGCGCTCCACGCCCTGACCAAAGCTGATCTTGCGCACGGTAAAACTGGCCTGCGGTCCATTGTCGCGCTTGATGACGACGCCTTCGAAGGCCTGCACGCGTTCCTTGTCGCCTTCCTTGATCTTTACGTGGACACGGACGGTGTCGCCGGGGCGGAATCCGGGGATGTCGGTGCGTTGCGATTTGGCCAGCAGCTTTTCGATGATTAAGTTTGACATTGTCGTTTATCCTTCGTCTTTCAATTCCTGAAAATTTCTGGTCTTAGGTCTTAGGTGCGAGGTCTTAGGCCCGAGCCCAAGACCTAACACCCTCCTACTTCGCCTCGCGGCTGGCCTTGATGCGGGCCAAAATCTTTGCGTCTTCGTCGCTGAGTTTCACACCCTCCAACAAATCCGGGCGGTTGCGCAGCGTTTTTTCCAGAGCCCGCTGCCGGCGCCAGCGGCGGATTTCCTGGTGATCTCCGTTCAGCAGAACCTCCGGTACAGGCATCCCACGAAAATCCGCGGGGCGCGTGTAGTGCGGATAATCCAGCAATCCGCCGGATCCGCAGGTCGAATCCGCCGCGCCGGATGCTTCCGTCTCCACATGCGCGGTGAATGATTCCTGCCGCGTTGAAGCTTCGTTGCCAACGGCACCGGGCAGCAAGCGCGTGACCGCTTCGATGATCACTGCCGCTGCCAACTCGCCACCACTGAGCACGTAGTCGCCGATCGAAAGCTCACGGTCGGCGAGAAAATCGGCTACGCGCTCGTCCACACCCTCGTAGCGGCCACAGACTAAAACAATGCGATCGAGCACTGCCAGTTCGGCAGCGACCTGCTGCGTGAAGCGCTGGCCTTGCGCCGAAAGCAAAATCACGGACTGTGTGGCGCGTCCGGCGACGCGGTCGTTTACTCGATCAGACCGCGGCGCCACCTGCGACGACTCCAGACATTCAAAGAGCGGTTCCGGCTTGAGCACCATGCCTTCGCCGCCGCCGAAAGGGCGGTCATCCACGGTGCGGTGCTTGTCGTGCGTGAACTGCCGCAAATCGTGGACTTCGACTTTCGCCAGCCCCATCTCGCAGGCCCGGCGGGTAATGCCGTGATCCAGCGGTCCTTGGAAGAAGCCGGGAAAAATCGTCAGGATATCGGCTTTCATCTGGACCTAAACCTAAAACCTATTCAACCCACAGGACACAGAGGACACAGAGAAAATTCTTCTTAGCCTCTACTTCCTTTTCTTCTCTCCGACTGCTGTTCCTGCTTCTCTTCCTGCGTAACCGGGGCATTGATTTCCAGTAAGCCCTCCGGAAGGTTCATGCGCACTTGCCGCTGCGCTGTGTCGACACCTTCCAAGTACGCCTCGGCGAACGGCACATCGAATTTCTTGCCCGCCCTGGCAACAACCAGCAGCGGGGCTTCGCCGGCTCCGAACTGAACATCTTCGATACGGCCGATTTCGCGGGCGTGATCGAGAACGGTGCAGCCGATCAGATCGCTGACGTAATTCCAGCCCGGTTCCAGGTCTGCGCGCTCGGCGCTGGGGACCTGCAATTCCGATCCGATCAACCGTTCGGCGTCGTTCATCGAATCGACGCCGCGAAACTTCAGAACTACCAGGCCCTTGTGCGGCCACAAATCTTCGACTTCCAGCTCGCGCCGCGCCTTCGATTCCTGCAAGTCCTGCGACCTCGGCAGCGCGCACAGCTTCATCCCTGCGGCGAAGCGTCCCGCAACGTCGCTGTGCATTTCCGCAGCAACCTCGCCGCGCCGGCCTTGCGTCTTTACGACGCGGGCCAGGGTGATGAACTCGCCGCTTGGTTCAAGACTCACGGTCCACGCTACTCGATGATTTCGAGCGTGTAGCGCTTGTGGGCCCGGTGGCCGGCGGCGCTCAGCAGGGCGCGCAGGGCGCGGGCGGTGCGTCCTTGGCGTCCGATGACCTTGCCTACGTCGCTTTCGGCGACTTCCAGCTCGATGACGTCGTCGTCGAATTTCTCGACGAAGACTTCGTCGGGCGTGTCGACCAGCGATTTCGCAATCAGCTCAACGAGAGCGCGCACATCTCCAGAGGGCTCAGTCATAAGTCGGCATTCTCACGGTGAAATGAAAGTAACGGCGCTGATCGCAGCGCCGCTCGGTGCGCCACCCAAACAGTGGTTTTAGGCGGCGGAGCCGGCAGTGGCCGGGGCTGGAGTCTTGGTGAACAGCTTGTTCACGCGCTCCGACATCTGAGCGCCTTTCGACACCCAGTACTCGACCCGATCCCGCTTCAGTTCGACGCTAGCGGGATTGGTGCGGGGATTGTAGGTCCCGACCACTTCCACCGGCCGGCCGTTGCGGGCGCGCGCCTTCTCAATCACCACGATGCGATAGTGCGGTTGTTTGCGCGCACCTCGGCGCGCCAGACGAATCATTAACACGGGTCTTATATCCTTGTGTCCGGAAGAGTCCGGTGAGATCGAGGCAAACTCTTATTATGCCGGAGGTTAGGCGGAATGGCAAGGGGTTGCAGAGCCTTCGCACCCTACCCAGCAATGTTTTGCTCAAGTCGGAATGCCTTCGAGCGCTGGTCGAAGACCCCTATATCCATGGTCGTGTAGCTATCCCCAAAGATGTCCTCATAAACCACATTTGCCACAAATCGCAAGGCAATGCGACCCTGAATGAGGTCCTCAAAAGTTCGCTTGGTCAAACATTCCCGGAAGGTCTCGAAACAGGCGCTCTGGTCTTTGGCGGGCTTCGGTTGACTTGAGGAAACTCCACCCTGGAAACCGCACAACAGAAAAAATGTAACGAGAGTGGCGACAACGGAACAAAGTCTTCATACTCACCGCTTACGCGGTATCCTAAGAGCCCCGAAAAGCGAGAATCCCGCATTAGCTGAGGCTACAAAGCCTGTCGCGCTTTGCTCGACTGGACAGCCGAGGGCGGCTGTCCCCACATGAATCTCTCCTGCTAGACTCAAGCGTTTGGGGGTGCCAGTTTGCCGGGTATCTATATTCTCTCTGCGGTGCGGACGCCGATTGGGAAATTTGGCGGGGCCATGGCTTCGCTGACGGCGGCCGACATGGGCGTGGTCGCGGCGAAGGCTGCCATGGAGCGGGCTGGGGTCGAGCCGGCGCAGGTTGAGGAGACCATTTTTGGCTGCGCGCGGCAGGCGGGCGGCGGGCCGAATGTGGCGCGGCAGATTTCGGTGCGCGCTGGCGTGCCGCAGGAAGTTCCGGCGTTTACGGTGAACAAGGCTTGCGCGTCGGGGCTGAAATCGATCGCGTTGGCCTATCAGGCGATTGTGCTGGGGGACGCCAACTGCATTCTGGCGGGCGGGACGGAGTCGATGTCGCGGGTTCCTTATTATCTCGACGGCGCGCGGTGGGGATACCGGCTGGGCAATCAAGAAATGGTAGATGGCATGTATCGCGACGGATTTTTCTGTCCGCTGGCGAAGATGGTGATGGGCGAGACCGCCGAGGTACTGGCCGAGCAATACAAGATTTCGCGCGAGGAGCAGGATGAATTTGCGCTGCTGTCGCAAACACGGGCGGCGCGGGCGATTGCTGCGGGACGGTTCGACGCGGAGATCGTTCCGGTTACGATCGAAGGCAAAAAGGGAGCGACCACGTTTGCTCGCGACGAGCATCCGTTTGCGGATGCGAGTTTAGAGAAGCTGGGGAAACTGGCTCCGGTGTTTTCGAAGACGGGGACGATCACTGCGGGAAATTCTTCGGGTATCACCGATGGGGCAGCGGCGGTGGTCGTGGCGAATGAACATTTCGTGAAGCAGAACAATCGGAAGCCGCTGGCGCGAATCGCGGCGGTGACTTCGGCGGGAGTGGATCCGCGGACGATGGGGATTGGGCCGGTGCCGGCTTTGCGCAAACTCGAGGAGAAGCATAATCTGCGGCTGCACGAGTTTGGGCTGATCGAGTTGAACGAAGCGTTTGCCGCGCAGGTGCTGGCCTGCGATCGCACGTTGAATATGGATCGCGCCCGGCTTAATGTCAACGGCGGGGCGATCGCGATCGGGCATCCGATTGGGTGTACGGGGACGCGCATCACGGTGACACTGCTGCACGAGATGCTGCAACGCAATACCAAGCGCGGCGTGGCCACACTGTGCGTGAGCGGCGGCATGGGAATGGCTCTCGCGCTGGAGAACGTAGTGTAACGGCGCGGAATGAAGAATGATCCGCAATTTCGTTTGGCGTTGGAGTCCGACGCCGGCGCGCTTCTGGAGTTCATGGGGACGTATTACGCGTTCGATGGGCACGGGTTCGATCGGGAGAAGGCCCGGGTAGCGCTGACGGCCTTGTTGCGCGATCCAAATCTAGGGCGCGCGTGGCTCATTCTGGATGGTGACGCAGCCGTGGGATATGTCGTGCTGTGCTTCGGATACAGCCTGGAGTGGCTGGGGCGGGACGCGTTTGTCGACGAGTTCTACCTGCTCGAGGAATATCGGGGACGCGGGTGGGGCCGCGAGACGATGGGGTTTCTTGAGGACGCGGCGCGAGCAGCAGGGATTCGCACACTTCATCTCGAAGTGGTGCGGGAGAACGCGGCGGCATTGCAGGTGTACCGAAAGCTGGGGTTCTCGGAGCACGAGAGTACGCTCCTGTCGAAGTGGATTGCGCGTGATTTTTCGAAGCCAGTGGGGAGGAACGGGCGCTGAACCGGGAAAATCAATCCGGGGCGGTATCGGCTTCTGTTATGCTTTCTCCGCTCTTTTCACCGGGCATTCGTCTGTCGAGTGAGAACAGTCGTCACGCTGAAGGAGACTGACATGCTTCGAACGCTGATAGGAAAAACGATCCGAACGTCGTCACTGATTGCGCTTCTGCTGGCTGCGCGTTTTGCGTTGGCGCAGACTGAGTTTTCTGCCGACATGGTGGACACCCAGAAACCTGACCATCCCACCAACGGGAAGATGTACTTCTCTAAAGATAAGGTGCGGTTTGAATCGGCGAAGAAGGATCCCAGGGGCGGCGGGGGCGGGGTGATTATCAATCTGGCGACTCAAACCACGACCGTGTTGATGGATCAACGGCATATGTACATGGAAATGCCCGCGCAAACGGGAGGCCAGCGCACTGCCTACAACTTTTTCCGCACTGGCGACGTGGAGGCCGCTTGCTCGGATTGGATGCAACTGCCGCAGAACAAGGGCGGGAGCTGTCACAAAGTTGGCAATGAAACCGTGAATGGGCGCAGCACTGTCAAGTACGAGGCCACAAACGCGAACGGCGAAACGGGCGACGTTTGGCTTGATCCGAAGCTGCGCTTTCCCGTGAAATGGCAGGGCAAGAACGCAGGCTGGGAACTGCAAAACATTCAGGAAGGGACGCAGCCGGCCAGCTTGTTCGAGGTGCCTGCCGGATACACCAAGTTCGATATGAGCAATATGGGTGGAATGATGCAGCGGCCGCAGTAAGCGAAAACCTTTTACCACAGAGGACACAGAGGCACAGAGGACAGCCGTCGAGCTTTGCTCGATGGACAGCCCAAGGCGGCTGTCTCCACGTCGTTGTCCTCCATGCGTTGCGGTGAGAAAACCTGAGCACTATACTCAGCTTAGCGGTCCTCTCGAAGTTTGCCGGAGTGATGATGGTTTTATCCGCAGTGATCGTGGACGATGAGCAATTGGCCCGCGACGAACTCGCCTACCTGCTGAAGAATTCCGACGATGTGAATGTCGTGGCCCAGGGCAAGAACGGGCTGGAAGCCGTCAACCTGATCAAGGAACACAATCCCGATCTGGTTTTTCTCGACGTGCAGATGCCGGGGCTCGACGGTTTCGGAGTCATCAAGAAACTGCTCGACAAGAAAATTGCTCTGCCCAAGATCGTGTTCGCCACCGCGTTCGATCAGTACGCGGTGAAGGCGTTCGAGGTGAACGCGGTGGATTATCTGCTGAAACCATTTGATAAGAAGCGGGTGGCGCAGGCGATCCAGAAGGCGCGGGCCAAGCAAGATGCGAACGCGCTGCCGGCGGAGAAAATCGAAACCCTGGTGCGGATGATCGAGTCGCAGAAGCAGCCAGCCTCGAAGGTTCTGCTCAAAGCGATCGGGCGCATGTTCCTGGTGGATCAGCGCGACATTTGTTATGCGTGGATTGAAGATGGCGTGATTACGGTGGTGACCGGCGGACCGGCCGGCATGGAGGGACAATCCAACTGCCGCACGCTCGAGGAATTGCTGGACAGCTTAGACACGAATCTTTTCTGGCGGGCGCACCGCTCCTACCTGGTGAACATCAATCGCATTCGCGAAGTCGTTCCGTGGTTCAAGAGCTCGTACCAGCTGCGCATGGACGACAAGAAGCAAACCGAGATTCCAGTCAGCCGGGCTCAGACCAAGCGGCTGCGGGAACTGTTCGGGCTCTGATCTTGCTTTCTTGCCATGACAGACGTGAGCCTGCGATTCCGCGCTGGGGACGCGCGCGTCGGCTCGTACTCGTTCCGCCACAGCAAACAGATCGTTAATCACCGTGCCTGAGTACATCGCCTAGCCATTCGTTCCCTACGCCTACAAAAGTGCTGGCGGAGCAGTCTTCAGAACAACATGTTCAGAACAACTCGGGAGGACGGCGAAACATAGAACCGTCCTCCGGCCGGGGGAGGCTAAACTGCGAGAGCTTCCAAGCCGCTGCGATCGCGGATGACCAGCGTCGGTCCGTCCAGACGAATCAACTGCTTCTTCCTCAGATCGCGCAACAGACGGGTTACGGTTTCACGGGACGAGCCGATGCGCTGCGCCATCTCTTCATGGGTCATGGCGGAGTGAATGCGAGTCTCGGCGTCTGCCACTCCCTGGGTCGGCGAGTGCGACAGCAACAGCCTGGCCAACTTGCCCGAGGAAGAGCGGGTGAGGACGAGGTCGTGGATATCGCGATAGGCGGACTGGAAGTCGCGGCTCAGACACTGCGCCGTATGCATGCCGACCTGGCTGTAAGACTGCATCGGATCGAGGAAGTGCTTGCGCTCGACAAAATTCAACTGGCCGGGAGTGGCGGTCTCGGCGGTCGATTCATATCCCTTACCAGAAATCGCGGCGCTGAGGCCGAGTGCGGGACGGGGCAATTTCAAGTTCAAGTGTGGCGCGCCTGAGGGGCTCCGCAAAAATACTCCTTAGCGCGCCTCCCCCTCAAAGGCGACCCCACCACATAAATACTGCGGGGGCAATATAACCAACAGAGTCCCTGAGCGCAACGCTTATTTGCGCTCTGATACGTTTTCAGGAAATTTCGTTCCCGCCTGCGCGAAAATTGCTCTCCGACCGGGCGGTCAAGTGGTAGGTTCGCTGCCCGAGATGGGAGAAGCGCCACCGGAGCCCTATAATGACCACGTGGCGAGGGGATGGGAAAGCAAATCGGTGGAAGCTCAGCAGGCCGAGGCGAGTGATAAGTCGGCCCAGACCCGGCCAAAGATGAGCGCTGAAGAAGCAGCGCGCTGGCGGGAAAGAGAGAATCTTCGACTCGCACGGCAAACCGTACTTCAGCAACTGGAAGCAAGCCAGAACCCACGGCACCGCAAACTGCTGGAAGACTCGCTCGCCGATCTGGAGCAGAAGCTGAGGAAATGACGACGTCGGATGTCGCACCTCAGCCTTCCGATCTTGGGTCTGAGATTTGAGGTCTGAGCTGAACCGTCACGTATAATAGCTTTTTTATGACAGCCTACGTTTACGTCTCTCTCAAGAAAAGCGTTCTCGACCCCCAGGGCAAGACCATTCAGGGCGCGCTCAAGAAGATGGGCTACAAGGGCCTGGAGAGTGTGCGCCAGGGGAAATATTTCGAGCTCACGCTGGACGGGGGCCTCACGCGCGATGAGGCGCAAGTCGAGGTCGAGCGGATCGCCCGGGAAGTACTGACCAATCCCGTCATTGAAGAATTCCGTTTCTCCCTGGCCGAGTAGTAACGCGCCGGGAAATCCTTTGAGGTCTTCCTATGTGTGGCATTGTCGGCTACGTCGGTAAGAAGAGTGTAGTTCCCATCATCATTGAGGGCCTGCGTCGGCTGGAATATCGCGGTTACGATTCGGCTGGAATCGCAGTCGCCGGCGACGGAGACGGGCTGCAGCTGCGGCGCGCCGAGGGCAAGCTGCGCAACCTGGAAGAAGCCATCCGCCTGAAGCCGCTAAACGGCACGTATGGCATTGGACACACACGCTGGGCCACGCACGGACGTCCTACCGAAGAAAACGCCCATCCTCACCGCGACTGCACGGGCAAGATCGTGGTCGTCCACAACGGGATCGTGGAGAACTATCTCAGCCTGAAGAAGAAGCTGATCGAGGAAGGCCACAAGTTCACCACCGAGACCGACACGGAGATCATTGCCCATCTGGTCGAAAAATATTCTGTGAACTCGGCAAACGGGAATCGCCCTTCCCTCGAAGAAGCAGTGCGACAAACGGTGAAACAGCTCACCGGTGTTTTTGCGCTGGCGGTGATTTCGAGCGACGAACCGAACAAGATTGTCGCGGCGCGCAACGGGCCACCGGCCGTGATTGGATTGGGCAATGACGAATACTTCGTGGCGTCGGATGTGCCGGCCATCCTGTATCACACGCGTGACATTTTCTTCCTGGCAGACGGCGATATGGCGGTGGTCACGCCAGACGGCGTGCATCTCTCCGATTTTGACGGAAGGCCGGTGCAGCGGCAGATCCAGCATGTGACCTGGGATCCGATCCTGGCGGAGAAGGGCGGATTCAAGCACTTCATGCTCAAGGAAATATACGAGCAGCCGCGCGCGGTTCGCGACACCGCACTGGGCCGAGTCTCGCAGGATACGGGACACATTTTTCTCGACCAGATGGAGATCAGCGAAGCCGAGTTCCGAGCCGCGGAAAAGATCAACATCATCGCCTGCGGAACCAGTTGGCACGCCGGCCAGGCCGGCAAGTTCATGATCGAAACCCTGGCGCGTGTGCCGGTGGAAGTGGACTACGCCAGCGAGTGGAGATACCGGAATCCGATCGTGGATCCGAAGACGATCACCCTGGTGATTTCGCAGTCGGGCGAGACCGCGGACACGATCGCCGCGCAGCGCGAGGCTAAGGCGAGAGGATCGAAGACGCTGGCCATCTGCAATGTGGTGGGATCGATGATCACGCGCGAGGCGGCGGGCACGATTTACACGCATGCCGGCCCCGAGATTGGCGTGGCCTCCACGAAGGCGTTTACCGGGCAACTCACCGCGCTGTATGTCTTCGCGATGTACTTGGCACAGGTTCGCGGCGTAATGACTGCCGAGCAAGCGCGGGCGGCGATGCTGGAACTGACGCGCATTCCGGCCAAACTGGAAACCATCCTCACGCATGATGAGGCTTGCGATGAGTTGGCCAAGCGTTATCAAAAGGTCCACGACTTTTTGTTTCTGGGCCGCGGCATTCATTATCCGATTGCGCTCGAAGGTGCGCTCAAGCTGAAAGAGATTTCCTACATCCATGCCGAGGGCTATCCGGCGGGCGAGATGAAGCATGGGCCCAACGCGTTGATCGATGAGAATCTGCCGGTTGTGGTCATTGCGACCCGGGACGTGACCAATCCGGGATCGGTACTGCGCTACGAGAAAACGATCTCGAATCTGAAGGAAGTGAAAGCTCGGTCGGGCGTGGTGATCGCACTGGCCACCGAAGGGGACGAAGAAATCAAAGAGGCGGCGGATCATGTGCTGTACATTCCGCCTGCGCCGGAGGAGTTGTCGCCGATTCTGGAGATCGTTCCGCTGCAACTGCTGGCTTATCACATTGCGGTGCGGCGCGGATGCGACGTGGATCAGCCGAGGAATCTGGCGAAGTCGGTGACGGTCGAGTAAGGCATGAACGTCCTTCTGTTCGGAGCGACGGGCATGGTGGGCCAAGGCGTTTTGCGCGAATGTCTTCAGTCTCCCGACGTAAACCGTGTCGAAACTGTGGGGCGGACGCCAACCGGCGTGCAGCATCCGAAGCTGCGGGAAATCGTACACGCGGACTTGTGGCAGTTTGCCGCCATCGAAGACGAGCTTTCCGGCTTCGATGCCTGCTTTTTCTGTCTGGGAGTGTCTTCGGCTAGGATGAGCGAACCCGAGTATGAGCGCGGAACGTACGGGATCGCGCTAGCTGCGGGCGAAGCTTTGGCGCGGCTCAATCCGGGCATGACCTTCATCTTTGTATCGGGCGCCGGCACCGACAGCAGCGAGCACGGCAGGGTTATGTGGGCGCGAGTCAAGGGCAAGACGGAGAATGCCCTGATGCGACTACCGTTCAAGGCCGCTTGCATGTTTCGGCCTGGAGTCATTGAACCGGTGCACGGCGCGAAGTCCAAGACCGGCCTGTATCGACTCTTTTATGCCATCAGCAAACCTCTGTTGCCAGCCCTCCGGTAGGCTTTTCCCAACTACGTGTTGACGACCGCGGAGATCGGCCACGCCATGCTCGCGGTGGTGCGAGACGGGGCTCCCAAGCGGGTTCTGGAGAGCCGAGACATCCGGGCAATCTTGCGCCGCTGACAACTTTCAGAGCAATCGTGTGTATCCTGCTTCGCATTTCAAACTCGGAAAACGAAGGAACCGTTATGAGTTCCCCGAGAGAAACCGGATATTCCTGCTGACAAATTAGCCCGGTATGACAAGTTGATCGCCTCGCTTCCGGAGATCGAACGGAAGGGTACGGCTAAGGTACGGAACCGTGATGAAGGAATACGTTACCGTGCCGGACGCGTTGCTGAAGAACACGAAAGCGCTGCAAAAACATCTTGCGGTCAGCTATCTACGTGAAGACGTTGAGGCCGAAACTGTCCAAGAAGAAGCAGTGATCAGCGAATCGTCATGATCCGGCTCGCGTCCTCATCAAATAGCTACAGGTGCAGCGCGTCCATGCGGGGATTTTCGTAGACGTCGTCCTCTCCCGGATAGCGCAGTGCGTTTTCAAACTTTCCGCTTTCTTTGGCGAGAGCCCAGATCAGACTCTCGCCGGCCGGCAAGATTTTCGGTTGCCGGTTATAGACCTCATCTTTATAGGCATATTCTGCGTCGACCGGCCTCCATCCCTTCTCGCGGAACATGGCGATCAAGTGGTCGAGGAAGAGGGCGTTCAGCGGGCTGTGATGGAGCAGCAGTGTGTGTCGTACCGGTCGCGCGAGCACGCGTTGGGCGAGTGAATCATAGTACTGTGCGCGCTCCCAGATGTGCTGCAGGAAGAAATCATGGTATCCCGCCAGGTCCGCTTTGGGTTGCGCTTCGGTGCGCTTCTCCAGCCGGGCGCTGATCGCCCAGTCGGAGGCATCAATCGTAGCTCGACCCATGCGATAGCCGTGTTCCTGCAGAAAGGCGCGCATGCCGTCGCGTTTCGCCACCGTGTCGCCCTCCTTGAAGAACGGATAACGAAAGAGCCGGGTGAAATGCTGATAGTCGCAAATTAGCGGTTCGTTCTTCAGCGCATCGGCTTCGAACTCGGTTAGCGTCACCTTCTTGAACCCGTCTGGGTCCGTATCGGTGCTCACGTTGAAGTACAGATGGGAGTACGAATGATTGCCGATGAGATGTCCGGCGCGATCCCAGGCGGAGATGAGTTGACGGCCGGAGTCGCTGTCCACCCGCTTTCCGCAGACAAAAAGGATTGACTTGAGGTTGTTGCGGGCGAGCGTGGCCAGCATGCGCTCGTTGAGTTCGTGCCAGGTCAGACTGGCGCCGCCTTCGGTGGTTGGATCGTCGAAGGTGAAGGCAATTTCTGGAGCTGCGGCCTGCCTCGAAGCTAGCGGGATGCCGGCCAGCGTCGCGGTGACGGCTACGTAGCGCAGAAACTGACGGCGATTCATTGATTCCATCATGCTGGAGATGGACCGGGCGCACTTCGAAGCTGAGTGTACAGCCGACTCAACACGGCGGCCAACGCGGCGAGCGCCGTCGACCATACTGCAAAAGCCATCTCTACCACCCAAGCCGGTGCGGCCCCGACCCGGTACAGCAAGAACGGGAAAAAATTCCACGTGGTGATGTGGACGTAGTCCCACGGATCCTGAGACATCTCGTCGGTAGTTAAGCCCCAAGCGTCCATCTTGCCGAGCGTGAAGGCGGCGATGTTTTTGAAGCGCAGCGCGATCACGAACGTGGGGTGGCCGAGGGTCTCCATCTGGTAGATCTCCAGCGGTAGCCAGAAGACGAGCGACGCGACTTGAATGATGAGGCTGACGACGATGAGGACGATGGCGCCGCGCCAGATCCACGGGCTCAGATTCGCGCGATACCGCACCAGCAGCGGCACGGCGAGCAGCGCAACCATTTCTACGGCCGTCGAAACGTAGCGGTCTCCCCAGGCAAAGTCACCTGCCCAGTAGGTGTAGCGTGCGTAGAAGCAAATGTATCCGCCGAGGAGCAGCAGCGAAGTCACGGCGTAGGCTCGGACTTCGACGGCTAGCCGCTTCCACAGAATTACGAGCAGCACGAGCGCGAGCACGAGCACAGGATCGAAAAGGAAGATGGATTTCTCGGGCTTGAAGAGCGCGCCCAGAACGCCTTCGTGAAAGGGCGTGCTCCAGGGGAAGTTTGCGGGAAGAGTGGGATCTTGCAGGCGCGATTCTCGCGCGAAGATGGGGATATAAGTCTGAGTCAGCGATCCGAAGCGGTAGTAGCTGTATAGGCGTTCGACGATCGCCAAGAAAGCATAGACCGGAATTGTGATCTTGCAATAGTTCAGCAGGCGGGACCCGAGGGCATGGCCGCCGGATTGCTCGAACCAGAGCACAGCCAGCAGGAAGGCGGCTGCTCCGATCAGATCAAGGCTGGTGGTCACCCGAGTCAGCAGGTTCAGCCCCAGCGCGAGCGAGCCGACCAAGAGCGAGCGAGGGCGGCCGGTCCGCAGCCACTCGTACTGGAAGGAAAATCCAGTCAGAGTCAGCAGCATGATGTAGCTGTTCTCCTGCATGTTCTGGGTGTAGTGCAGGTGGGTCGTGCAGAACAGCAGCGCCAGGATGCCGAGCAGGGTTTCGTTCACACTGAAGCGCAACTGGCGCAGCAGGCGGAACGCGATCAGTACCGTCAGTACACACACCAGGATATTGGTGCTGTAGCTGACCACGATACTGCGGATGGCGGGGTCGTCTTCGTATTCGGAGAAAATGGGCCAGTGCGAGATCCAGGTGCCAACCAGGTCTGCGGGCAGCATGAGCAGCGATTGGCCGATGCCGTACCAACTGAAGATCCGGCCACCACGGCCGTGCAGCCCGAACTCGGGATACTCGTTGGGGAATACTTGCGGCTGCGACGTCCAGAGCCAGTGCGTAGTCTGCAGGCGGTGCATAGTGTCGGCCGTGCCCAGTTCGCCCGATTGCACTACGAAGGCGAGCAGGCCCGCGGTCAGGCACAGGAGAAAAAGAGGATCTCGCAGCTTGAGCCCCAAGCGTGAAGTCATCGCTTTGGATGGTAATACAGGAAGGGCTTCCGGCTCTCGGCTTCCGGCCTCAAAGCGGTGTGGACCCCAAGATTTCGTTGTGACGCGGTAGACTGTAGCGGGAAATTTTCATGGCCAAGTGTTCATCTTGCGGAACTGAGTTATCGGACAGCGTGCGTTTCTGCTCCGCGTGCGGCGCACCGGTGTCGAACCCCGCCGACGTGGCAACGCTCGACTTTGCCACATCGACTTCGCCGTTGCCGCCGCGGCCGCCGTCGAAGTCATCGTCGCGGCCCTCCAGTTCAGCTGAATATCTGCTAAACGAAGGGCGATTTCTACCCGGACGCCTGGTGGCGTCACGGTACCGCATTATCGCCCTGCTGGGCAAAGGCGGCATGGGCGAGGTCTACCGCGCGGATGACCTGACGCTCGGCCAGGCTGTCGCAATGAAGTTTTTGCCCAACGAAGCCGGGCGCGACGAAGGCTTGTTGGAACGCTTTCGCAACGAAGTGCGGATGGCCCGGCGGGTTTCCCATCCCAATGTGTGCCGCGTGTACGACGTGGGCGAAGTAGACGGCCAGACGTTCTTCACCATGGAGTATGTCGACGGCGAGGACTTGGCTTCCCTGCTGCGGCGCATCGGACGGCTTCCTCCGGACAAAGCGCTGGACATCGCACGTCATCTCTGCGCTGGACTGGCCGCAGCCCACGCCAAGGGAGTTCTGCATCGTGATTTGAAGCCCGCCAACATCATGCTCGACGGTCGCGGGCAAGTCGTGATCACGGATTTTGGTTTGGCCGGAGTAGCCGACGACATTCGCGGGCCGGAGGTGCGCAGCGGAACTCCGGCGTATATGTCGCCCGAGCAACTGGCGGGGAAAGAAGTCAGCATGCGCAGCGACATTTATGCGCTGGGACTGGTGCTGTACGAAGTGTTCACGGGCAAGCGCGCGTTCGCGGAGTCGCCGGTGAAGCTGCAGCAGGCGCGGGGAGACCGCACGCCGAGCCGTCCCTCGTCGGTGGTGAAGGATCTTGATCCGATTGTGGAGAAAGTGATCCTGCGCTGCCTGGAGACGGACCCATCGGGGCGTCCAGCCACGGCGCTGGCGGTGGCTGCCGCTTTGCCGGGCGGCGATCCCCTGGCAGCGGCACTGGCCGCGGGAGAAACGCCGTCGCCCCAACTGGTGGCGGCATCCGGCGAAACCACCGGACTCCGCCCTCGCGTCGCTGTCGCCTGCCTGGCTGCGATTCTGATCGGACTCGCGATCGGAACCTTTCTGACCATCCGCTACAGCGCCGTCGAGAAGATGCATCTGGAGCAGACTCCCGAAGTGCTGGCCCACCGGGCGCGCGAGATCGTGGCACAGCTTGGCTATGCGGAAAAGCCCGCAGACAGTGCTTTTGGGTTCGACTACGACACGAATTTCCGCGACTCGGTGGAAAAGAACAGCAAGCGTGCTCCGAACTGGGATGAAGTCATCGCCGGGCGTCCGACCATGCTGCAGTTCTGGTACCGGCAGAGTCCTGACCTGATGGCGGCCAGCGGTTACCGGGACAATTTTCTGATTCCGGGCATTATCAGCAAAGAAGACCCGGAAACCACGCTGTCGGGCATGGTCAACGTGAAGCTCGACGCAAGGGGCAGGCTGATTTATCTGCAAGAGATTCCTCCGCAGAAAGACACTGCCGCGCCGCCCGCCGCCCCGCCGGATTGGAGCGCCCTATTTTCCGCCGCCGAAGTAGATGCTTCCAAGGTGCAGCCCGCGCAGCCGGAGTGGACTTCGCTGGGCATGGCTGACGCACGCGCTGCGTGGACCGGAGTGTGGCCCGGCTCGACCCGGCCGCTGCGAGTCGAAGCCGCCGCATGGCACGGCAAGCCCGTGTTTTTCGCGATGATCGGCGATTGGAATAAACCGTGGCGGATGGTTGCTCCCCAATCCGCGGATGAAAAGAAGAACTGGACGGCCCAGCTCATCGGTCTGTTCATACTCATCGGCATGCTGGTGGCGGGGGCGTTGCTGGCGCGCCGCAATTACCGTCACGGACGCGGCGACCGCGAAGGCGCGCTGCGCTTGGCGGGCGTCATGTTCGTCCTGGAAATCGGGCTCTGGTTGTGCCGTTCGCATTTTGTCGCCGGCCTTCAAACCTTCGGATACCTGATCCTGGCGATTGCCTCCGCGCTCTTGTGGGGCGGCGCCATGTGGATGCTCTATCTGGCAGTCGAGCCGTGGATTCGCCGGAACTGGCCTCAGGCCATTATTTCCTGGAGCCGCCTGATCTCAGGGCAGCTGCGGGACCCCGTGGTGGGGCGTGACATTCTATTTGGCGTCGCGTTCGGCACCCTCTGGCTGGTGATCTTTGAGGTGGGTAACATCCCGCTGGCCCGCACGGGGGCCGCGCCCCCGTTCAGTGCGTCGGCCTACTTACTGGGAGGGCGCCAGGCGCTCGGCCAGTGGCTGATCCAGGTTCCTTCCTCGATTTTCATCACGCTGCAATTCTTCTTCCTGCTGCTGGGGCTGAAGGTGCTGGTGGAGTTTCTGTTCCGGCTGGTGGGGCTGAAGGTCCGCCGCACGGAATGGATTGCGGCGGTCTTGTTCGTCGCGATCTACGTCGGTCTACAGTCGCTGCAGAACACACATCTCGCGGTGAACATCCCGGTCTTTCTCCTCATCTACGGAGTTCTGGCGCTGATTGTCCTTCGCTTCGGCCTGGTACCGCTGGCGGTTGGGGCATTCACCGTGGACATGCTCGGGAGCGTGCCCTTCACTGCGGACTTCTCGGCCTGGTACATGAGCACAACCGCGCTCGCACTGCTCAGCGTGGTAGCGCTGGCAGGCTGGGGCTTCTACCACTCGCTGGGCGGGGAGCCTTTGTGGGGCATTGAACCAGATTGACCTGCGCCACGCCTGAATTGCAGCAGCGTTGGCGCGGTCGCCGGCCCGACGTAGCATCCTGTCAGCGGGGAGGGATTGCCGATGGGAGCCTCGATCGTGGGAATCCTCTGCCTGGTGAGCCTGGCCGGTATGGCGCAGGATCAGCAGTCTCAGCCGCAACATTCCCGTCCGGCAGCGGGACGGAGGAGTGCGGGAAGTCCTCGAGAGCATCGTCATTCCGCCCATTCCGCAAGCGCCTTTTACGGCAACGCTGGCGACCGAATGGGTCAAATATACCGCGGACGGCGCGACCATCACGTTGGTCAACGAGCGTCACATCGAGCGCAACGCGCAGGGCCGCATCTATGAAGAAAGCTGGGGCCTGGCTCCTAAACAGGCAGACGGAAGCTTCAGGTCCAAGATGACCTGGATTCAGATCGCTGACCCCAAACATCGCACGCTGTACAACTGCAGCACCGACAAACATATCTGCGATTCTGCGATCTTCTGACCTACGACCCAACGGACGACCGTTCGGCGGCTGCGCCGCGCAGGCGACCCTCCGCTACGATCACCCGGGGCAATATGACCTGGGAGGATCTGGGGAACGAGGAACATTGCAGGAATCGATACCGTGGACACGCGCGAAACCACTACCATCGACGCCGGGAAGATGGGGAACGATCAACCGCTCACCCGCATGAGCGAGTTCTAGGCACTCGCAGGAACTCGGCATCAACCTGTTGTCGGTGCGCATCAGTCCGATGTTCGGCAAGGAAACCTTCACCATCACTGAGATCACTCCCGGGGATCCGGAGGCGCAGAAGTTCGAACTGCCGGCGGGCTACAAGGTAAACGACCAGCGGAAGAATCCGCCGATTTCGTATTAGGCGGTAGCGCTGCAACAGGAGAGCTAAGCCGAGCTTCGCTGGCCCCGTCCGGGTCAAAGACCCGAACCCACACCCGCCCTCGAACACCGCACAGATTTGCCGCAACTTCTTCATTTCCCGCCGCATCTAAACCTTGACAATGATTCACTCAGGTCTTAGCATGGGGCTTGACGCAGTCATATTGACACTGATTTTAAAGCACTTATCGAATTTAGGAGGAGCATTTTATGGGAAAGATTATCGGAATTGACCTGGGGACTACCAATTCCTGCGTCGCGGTCATGGAGGGCGGCGAGCCCAAAGTGATCGCTAATGAAGAAGGAGGGCGCACTACGCCTTCCGTGGTCGGCTTTACCAAGACCGGCGAGCGGCTGGTAGGACAGGTGGCGAAGCGGCAGGCCATCACCAACCCCGAGAACACCGTTTATTCCATCAAGCGGTTCATGGGACGACGCTACAACGAGGTCACCGAAGAGATCAAGATGGTGCCCTACAAAGTCGTGCAGTCGGGCGACCACGTCGCGGTGCTGGCGCAGGGCAAGGAGTACACGCCGCCGCAGATTTCGGCGCTGATCCTGCAAAAGCTGAAGAAGGCGGCGGAAGACTATCTCGGCGAGAAAGTGACTGAGGCGGTCATCACCGTGCCTGCCTACTTTAACGATGCACAGCGGCAGGCGACCAAGGACGCGGGCCAGATTGCCGGCCTCGAAGTGAAGCGCATCATCAACGAGCCGACGGCGGCCGCACTGGCCTATGGGCTCGACAAGAGCAAGGACGAGACCATCGCGGTCTACGACTTTGGCGGCGGGACCTTTGACATCTCGGTGCTGGAAGTGGGCGAGGGCGTGATTGAAGTCAAGGCCACGAATGGCGACACGCACCTGGGCGGCGACAACCTCGACCAGCGGATTGTCGACTGGCTCATTGACGAATTTAAGAAGGACGAAGGACTCGACCTGCGGGGCAAGGGCAATGAGATGGCCCTGCAGCGTCTGCGTGACGCGGCCGAGCGGGCCAAGATCGAGCTTTCGACCACGATGGAGACCGAAATCAATCTGCCCTTCATCACGGCGGATGCGAGCGGGCCGAAACATCTGGTGAAGAAGCTGACTCGGGCGAAGCTCGAAGGAATGGTGGAAGACATCATTCAGCGGTCGGTGGGTCCGTGCAAGCAGTGCTTGAAGGATGCGGGCATCGACGCCAGCAAGATCAACGAAGTCGTGCTGGTTGGCGGGCAGACGCGCATGCCGCGCATTCAGGCACTGGTGAAGGAATTGTTCGGCAAAGAAGGCCACAAGGGCGTGAATCCCGATGAAGTGGTCGCGATCGGTGCGGCGATTCAGGGTGGCGTGCTGGGCGGCGAAGTGAAGGATCTGCTGCTGCTCGACGTGACTCCGCTCTCCCTGGCGATTGAAACGCTGGGCGGCGTGGCAACGCCGATGATCCCGCGCAACACGACGATTCCGACCAAGAAGACGGAGACGTTCTCGACCGCGGCCGACAGCCAGACCTCGGTTGAAGTGCATGTGCTGCAGGGCGAGCGTCCCATGGCGGCGCAAAACCGGACTCTGGGCAAGTTCCACCTGACCGGGATTCCGCCGGCTCCGCGGGGCGTGCCGCAGATTGAAGTGACGTTCGACATCGACGCCAATGGCATCCTGAACGTGACCGCGAAAGATACGGCCACGCAGAAGGACCAGAAGATTACGATTACGTCGTCTTCCGGCCTGTCGAAGGAAGAGGTCGAGCGCATGGCGAAGGAAGCCGACGCGCACGCGGCCGAGGACAAGGCGCAGCGCGATTCGATCGAAGCCAAGAACCAGCTCGACAGCATGGTCTACAACATCGAGAAGATGCTGCGCGAGCAGGGCGACAAGATCTCCGGCTCAGAGCGCGGAGATGTCGAGAACGCCGTGGCCGACGCCAAGAAGGCGCTGGAATCGAACGACAAGGCGACCATGGACAAGGCGCGCGAAAAGCTGACTGCGGCCTCGCACAAGCTGGCCGAACAGATGTACAAAGCGGCCCAGCCCACGCCGGGAGCGGGACCGGGTGGTCCAGCGCCGGGCGCAGCCGCGGGCGGCGACGCCAGCGGTAACGGCCAGGCCAAGAAAGACGAAGGCGTGATCGACGCCGAGTATGTGGACGTAGAGGACAAAAAATAACGACGAGAGAATTAGCCACGGATGCTCGCGGATCGACACGGATCGATATCATCCGTGAAAATCCGTGTAATCCGTGGCTGGCATTTTGGAGGGGGTCCAAGTGGATTTTCAGGTCAATGGGGAAACGTATTTTTTGAGCCTCGCTGAGGACGAGCAGCGCTGGCTGCTTTTTGTGGAAAGCGCCACGGGCACGCGGGACGTGCCCGTCTACGTGGACGGAGCGGAGTCCGAGGATTTGAAGGTCGTCGTAGAAGATAAAGAGAGACGGAAGATTCTGAATTAAACTCAGGACTGCCCTGAGTCGATTTCAGAACCGCGCGCAATGGCGAATACCCCCAAGAAGGATTATTACGAAATTCTCGGCGTGAAGAAGGGCGCTTCGGCGGACGACATCCGCAAGGCGTTCCGCAAGCTGGCGCGCAAGTACCATCCCGACGTCAACCCTGGGGACAAGGCGGCGGAGGAGAAGTTCAAGACGCTGTCTGAGGCCAACGACGTCCTCAGCGATCCCAAGAAACGCAAGATCTACGATCAGGTCGGGTTCTACTCCGACAACATCGATCCGGCGACCGCCGAGGCCTACGCGCGCGCCGGGGGCGGGACGGCAGGAGCCGGCGGATTTCCTGGCGGCTTCCCGGGCGGGGCGCAGAATGGGAGCCAGGGCGTCCACTTCGATTTTGGCGGGTTTGATTTCTCTGACTTGGTGGACAGCGCGGCACGGGGCCGCAAGTCGGGCGGCGGGGGTGGGGGCGGCAGCTTCCGCGACATTTTTGGGTCGATTTTCGGCGGAAGCCATGGGGCAACTCAGGCCGAAGAAGGACCCGAGCCCGGGACCGACCTGGAATATCAGGTCAACGTTCCCTTCTGGACGGCGATCCGAGGCGGCGTGATGCGCCTGAACATCTCGCGCCACGACGTCTGTGCGACCTGCCACGGCCAGGGTCATCTGGAAGCTCCAGGCAAATGTCCGGAATGCAACGGCACCGGCCAGATCACGCAGACCGGCGGGCGGATGAAGTTCAATGTGCAGTGCCCACGCTGCCACGGCACCGGCAAGAACCTGACGACCTGCCCCACCTGCCACGGCGAAGGCACCGTCATGAAGACCGAGCCGCTCGAAGTTCGCATCAAGGCGGGCACCCGCGATGGCCAGCGCATTCGGGTTCCCGGCAAAGGCAATGCCGGCGCCCACGGGGGAACGCCGGGCGATCTCTATGCGATTATCCGAACCGAGCCGCATCCGATCTTCCGCCGCGAGGGCGACGACATTTACCTGACCGTGCCGGTGAGCGCCACCGAAGCCGCACTGGGAGCGAAGATCGAAGTACCCACGATTGACGGCCGGGCGCTGCTGAAGATTCCTCCCGGAACGCAGTCGGGACAGAAGCTGCGGCTGCGGGAAAAAGGCGTGCCGTCGGCGACGAAGGACGGGCTGCGTGGGGATGAGATTGTCGAGATCACGGTGACCGTCCCGATGCCGCGCGACGAGCGGACCAAAGAGTTGCTGCGGGAATTGGCCAAGCTGAATCCGGAAGACCCACGGGAAGAACTGTGGAAGAATGTCTAAATAGTAGGTGCCGAACAGACGGGCTACCGAGAGTTGGCATTGCGTTGTCTATGCAACCGAAGAAGTTTTCGCATCCAGGCGAATGAAATTAAGCAACTAGCTCCCGCCAGAGGCTCATGCATGACGACCGCCATGATCACAGTGCATGGCCAAAGAGTGGATACCTGTACCGCCTGGCTCCGGACCCCAAATCGAGACTCTCAGATGTCGATTCGGGCTGGACCTTTCTGGCGGGCACGGAATCGCAGGCTTATTTAGACGATCCTAGTAATTTGGGGATGTACGACGTAAATACCATTGCCAACTACGACCGCGATGTAATCCCCTTCCTTGACGCTCGAGTTGGATCGGCCTTTGCACGGGATGTTGCCACCGGGCGATTCGTGCGAGTGACACCGCCTCCAAGGGAATAACTCGCTCCACGTCTTGCCCGCATTACCTTCGTACCGCAACGGTTGCTTACAAAATTCTTCCATAAAACTCAAAAAAATGTTGCATCTGTGGAAATTTCCCGTAAGCTCACAAATGCGAACTAACTTCGCCGAAATGCCCGGGAATCGCTGTAACCCGGGAGCCGCGTGATCAAGGGAGGCGCGGTGGTGAGAGTGAGTCGCTTGAGGAGGAACACATAGAAATTGGCAACAGCTAGCGCTCCGCGTCAACAACTCGAAAATCCCCAGCCGCTCACCGCCGTACCCAACCGGAAAAAATTCGTCCGCCTCACGCTGTGGCCTTTGGTCGCCGCCACCTTCTTTATGGTGTCGGGCGGAACCTATGGCACGGAAGACATCGTGCACGGCGCCGGCTACGGACGTGCGATCCTGATTCTGCTGCTCACGCCGCTGCTCTGGAGCCTGCCTACGGCTTTCATGATCGGGGAGCTGTCGAGCGCGCTGCCTTTTGAAGGCGGCTACTATGCCTGGGTGCGCCGCGCCATGGGCAACTTCTGGGGATTTCAGGAAGCCTGGCTCTCGCTGGTTGCGTCCATTTTCGACATGGCGATTTATCCCACCCTGTTCGTGGCCTACCTGACCCGCATGTTTCCGTGGTTTCAGGAAGGCAATCGCGGATGGTGGGTGGCGCTCGCCGTGGTGATCGCCTGCGCCCTGCTGAACATCGCCGGAGTGAAGGTGGTCTCGCTCACTTCGCTGTGGTTATTTCTTGCCCTGTCGGCGCCGTTTGTCGCGATCGTGGTGCTCGCGCCTTTCAAGCTCGGCGCTCTGGCCAATGCCGTGACCAAACCGACCACTTCGACGGTCGACATTCTGGGCGGGCTGCTCATCTGCATGTGGAACTACATGGGATGGGACAACGCCTCGACCATCGCCACCGAAGTCGAGCGCCCGCAGCGGACTTATCCGCGAGCAATGCTGGTCGCGGTCTGCATCGTGGCCGTAAGCTACATCCTGCCCTTCGCGGCGATGTGGATGACCGGCCTAAAGCCCACGGCCTGGGAGACGGGTTCATGGGCCGACATTGCCGGGCTGGTCGGCGGACCACTGCTGCGCATCGGCGTCGTGCTCGGCGGCCTGATGAGCGCCTTTGGCATGTTCAACGCGCTCGTGATGAGCTATTCACGTCTGCCCTTGGCCATGGCGCAGGATGGCATGCTTCCCGGAATTTTCGGCAAGCTGCAGAAGAAATCACGCGCTCCCTGGGTAGCGATCCTTGCGCTAGCCACGGGATGGGCAATGTGTCTCGGTTTGGGCTTTGCCCGGCTGGTCACGCTCGACATCCTTCTCTACGGCGCCAGCCTGTTCCTGGAATTCGTGGCACTGGCGGTGCTGCGCTTCCGCGAGCCGGAGCTAAAGCGTCCCTTCCGCATACCGGGCGGCTTGTTTGGAGCGATCGCCATCGGCATTCCGCCCATGCTGCTGCTGGGCTTTTCGGTGGTCCGCAGCGAGCATGAGCAGATCTGGAATATGAGTTCGTTCGCCTTCGGGATGATCCTGATCGCGGCGGGCGTCGTGGTCTACTTCATCAATCACGCGCTGAAGCCGGCAGGATGGACGGCAGGGGCTGGAACGAAACCGCAGCCGGCAGCCTGATTGTCAGTTCAAATAAAAGAGGGGACCGGGGGAAACTCCCGGTCCTTTTGCTTTTGCTCGCTGAGAATTACGCTGCCTTCGCCGTGTCGCGCAAGCTCTTCACCTTGTCATGCGCACGCTGCACGCTAGCGGCCTGCCGCCGGACAATCTGAGCGATGTTTTCCGGCAAATCCCCAGTCACTGCTTTCTGGAAGGCTTCCTTGGCCTTGTCTTCGCCCGCCTCCACCGATTCCAGGATCGTCTTATCACCACCGCCAAGACTGACTTTGGTATCGATCCAGGCGCGGTGCAGCGCCGCCGACGCCGACCCGGAGACTTTCTTGTCCGGTTTTCCCAGCCGCACGAGTTCCGCTTCTAGTTCCCCGGCAAAGCGCGACCGCTCCAGGCTCTGCTCGTTGAAATAGGCTTTCAGGTCACTCCGTTTTACGTGCTGCGCGGCGTCCTGATAGCCTTTTTGTCGGTCTTTGCAGGTTTCAATAAGATTTTCAACCACACTGATAGCATCGTTTTCGTCCATAATAGCCTCCCGAATTTGGATGCGCGGAGGCTAATGGGGTTTGGCACGATTCTTCACGCTCAGATTAGGAAGAAAACTGATCGTGCTCTAAAATCAATCTAGAGAGACCTGTGACCAAACGCAAGTCGAAGGGCGCCTATATGATCTCGGCGGTCGCCGAGATGTATGGAATTCATCCGCAAACGCTGCGGCTCTACGAGCGCGAGGGACTGCTGAAGCCCTCACGCACCGAAGGCAACACCCGCCTCTACACCGACGAAGACTTGCAGCGGCTGGAATTCATCCTGTCGCTGGCGCGCGACCTCGGCGTGAACATCAGCGGCATGGCCATCATCCTGCAAATGCGCGAACGCATGGAAGAGATGCAGCGCCAGATCCAGGAATTCGTGCAATACATCCAGCAGGAAGTGCTCACGCGCGCCAACGCTGCGGCCGATCCGTCGAAGGGCGCGATCGTCCCGGTGCGCAGACCGATGATGGCGCCGACGCTGCAGGTGGGGAAAAAGCGTTAGAGGTCCTTTCCGCAATTCTCCCGATGTTGCCATCCTGAGCGAAGCTGCCCTCCGCGAAGTGACGGCGGCGCAGTCGAAGGATCGCGTTTTGAAGGCAGTAAGGCGGACACAGAGAGGAGTTTTCACGATACCCTCGAGCGGATTGAGGACTCCCTGAGAGGCCGCAGCCGGGACTGAGGAACAAGGGATCCTTCGACTTCGTCGCTGCTTCGCTCGCGAATCAGCAACTGCGCTCAGGATGACAGTCCGAGAGGTATGATCTAGGGTCACCATGCTCCCCTTCAAGCTCGTCTACAGCGACGCCTACTACCTGCCCATCGGGGACCATGTCTTCCCCGCCGAAAAGTACCGCCGCATTCGTGATCGCCTCATCTCCAGCGGCGTCGCCGATGCTACTGACTTTCTCGAGCCCCAGCCCGCAACCGACATGGACATTCTGCTGGTCCACAAGCCGGAGTACGTGCAGAAACTGAAGACGGGCACGCTCAGCGCGCGCGAAGAAATGGAAATGGAAATTCCCTACTCGCGCGATCTGGCGGAAGCGTTCTGGCTGGCGGCCGGCGGATCGATCCTGGCGGCGCGTCAGTGCCTGATCGATGAAGTCTGCATCAGCATCGGCGGCGGATTTCATCACGCGTTTCCCGACCACGGCGAGGGATTCTGCATGATTCACGACGTGGCCGTGGCCATCCGCAGAATGCAGCGCGACGACAAGATTCGCACCGCGATGACGCTGGATTGCGACGTGCATCAGGGCAACGGCACGGCGGCGATTTTCGCCGGCACGCGCACGGCGAGCGCGCTGCTCCCTTCGTCCTCAACTTCGACTGTGCAGCAACCGGAAGGCGCACCTCGCGCAGGCAAGATGCGCGGCGCCCACGCCGGCGACGTCTTTACCATCTCGCTGCACCAGCACAACAACTACCCGCTATGGAAACCGCCGTCCTCGATCGATGTGGATCTGCCCGATGGCACTGGCGACGATGACTACCTGGCGTGGCTCGACAACGCGCTCAGTTCCGGCCTGCGGCAGTTTGATCCGGATCTGCTTTGTTACGTCGCAGGTGCCGACCCGTACAAAGAAGACCAACTCGGCGGCCTTTCTCTGACAATTAACGGATTGAAAAAGCGCGACGAACTTGTCTTCCGAGTGGCCCGCGCGCGGGACATTCCCGTGATGGTGACCTTCGCGGGTGGCTATGCCCAGAAGGCGGAAGACACGGTGACGATCCACTGCAACACAGTGATTGCGGCCCGGGAAGTATTTGGCGGGTGAGCCAACCCGGCTCACGTAGGGACGCCTCGTCCGGGGCCGGACGGGCGGACGAGGTGTCCGCCGCTGGGTGTGCATCGCTGCTAAAATAGCCCTCTAAGCCTATGTTCGAGAATCTTCAGGAAAAACTACAACGCGCATTTAAGTCCCTTCGCGGGCAGGCTAAGCTCACCGAGGAGAACATTGACGAGGCGCTGCGCGAAATCCGGCTGGCGCTGCTCGAAGCCGACGTCAACTTCAAAGTCGTCAAGCAACTGATCGAGCAGATTCGCGCTAAGGCGGTCGGTCAGGAAGTGATGACCGCGCTCTCGCCTGGAGAACAGGTCATCAAGATCCTGCGCGACGAACTGGTCGAGATTCTCGGCAAAGACACGGCGCGCGTAAAGTTTGCCTCGCAGCCGCCCACGGTTGTGCTCCTGGCGGGGTTGCAAGGTTCCGGCAAGACCACCACTTCAGGCAAGCTGGCAAACTGGTTCAAGACCGGTGGACATCGTCCGCTGCTGGTGTCGGTCGACGTGTACCGTCCCGCCGCTCGCGAGCAGTTGAAGGTTGTGGCGCAGGCGGTGAAGAGCCACATCTACGAAGGACAAGTCGGTGAGGCCAACACCGCGACGGTCGAGCGTCTGGTGAAAGAAGCGCGGCGCGAGGCCATTGTCTCCGGCTGCGACGTGCTCATCGTCGATACTGCGGGCCGCTTGCACATCGACGACCAGCTTATGGACGAGATGCAGTCGCTGAAGAAGCTACTGAATCCGTCGGAGATTCTGTTCGTCGCCGACGCCATGACTGGACAAGACGCGGTGCGCTCGGCGGAAGAGTTCCACAAGAAGCTTTCGCTCACCGGCGTGGTGCTCACCAAGATGGACGGCGACGCCCGCGGCGGAGCAGCGCTCTCGATCCGCCAAGTCACGGGCCAGCCCATCAAGTTCATCGGCGTGGGCGAAAAGTACGACGCGCTGGAGCCGTTCCATCCTGACCGAATCGTTTCGCGCATTCTCGGCATGGGCGACATTCTCTCGCTGATCGAGCGCGCCGAATCGCAGATCGACAAGAAGAAGGCGCAGGAAATGGCCACCAAGGCCCTTTCCGGCGACGGCTTCTCGTTGGAGGATTTCCGCGACCAGTTGCGCCAGGTCAAGAAGATGGGATCGATGAAGAGCCTGATGAGCATGCTGCCCTCGATCGGTCCATTCTCCGGCCTGCAGAAAGCAGCCGATAATGTGGACGAGAAGCAGATCAACCGCGTCGAGGCCATCATCAATTCGATGACCGTGCACGAACGCAACCATCATGAAGTGATCAACGGCAACCGCCGCAAGCGCATCGCCCGCGGCTCGGGCACCACGGTGCAGGAAGTGAATAATCTGCTTCGCCAGTACGCGCAGATGAAAAAGATGTTCAAACAAATGGGCAAGCCCAGCTTCGCGAGAAGGCTGGCGGGGATGAAATTGCCCGGAATGTAAAAGGGCAGTTGCGATTTAGCACAACTCTTAATGAGCATGTCATCCTGAGCGGAGTTGCTGTTCGCGAGGCGAACGGCAACGGAGTCGAAGGATCCCTGTAGGCTTCGTCGAATCCCGATTATGAAGTGGCGTTCTCTCGAAGAATCCGGTCCGGCAACTGATCTTCGCCCGCTGCGCGAGATCTTTACCGAGCGCAAGGAATTGATCGCGAAGTACGTTCCGCCGGAGACTCAGGCTATTCACTCCCAGGCCGTCGCCGAACTCAAGGCTCAGCATCTCGCAACGAACATCCTGTCGATCGGCGCAAGGGCGCCAGCATTCGAACTTCCTGACCACAACGGCAAGATGGTTTCATCCGCCGACTTGCTCGCCAAGGGAAAGCTCGTGCTGTGTTTCATCCGCGGGCGATGGTGCCCGTTTTGCGTAGGGCAGATGGAGGCCATGAACCTCGTTCTGCCGCAAATCGAGCAGGCGGGAGCGACGTTCGTTGCCCTCTCTCCGCAGACCGTGAAGCAGTCGTTCTTCATGTACGATCAGCACAAGCTGCGCTTTTCGCTGCTGTCCGATGGCGGCAACAAAGTCGCGCGGCAGTTTGGATTGACTTACCGCGTGCCGCCGCTGCAGGAAGCCGTTTACCGGCGCGCGTTCGTCAATCTGCCGCTTACCAATGGCGATGAGACTTGGGAATTGCCGATTCCGGCGACTTACATTGTCGACCGCGACATCACAGTTCTTTACGCTTCGGCGAATGAGGACTACACGGAACGACCGGAACCGAGCGACATTGTGCGTGCCCTCAGGGGCGAAAGCCCAATCTTCTTGATGCCTTAACGGCACGGCTAAAGCCGTGCTCTTCCACAAAACGCGCGTAAACGCCAGAGCCAGCCATGAAGCGATGGCTTTCGGTACACTGAATACTCATGCACTACATCTACGGCATCAACTCCGTGACCGAAGCGCTGAAGGCGCGCGGGCGGGCCTTCGAGTGGATTGGGATGGCCAAGGAGCGCCACGACATCCGCCTGCAGCGGTTGATCGAAGACTGCCGGCGGTTGAGCGTACCCGTGCGTTTCCTCGAGCGCACGGAACTCGACCGCCTGGCGGGCAACACCGCGCATCAAGGCGTGGTAGCGGTCACGTCGGCCAAACAATACAACGATCTGGAAGACGTCATTGGCGCCAAGCGGGCGGAATATTCGCTGGTGGTCGTGCTCGATGGCGTGGAGGATCCGCATAACCTGGGAGCGATCCTGCGCACGGCCGATGCCGCGGGCGCCAACGGCATCGTGATTCCGGAGCGTCGTTCGGCCAGCGTAACGGGCACCGTGACGAAAGTGTCGGCTGGAGCGAGCGAGCACATGCCCATCGCCAAGGTCACGAACATCGCGCGCACGATTGAAGACCTGAAAGAGCACAACGTGTGGACGGTGGGGCTCGACGAGCGCGGCAAACAAACCTACGATGCCCTCGACTACAACATGGACTGCGCGCTGGTTCTGGGCGGAGAAGGCAAGGGGCTGCACGACTTGGTGAAGCGGAAGTGCGACTTTCTGGTTTCGATTCCTATGCTGGGCAAAGTGCCGTCGCTCAATGTTTCCGTGGCCGCGGCGGTCGTGCTGTTTGAGATCGTGCGGCAGCGGCGGGCGAAACAAGGTTCGCCGGACGCGAAATGAAGTTCTTCGAAATGAAGTCGGCCTACAAGAACCTGGGTTTCCTCTGTGTCCTCTGTGCCTCTGTGGTGAATTGTTTTTCTCTGGACCGCGAGGCATTCACCTTCACCAATTATGACCTGAAGGTTCAGGTCGAGCCGGAGCAACGCCGGCTCGGAGTGCGCGGAAAAATCACACTACGGAACGACACGCAAACTTCTCAGAAGATCGCGGTGCTGCAGATCTCGTCATCGCTCGACTGGCGGTCGGTGAAGGCTGGGGACAAGGCTTTGCAATTCGTCTCGCAGCCGTACACGTCCGACATCGACCACACCGGAGCCCTTTCGGAAGCTATCGTCACTTTGCCGCAAGCGATCGCGCCCAACGGGACCATCGAACTCGATATCGCTTACGAGGGTGTCGTCCTGCTCGACGCGACCAGGCTTACGCGCATTGACACTCCGGAGGAAGCGGCGAACAGAACGGACTGGGACCAGATCGGCTCGGGATTCACGGCAGTGCGCGGAGCTGGCTACGTGGCGTGGTATCCGATTGCGACTGAGGTGGCGAATCTTTCAGAAGGCAACAGCTTGTTTGAGGTTCTGGGCAGATGGAAGACGCGAGAGTCTGCATCCAAGATGCACGTTGATATCAGCGCATCCCGAGACAATGGTGAGTTGCGAGAGCTCCTGGTCAATGAGGCGTCGTGCAAAATGCTGTACGAACCAACGGGGATGTCTTCTGTCTACAAAGCAGATTGCGATTATCAACCTTTGGGTTTACTCGCACCCCTTTTTGTGACGGCAAACTACCAAGTCGTAGAGCGTCCAAGCGTGGTGGTCCATTACCTGCGCGGACACGATGCGTCCGCGGTAAACTACGCCGACACCACGGAAAAGGCCGTGCCGTTAATCACCGAGTGGTTTGGACCGCAGCGCGAAAAGGCGAAAACAGCCGACCTTCCCGATCTCAAAGCTGCGCCATTCGAGAGCGGCGCGCTGCTGCTGACGCCGCTCTCAGGCGAAGGGTCCAAGCTGGCCGGTCTCGCCGCGGCCCATCAGCTCACACACGCTTCGTTCTTGTCCTTCCGTCCGTGGATCGAAGAAGGGCTGGCGCACTTCGCGCAGGCGCTGTACCTCGAACGCGAAAAGGGCCGTCCGGCCGCGCTGGAGTACATGGGATTGCACCGATTTGCGCTCGGCGAAATCGAAGCGCCGACTACCGTGCCAAGACCTGAAGATGAAGCAAACCGCTCGCTGGTGAATACGACGAGCGGGGAACTCTATCGCAGCAAGGCGATGTATGTGTGGTGGATGCTGCGCGACATGGTCGGGGAAGCGGCGCTCAAGAAGGCTATCGCTGCCTACCGTCCCGAGCAGGATCAAGAACCTTCCTATATGCAGCGGCTGATTGCGGCACAAACGCAGCGCGATCTGGAGTGGTTCTTTGACGATTGGGTCTATCGCGACCGCGGTCTGCCTGACTTCAAGGTTGAATCGGCGTTCTCGCGGAAGACCCTGACCGACGCGTTCATGCTCACGATCACGGTCGATAATCTGGGGACGGCGGGAGCCGAGGTTCCCGTCATCATCAACTTTACTGGCGGCCAGATGATGCGACGACTCGAGGTCCACGCCAAAAGCAAGGCTGTGATTCGAGTGGAGGTCCCGGCAGCTGAGCAAGAGATCGTGGTCAACGACGGCAGCGTGCCCGAGAGCGACATGACGAACAACACATTTAAGATTGAGCCGACAGACCACTAGGATTAACCACGGAGGAGACAGAGGACGCGGAGGCAAAATCGAACCCAGCCAGGGTTGAGTCACCGTTCACAGAAGTGCCTCCGTGGTAGCTTGATTCGTTCGCTCAGGAGGAATATTTGGCCTACATCCAGTTTCTTGGCGCCGCAGGGACCGTCACCGGCTCTAAGCATCTGATCAATACGGGGGATCCTTCGGCGAAGAGCGGCTTTCAGGTGCTTGTCGATTGCGGACTCTTTCAGGGTCCGAAGGAATGGCGCGAGTGCAACTGGCGCGACACGCCGGTTCCCGCCAAGGAGATCGCCGCGATCATCCTGACCCACGCTCATCTCGACCACTGCGGCTGGATTCCGCGCCTGGTCAAAGAGGGGTTCCGCGGACCGATCTACGCCACGCCGCCGACCATCGATCTGTGCGGGATTATTCTTCCCGACTCCGGCCACCTGCAGGAAGAAGACGCCCGCTACTACAACAAGACGAAGAAGTCGAAGCACGATCCTGCGCTGCCGCTGTATACATTCGAGGAAGCGCAAAACTCGCTGCAGTATTTCAAGCCGGTTCACGTGGGCGAGGACGTTTGGCTCTCGGCGGAACTCGCCTTCCGCTTTGTTCGTGCGGCGCACATTCTTGGGTCGTGCATGGCCGAGGTTTCGCTCACCACCGGAGGTCAGACGCGGCGACTCTTGTTTACCGGCGACATTGGGCGCGTGCTCGATCACAAAGTCGCGCCGGGCAAAGTGGTGCACTCCGGTCCGGCCGAGGGTGAGACAGCGGACCTGGTCGTGATGGAATCGACCTACGGCAACCGGACGCATCCGAAAGAAGATCCCATGCCGGAACTGGCGGAGCTGATTACGGCCACTGCCCGGCGCGGCGGCAGTGTCGTCGTTCCGGCGTTTGCGATTGAACGCACGCAGAAATTTGTGTTCCTGCTCAAGCATTTGATGGAGTCTGGACTGATCCCGCGTTTGCCGGTGTTTTGCGACAGCCCTATGGCCATCAAGGCGGTTGAGATTTTCCTGAAGCACGACGAAGAGTACAGCGTCGAGACCCGAGAAATGATTCGGGAGTATGGCTCGCCCTTGCAGTGGCCGGGATTCACGTTTGCGTTGACTCCGGAGGAATCGAAGCAGATCAACGCGGCGGTGATGCCGGCGGTCATCATCTCTTCCAGCGGCATGGTGACCGGCGGACGCATCCTGCATCATCTGGCGCAACGGCTGCCCGATCCGAGGAATCTGGTGCTGTTCATCGGCTTTCAGGCGCCGGGGACGCGCGGGTTTCAGATCAAGAGCAAATCTGACGAAGTGAAGATCTTTGGAGACTTCGTTCCTATTCGCGCCCAGATCGCGGCGCTGGAGCAATTCAGCGATCACGCCGATCCACCGGAGTTGCTGCAATGGCTGCACACGTTTCGCAACCGACCGGCCACGACGTATCTGGTTCACGGGGAGCCTGATGCTTCGGGACAGTTGCGCGAACTGATGAAGCAGGAGCTGGGGTGGAATGTTCAGGTCGCGCAGTATCGGGAAAAAGTAGAAGTCTGATGGCACAACTCATGAGCGAGGGATTGCATAGATCCTTCGCTTCGCTCAGGATGACAAGCTGTCTTTCGGCTACGGGCGGGCTGAAGTGAAACGGGTGAGAGCTACCAGCTTGCCTGCGGCGGCTCCGGAGTCGATCGAATTGACCGCAAGCGGAACTGCGTCGGCGATGCGATCTGCTTTGCCTGCGGCCACCAGCGCTGCCGCAGCGTTGAGCAGCACCACGTCACGACGGGGCGATTTCTCTCCGCCGAGAACGACACGGATGATGGCTGCATTCTCGGTGGCATCGCCGCCGGAGATTTCCTGCAGCGGCGCCCGAGCCATGCCGAACTCTTCCGGCTCGATTTCGTAGGATCGTACCGAACCGTCGCGGGCCTCGGCCACGCGCGTTGTCCCAGTGATGGTGATTTCGTCGAGCCCGTCGAGGCCATGCACGACGAGCGCTCGATGCAGGCCCAGCATGCTCAGCGCCTCGGCCAGTTTTTCAACGAGATCGAGCGAATACACCCCCACAACTTGCCCTGACGCGCGCGCCGGGTTGGTCAGTGGGCCGAGCAGATTAAACATAGTGCGCATGCGCAGTTCGCGGCGCACCCCCTGCACCTGCTTCATGGCGGGATGAAGATTCGGGGCATACAGAAAACAAATGCCAACTTCTTGCAAGCACTGAGCGGCGCGCTCGGGCGAAAGCTGGATGTTTATGCCCAGGGCTTCAAGCACGTCGGCGGAGCCGCATTTGGAACTGATACTGCGATTGCCGTGTTTGGCCACGCGGACACCCGCTCCCGCGGTCACGAGCGCCGTCGCCGTGGAGATGTTGAAGGTGCCGCTGGCGTCGCCGCCGGTGCCACTGGTGTCGACCAGGGATTCTTCGGCTAAGGCGTCGCGGCCCGTGCCGGTGACGGCAATCGCGTCGGCGGCGCGTTCGTCTGCGCTGCTACGCTCAATCGGCAATGGCGCCGCCGCCGCGCGAATGGCCTCGGCGAAGCCCACGATTTCCTCGACTGTTTCCCCTTTCATTCTCAGCGCGATGAGCAGCGCGGCGATCTGCGCGTCGGAGCATTTGCCCGCCAGTACCTCGGACATCACATCTCGCGCCTCGGTGCGGTCAAGGGATTGACTGTGGTTCGCGATGCGATGGAGGGCGTCGAGGATCATTTCCGTCAGGCCGAATTGTACGGCATGACCGGACTTTGCCGCGATCTGAGGGGCTAGTTCGCGACCTCCGGACGGTCCAATGCTGGAGCGCTTCCTGCTCAGTGGCCGCAGTGGTTTTTACTTCTCGGTTGAGCAAGAGGGATCGGTCGCGGTGGACGACGCTTTCCAGTTGTTCAAGCGAAACGAGGACGGCATTACGATCTCCGAAATGAACCGCCTATTCGTCCGCGAGAAATACAATCAGGATCTCCTCCGCAAGGCGATTGCGACGGAGGCTCTGCCCGAGGACCGGCGCGAATATTGTTCGGAGAGATGTCATCGCGCTGGAACTTGGCGGCCAGCTTGTAGCACGGTGTCCGCGGCTGACGAACCATCACGATCGAGGAGCCGATCTGAAAACGCTCCCCGACGTGAAGTTCGTCTTCCAGCAGACCTTCAGTGGTGAAGTTTTCGCCGAACATTCCCCACGGCAGATTCATGCCCGGCAACTCGTGGCGCCAAAACGGATAGTGCTCAGACGGGCCGTATACGGCCTTGTTCGGACCACCGCGCACGGTGAGATCGGCCTGGCGGTCTCCGTCCAAGTTCAACGTTCGCAGTTGCACTGGGCCCGAGACTGTCCCTTTGAAGATTCCCGTGTTGATGGTCTTACCCTGGTAAACGATGAGCCGCGGGCGCGCGACGTTCAGGGATACGAGCTTCGTGCCGGGAGTGTTCACTGGGTGCTCGTTGGATGTGCGGCTGTGGTAAAAGTCGCAGGATAGATCTCGAGCTTCGCTCGACGGACAGCCGAAGGCGGCTGTCCCTACATGGGACTTTCGCAAACTAAAATCCCGCGCGGCGTTTGCCCTAATTCCCCGCCCTTCTATAGAATTACAGGTTTGCTGCCCGCAGTGCGACGCCGCAAGCAGAGTCCTTCCGATTCTTAACTGACGAGTCGTCCTTATGAAAATCCATGAGTATCAGGCAAAAGCAATTCTCAAGAAGTACGGCGTAAGTGTGCCGCGTGGGGCAATGGCAGCCTCGCAAGATGAGGCCGAAGCTGCTGCCAAAGAATTATTCAGCTCGGGTGCGACCGGAGTTGTGGTCAAGGCGCAGATTCATGCCGGAGGCCGTGGCAAGGGCGGCGGCGTGAAGATTGCGAAGTCGGTAAACGAAGCCGGCGACCTCGCCTCCAAGATGCTGGGCATGAAGTTAGTGACGCATCAGACCGGGCCCGAGGGCCGCATCGTACGCCGCTTGCTGATCGAAGAGACACTGCCCATCGAGAATGAGCTGTACCTGGGCATTCTGGTTGACCGAGCCGAAGGCAAGCCTGTGTTTATGGCATCGGCTGCGGGCGGGATGGAGATCGAGCAGGTCGCGGCGGAGAATCCCGACGCGATTCTGAAGCAGCACATCGATCCGGGCATGGGCCTGGAGGCGTTTCAGGCGCGGAAAATCGCCTTCAAACTTGGGCTGAATGCGAAGCAGATCAATCCCGCGGTGCAGTTCCTGTCTAGTCTCTATAAGGCCTTTCTCGACACCGATGCCTCGCTGCTCGAGATCAATCCTTTCATCACCACCACGGATGGTCGCTTGTTCGCGCTCGACGCAAAAATCAATTTCGACGACAACGCGTTGTTCCGCCACTCCGATCTGCGCGAACTGCGCGACATTACGGAGGAAGACCCGCTGGAAGTAGAGGCGTCGAAGTACAGCCTCAACTACATCAAACTCGATGGCAATGTCGGGTGCATGGTGAATGGCGCTGGACTGGCCATGGCGACCATGGACATCATCAAGTATGCGGGCGGCATGCCGGCAAACTTCCTCGACGTGGGCGGCGGCGCCAGTTCGGAGCAGGTCGCGCACGCGTTCGAAATCCTGTTGAGCGACAACAACGTGAAGGCTGTGCTGATCAACATTTTCGGCGGAATCCTGCGGGTGGACACGCTGGCTACGGGCGTGGTCGAAGCCGCGTGCAAGACGAACATCAAGCTGCCGATCGTGTTGCGCCTGGAAGGAACCAACGTCGACGAGGGCAAGAAGATCCTGATGAACTCGGGATTCAACTTCGTCGTCACCGATACTATGAAAGACGCGGCCGACAAGGTGGTCGCGGCGGCCCGAGGCACCCTCGGCGTAACGGAATGGCGCTGAGGCGTCGAAGCGAAGAAGTGAGGAGTACTTATATATGGCTATCTTAGTGAATAAGAATACGCGGGTCGTTGTGCAGGGTCTCACGGGCCGGGAAGGCACGTTTCATGCGAAAGCCAGCCAGGCTTACGGTACGCAGATCGTCGGTGGCGTAACGCCGGGCAAGGGCGGGACAACGCACGAGGGCTGGCCGATTTTCAACACGGTACGTGAGGCCGCCGACAAAACGGGCGCTAACGCGACCGTCATTTTCGTGCCTCCGCCATTTGCGGCTGACGCCATTATGGAAGCGGCCGACGCGGAGATCGATCTGATTGTCTGTATCACCGAGGGTATTCCGACGCTCGACATGGTGAAGGCGTGGGAATTTCTGCAGAATCGCAAGTCGCGGCTGATTGGGCCGAACTGTCCCGGGATCATCTCGCCGGGCAAGTGCAAGATTGGCATCATGCCGGCTTCGATTCACAAAGAGGGATCGATTGGGATTGTGTCGCGATCCGGCACGCTGACTTATGAGGCGGTGCATCAGCTTACGCAGCGCGGCATTGGGCAATCTACGGCGATTGGCATTGGTGGCGATCCGATCATCGGCACGAATTTTATTGATGCCCTGGACTTGTTCAATCGCGATCCCGAGACCGAAGCCGTGATCATGATCGGCGAGATCGGCGGCAACGCCGAGGAAACCGCTGCCGAGTTTGTGAAGTGCCACATGAAGAAGCCGGTGGTCGGCTTTATTGCCGGGCAGACCGCGCCTCCGGGGCGCCGCATGGGGCACGCGGGAGCGATCATTTCCGGTGGCAAGGGCACGGCCGCGGAGAAGATGAAAGCGCTGGAAGCGGCGGGGATTCGCGTGGCTAAGTCTCCGGCTGCGATTGGCGAGACGCTGGCCGCTGCGCTGGGAGTGAACGTTTAGCTGTAGAGACCACGTAGCTTGCTACGTCTTGCCCGCGCCGGCGAAGAAAGCGTTGCAAGCAACGTCTCTACGAAGATTAAAGACAAGGACCAACGACCGAACCTATGAAAACTCTGCAACGCACATTCACCATCGTTAAACCGGATGCCGTCCGCAAGAATGCCGTCGGCGACATCATTGAGCAATTCGAGAAGAATGGCTTCCGCATTCTCGCCATGAAGATGCTGGAAATTTCGAAGCATCAGGCGGAACAGTTCTATGCCGTGCATGCTGCCCGTCCGTTCTTCAACACCCTGACTGACTTCATGTCCAGCGGACCGATCGTGGTGCTGGCGCTGGAGAAAGAGAACGCCATTGCCGATCTTCGCAAACTGATGGGCGCCACCAACCCGGCACAGGCCGAGGAAGGGACCATCCGCAAGAAGTGGGCGACCAACATCGAGCACAACGCGATTCACGGTTCGGACGCGGAAGATACGGCGCGGTTCGAGCTGAGCTTCTTCTTCGCAGGCTACGAATTGGCGAAGTGACGGCGCTTTGCGGGCGTGAGCGAAGCGGGAGCCCGCAGCCGTCATCCGGAGCGGAATCGCCGACCGCGAAGCGGACGGCGATGGAGTCGAAGAATCCCATATGCCCATGGTTCAAATCACAATGCTGCAGGGCCGCACCGCCGACCAGAAACGCAAAATCGCGAAGCGGATCACCGACGCGCTGGTGGAGGAAGCCGGAGCGCGGCGAGAAGCGATTATTGTGGCGTTCAACGAGGTCTCGAAGGAAAGCTACGCTTCGGGCGGCGAGCTGATGATCGACAAGGCAAAGTGACGATAGCGCGGGAACCCCATTTCCGGAGCACGAGAGCACTTTCCGTGAAGATGACTCGAGCATACGTCGCGATGCTGTTTCTGCTTTGCTCCCTATCAAGCTTCGCGCAACAGTCTTCTGACGAACAGGCCGTCTGGAAACTGGAACATTCCTACTGGGATGATGTGAAGGCGCTGGATCTCCCCAGCTACAAGGAATTGTGGCATCCGGATTTTGTGGGTTGGCCTTCCGTCAGCTCTCGTCCCGTGCGCAAAGATCACATCACGGATTGGATCACGACATCTACCGCGAAGGGACTCCATCTCAAGTCTTATTCACTGGAACCTGCGGCCAGCCAAATGACGGGGAACATTGTCGTCGTGCATTACTGGGTGACTGCAGTCTGGGCAGACAAAGATGGCCGCGGCGATCCGCACACTCTTCGCATTATGCATACCTGGCTCAAAGGCGATAAGGGATGGCAGATCATCAGTGGGATGTCTGCTCCGGAGAGCTCGACTAGGAAATAGAGCTTCTTGCATGGCGGCGAGAGCTCTGTGGCAAGAGACGCGGGCGGGGCGCCCGCGCCACATAAAGCTAGCCTAGTGGTTCGAACAGATGTCCTTCCACGCGGTCGGCAATCTTGGGGAGATCTTTGCGGGCGTGTTGCAGAAAATGGGGCGCGGCGCGGTGCGCCTCGAGCGCGGCGTCGTCCTTGTACTGTTCGTAGATGAAGAAGCGGCGCGGCTCCGTCTTGTGCCGATGAACCTGGTACATGGCACAGCCCGGCTCCTTGCGGGATTGTTCGGTCAGTTTCTCAAAGAGTGCGGCAACTTCGGCTTCGTGCCCAACTTTCGCCATCCAGGTAACCGCCAACACCACCATCGTTTCGCTCCTTCCCCGCTCATAGGTCAGCTGGGGAAGATATTCTAGGCTTTCTTCGCGGCTGTCTTCAACTCCGAAACGAACTCATCCAGAAGGATTGTGTGACTGCGGTCTGGACCGGTGGAGATCATGCCGACCTTCGCTCCGGCTTCCTTCTCGACGAATGCCAGGTATTCCCGCGCCGGCTTGGGCAACTTTTCGTAATCGGTGATGCCCTCGGTCGAAGTCCGCCAGCCCGGAAGTTTCTGGTAAAGGCACTCGATCTTGTCGTAGCCGCTGGCCTGGGCAGGCGCGTCGGACGCGGCCTTCCCGTCGATCTTGTAGCCGACGCAGACCGGAATTTCGGCCAGCTCATCGAGCACGTCGAGCTTGGTGATCACCAGCCACGAAGTGCCGTTGACCATGCCGGAGTAACGCAGCAGCGGCAGGTCGAGCCATCCCGTGCGGCGAGGGCGTCCGGTGACCGCGCCATATTCGTTGCCGCGTTTCCGCAGGTTGTTCCCGGCGTCGCCTTTGTCTTCGCTGGGGAATGGGCCCTCGCCCACGCGCGTGCAATAGGCCTTGCTTATTCCAATCACAGAATTGATGGCATTGGGCGCTACGCCCGTGCCGATGACGGCTCCGCCGGACGTTGCACTGGAGGACGTCACAAACGGATAGGTGCCATGGTCAATGTCGAGCATCGTGCCCTGCGCGCCCTCGAACAGAATCGACTCGCCGCTGTTCAGCGCCTGGTTCAGCAGGACAGCCGTATCGCAGACGAACGGCGCAATTTTCTCGGCCGCTTGCGCGTATTCCGTATACATCTTGTCCGCGTCGAGCGGTTCGGTGTTGAAGAGCGCGTGCGCAATCATGTTTTTCTCGCGCACCGCATTCTCGATGTGCTTTTTCAGCAGTTGCAGATCCAGCAAATCGGCCACACGCAGGCCGCGGCGGCCCATTTTGTCTTCGTAAGCCGGACCGATGCCGCGCGAGGTGGTGCCAATCTTGACTCGTCCCGGGGCATTCTCCGCCGCCAGTTCAATCATGCGATGGTAGGGCAGGATCACGTGGGCGCGATTGGAAACGAAGAGGTGACCGTCGATCTTGACCCCAGCCTCGCGTAGGGCGCCAGCCTCTTTCAGAAACGCGATCGGATCGAGCACGACTCCGTTACCGATGACGCTGCGGCACCCAGCCCGCAGCACGCCGCACGGCACCAGTTGCAGAATAAATTTCTTGCCGTTGATGATGACGGTGTGGCCGGCGTTGTGCCCGCCAGCATAGCGGGCCACGACTGTGAAGTTCTCCGACAATACGTCGACGATCTTTCCTTTGCCTTCATCGCCCCACTGGGCGCCTACGATCACCGCAGTCTTGCCTTTTCTCAAGTCCAGCTCCGTCAGGGAAAATTCGAGCAGGCAGATGTCTGCGCTGCGCCCGGGGTCGCACACTCCTTGCCCGCAGGGATGCCTTCACAAAAAATTACTGGGATAAGAGCGGAGAAGACGTGTACGGATTATCTTATCGTGTCTACAAGGCGAATAGCAACGCGAGGCAGACTTCTCGAGACTTCTCGGAGAGGCGGCGTTTTCCAAGCTGCCGGGTTCCTCAGGTAAGATGAGAACCAGGAATCTGATTCGTCGAGGAGGGTTCTGTGAAGAAGGTATTCCACTTCGACGCTCCGCGCGAGAAATACCATTGCGACGCCGCGATCCTGTGGTGCTTCGACAACCGCTTTGAGCTGGGCTTCCGGAAATTCCTGAAGCGCATCGGCGTCGCGAATTCCGATCCCATCAAGATCGCGGGAGGCGCCAAGTGCATGGCCTCGCCGGAACATGAAAGCGACCGCGACTTCGTGCTGGAGCAGATTCGCAAATCCATGCGGCTGCATGGAACACGACGCGTGATCCTGATGCTGCACTCCGATTGCGGCGCCTATGGGGGCATGGCAGGAGGATTCGGCGGAGATGCAGCCGCCGAGGCCAAACATCACGAACGCGAACTGCAGCGCGCCGCCGCCAACCTGCGGGCCGCAATTCCGGGCGTCGAGGTGCAAGGATATTTCGTCGACTTCGATGGAATCTGGGACGCCGAGATCGGCACGGCAGAGGAAATGCGCGTTGCCACGGTAGCCTGATGCCCAAGTTCGAGAAGCATATCTTCGTCTGCGGAAACCAGCGCCCGGCTGGCCATCCGCGCGGATGCTGCGATCCTTCGGCCGAGGCCAAGCTGCAAAAACTCTTCAAACAGAAACTGGCCGAACGCGGGCTGAAGGGGAAAGTGCGCGCGAATCAGGCCGGCTGTCTGGATCAGTGCGAACATGGCCCCAACATTGTGGTCTACCCGGACGTGGTCTGGTACGGACACGTCACTGAGGCGGACGTCGAAGAGATTATCGAGTCGCACATCCTCGGCGGCAGGCCCGTGGAGCGACTTCGCCTCGCGGACTCCTGCCTGAATACTGCAACGTGCGAACACCGCAAGCTCAAAGGCTAAGACTTAGGGGAGATCAGGCTGGTAGGCGCGGCAGGAATCGAACCTGCAACCGTCGGATTAGAAATCCGATGCTCTATCCGTTTGAGCTACGCGCCCTCCGCTGACGATTTTATTCTACCCGCAGTCGGAGTGATCCCAAACCCGGCCCGCAAGACAAAGAACGTCTGGAACTGGGAAGGATAAGCAAAGAGGATGGATGGTGGGCGCTATAGGATTCGAACCTATGACTTCCACCGTGTGAATCTGAACGTACTAGATTCAATGACATACAAGACCGCGGGACTGCCAAAATACGCGGAAGTCGCACAAGACATCGCATTTTGTGGGTTGGGTTGTGGGTTGGAATTTTCACAGTGGTACTTCTTCCCAAGGCCGGAAACTCACCGATGTTCGTCATTCTAAGGACTCGAATTGTCTGGACCGACCCCAATTGAAAAGGTTCCCCATTGCCGTGCCCGATTCTTACCCTCCGTAGCTCGCGATGGCTCAAATGGGAGTTGTTGTGGAACTGCGCATCCCATTCAAGCCAATCTTGCGGGACCTGAAAAGTGATGCCTGACGGATGAAGCTGGATTGTTCGGCCAGTTCGGGTGGCGAATCGACCCGCATCTCCGATCTGCAAATCGACTTCCGTATACACCTTCGCGGCAACGGCTATTCCTGCTGTGGTGATGATCAAGTAGCCGACCCCTAAACGTGCTTTTCGTTTCGCTTCATTCCGAACCTCAGAGTCCTGAGATCGCAATGCCGAAAAGAATCGCCAGAGCACAAAGGAGACCAGTCCCAGAGCAGCACAAAATAGAAATGCGAACACGTACCCGGTGATCTCGTTGTTCATCATTTCACTCCTGAGATAGACACCAGATAATTGAATTTAGTTAGGCTCTTGTAGGCGAGGGTGTTACGTAACGAGGGTCACCTCACTTTCTGCAATGGCTGTCCGATGAAGATAAGTCACTGCGCGTGTCCCACGGGTGGGCAGGTGTGCGGACAAGCGATAAGTTTGGCCGCTATTCATCTGCGAGAAGAACCGGATGCGCTAAGGAGCGCCCGTCCGGGTCTGTGCGGGGGGCACCGGGCGACCGAGTAGCCGGACGGGATTGCTCCCGTCCAGCCCTCTAAGAACTGTGCATGAAAGTTTCCTCTCACACAGCTCAAGCCCTTCGAACGCCTCTTTCAGG